>MDTG01283785.1_pt1 | contig 13358 bp, 10 predicted proteins | sample 811421 | NCBI WGS metagenome assembly MDTG01 (sample SAMN05326645, study PRJNA326480) | marine metagenome | isolation source: seawater | place: Pacific Ocean: South East | collected 2011 | reverse complement strand
TTCTGCATCATGCAATTTACCAAGATCAGTCAATATTGATCCTAGATTTAAATGAGCATTCGCGTAATTAGGCTTAAGTTCAATTGCTTTACGAGTCGCTAATTCTGCATCATGCAGTTTACCAAGATCAGTCAATATTGATCCTAGATTTAAATGAGCATTAGCATAGTTAGGTTTAAGTTCAATTGCTTTACGAGTAGCTAATTCTGCAGCATATGGATTACCTTGTTTTTGCAATATGGCACCGTAATTAGAATAAACTCTATGATCTATGAATCCTTCATTTATAAATTCTTTATAACATTTTGCTGCCTTTAAAATATTGCCTTCTGAATGAAATTGTAATGCTTGAGTTAATAGTTCTTCTTTAGTAATTTTTTTTTTTGTATTTGTATTGATGTTAATACTTTCTTTGAAATCCTCTGAAGAATAAATAACTGGATATATTTTCACGTTCTTTAATATCTTTATTTTGATTTGCTATCCTTTTCTAAATAATAATTTTTAAATTCATTAATACCTTTTTGACCCGAAAGGCTAATTGGATAACCACACTCCTCTACGACTGAGATAGAGATTTCTTCTGCGAGTAATTCTTTATTAATATTTTTCATCTCTTTTCTTTTCTCAAAAACTTGGTTATTTTCTGCTATTGAAAAATTCATAGCACTTTCTTTTGAGAGCCCAAAGGCAATAGAATTACAAAATTTCTTTGTATAGGATTTCGATACTTTCTTTATAAAACTAGATGAATCAAATTCTGAGGCGTAAACTGTCTCTATCTTAAAAATAAATTTCGTCGTAAAGAAAATAAGACTAAACAAAAAAATCCTATAAAAAACTTTTTTTAGTATCTTCCCCATGAAATTATCTCAATGATTCTAAATTACTCAATTTAATACAATGTGGCAAATTATTAAACAAATTTTAACAGCTGATATTAAAGATATATGTTATTTAAATAAACCATATGGCTTATAATTACTTTTTATTTTTGTAGTTGGAATTCTATTAATTAACTTATTCAACAGATATATGAATAGAATTTTCTGCTGTTAGCTTTTTTCTCACTGTAATCAATGATTCCTGCTAATGTGTAAAATGATTGAAAAGAAAATGTGATTGGATTGGTTTTCCCCTCTTTCTTGTTGCAGTCTGCATCAGTTGCTTATATCCATTATTTAAGTTTTATGCTTTGTTTTGGCGCGTTGATTTATGAACGAATTTCATTGAAGCCTGAACCAAGTAGAGAAGAGGCTATTTCTATGGTTTTGGCAGATATCGTTTATGGAATAGCTGGAATAGCACTTTTGATAAGTGGAATTTACAGAGTTATAAAGTTTGGTCAGGGAGCTGATTTTTACACTGATAACCCAATTTTTTGGACAAAAATAGTAGTTTTTGCTGTTGTTGGATCACTATCACTTTATCCAACAATAACATACGTGCTTTGGGCGATACCTTTAAGCAAAGGCAAGCTTCCCAACGTCACTAATAATTTAGTTTCTAGATTAAGAGTAATAATTAATATTGAACTTATAGGCTTTGCCTCAATTCCATTCTTAGCAACCCTTATGGCAAGAGGAATTGGCTTGACTTAAAAATATGTATTCAAGCTAATAATTAATTGTTTAAAATAAAACTACCAATAAGATTCGAACTTTTTTCTCATTAACTAGAATTTGACTTTTGAAAGATCATTTTTGCTTAAATTACTTTGTCCTAAGGCCCTTAAAAATAAAAGTAAACTTAGTCAAACTTTAACTCAAAACTATGAGTTTTAAATCAAAACCATTTAATTCAACAAACTAATATATTATAGTTTAATTTGTAAATAATAATATATATAATTCATGAATTATATTTTTAAATGTTAAACATATTGAAAAAATCTATTAATCTTATCCAAGACCCTTTCATTAAAATTATAATTGATTATTTTTATTCTTTAATAATCTCATCTTTTACTTTAGGTAGATGATTTAGCAAACCAATAGATTGTTTTGATCTGAAAATTTTAAGTGATGGGAACCAATAACAATATTTGTGGTCTTCTCCATATCTCCAAGGATAATATCCACTGACTAATGTTTTGCATTCCATACCAATCGCTCCACAAAGATTTACAGTTATATTGCCGATAGAAACAACTTCATCGCAAGCTTTAATTAACGAACATAGATCATCTAAATTATTAAAAACATCAATATCTTTTCGCTGATGGATCGTTATATTATATTTTGATTTAATAAAGTTAATTTCATGATCCACGTCTCCATATTGAAGACAAACAAAACAAAGATTAGGTGAAAATATTCCTAAAATCAGTTGCTCAAGTGTTAATGATTTATCGATTACAACACTGTTTAATGACTTCCAAGTAATACCTATTATTTTTTTATTTGATTTTCCTTTTAAATCTAATCTTAATTGGTTTGACTTCTCCTCGTTTATCTTTAGCTTTAGTTGTTTAGATGTATTAAAACTATATAAAGAATTTCTAAGGAATTTTGGTAATGATGCCATTGATATATGGTAATCGTAATGCTTGGGATCAATTTTAATTCCTCTTTCGAAATATATAATTTTATCTCCAAATGTCCTTTTAAATAGAGGAATTAGTCTTTTATCTATCTGAAGTATTAGATTGTCAATTTGATTTAGTAAATCAGGAATTAAGGAGCAAAACAAAACTTCATCTCCTAATCCTTGCTCAGGCCACAATAAAAGTCTTCCTTTGCAACCTGGTCTCCATTCTGGACGTTTTGTGTCAAGTTTTTTGCCAATATTTAAACTTTTTTTTTCCCATCTCCACTCGCATTCTTTCCATCCCTTTTCAAATCTTTGCTGTTTTAAATATAGGTGCCCAAGAATATTATGAGCCTCTGCAAAGTTAGGATTAATTTTTATAGCTGTTTTTAGTGACTCTTCTGCTTCTTTGTGTTTAAATGAATCTTTTAAAATTGACCCTAGTGTAGTGTGGGCTAATACAAATTTAGGATTAAGCTCAATCGATTTACGGACAGATATTTCTGCTTCTTTTAAATTACAACGATCACGCAGAATAGATCCAAGATTACAAAAAGCAACCGAGTAATGAGGGTTTAATTGAATAGCCTTGCGTATGGATTCTTCTGCATCATTTAATTTCCCAAGATCTTTTAAAACAGTCCCAAGATTATTATGAGCCAACGGAAGATTAGGTTTTAATTGAATTGCTTTGCGAATAGATTGCTCAGCATCGTATGGTTTTCCAAGATCTTTTAATATGATTCCGAGATTGATATAACTCTCTACGCTATCGGGATGAATCGTAATCGCTTTTCGAATCAATTTTTCGGCTTCTAATAATTTACCTTGTGAATGTAGGCTGAAAGCTTTAGCAATTATCTTTTTTATATTTATTTGTACGTTTTGATTATTTGATGTATTAATTTTAGTTTGAGTATCTCCCAAATCGAAAGGAATTGTAAATGTAGTAATTTTATTTTTTTTATTTTTAAACTTTTTACTTTTTCTTGATTCTTGCATTCTTTCCGAGGAATAAAGAGTTTGTTAAATCATTCTAATGCTTTTTGGTTTATTATAACGATGTATTGAAAGGTACTCAAAAACGTAGCCCAAAAATTTTTTGAATTACTTTTTATATTGGATATAAAAAGTTAATTTTTTCATAAATATATTTAAGTTTAAAAAAAAATAGTGTAGAAATACTAATAGAGCTATCTAGTTTATATACGAAGTTTTAAACATTTAAAATAAATTTTTTAATATTATTCAGTATAAGAGCTGAAAAATAGAAAAAAAAGAGAACAATACATTCCAAAAGACATTAATTACTAACTTATACTTTTCATGATCTTAAGAACCTCATCTTTTTTTATCTTTATATCATTGACTAATTTAAATGCCTCTACAGCCTGTAGCAGATTCATTTCTAAACCTCCTTTCGTATGAATATTTTGTATAGATGACTGCTTCAAAAGAAGTGTTGGTGAAGGATCATAAATTATGTCGAATACAAACCTTAGTTTAGAATTACTTACATTTTTATAAGTAATTGGTGAAAAATTAATTTGCTGTCCAGTTCCAATTGTTGTGCAGTTAATAAATGCATCACATTCAGATATCAAAGATTGTGATGCATTCCAAACTATCCAATCAATATTAAGGCTTTGGCAAAATTTTTTTTGATTGGATCTTGAGGTGCATATTATCTTAGTACCTTTTGGTATGAATTCTTGGGTAATATATGTTGCAACTGCTTTTCCTGCTCCTCCTAATCCTGCGATAAGTATATTTTGTATTTGATTTCTTGATACTAGTGATAAGAATGACGAGAGAGCAGCGACTCCATCTGTATTTGCTCCTTTTAACTCACCATTTGTTGCGCGATAAAGGCAGTTTACAGAACCTATTGGTCTAGAAATTTTATCAATATTTGCTAATCCAAGATATTCGGCAGTTTTTTCTTTGTACGGAAAAGCAATGCATCCACCTAAGAAATCTTTATCATACTTTAATTTGTTTAGGGTATTGTTGAATAATGATTGATCCTCGATATCAACGCATATCATTTCTATATCAGTGTTTAATTCTCGATATACTTTATTCCATAGTTTTGGAGACCTGGCCCCTTTACTAGGATTTAATCCAATAATTGCTACATATTTTTTACTCATTCTTTTCACCAAACCTTATTTGGTTAAAAAATTTTCCTATTTGATTCATTTAAACTAAAAGCTACTATAGCCATTATAATCTATTGAACTAAAAAATCTATCTCTACTGTACAAAGTTAAGAGAAATAATAATCTAAAAATAGATTAGCAGCTAGCTTTTTAACTTGTTTAATATGTAGAAAACAATTATATTATAAGATTTTTGTTAGCCTAAATTTATATTGTTTTCTTTAAAAGACTATAATCAATTCCTATTTTAAATTAAATTGAATACATTTTGAACTTAAATAATTAATTGTTTAAGTTTGTTTTTTTTATAATAGTTTTTTTTCAGCTAGTTAAAATCAAATATTAAAATTGTTTTATTCATAACAAAGTAGTAAAAATTTAATGAAAACTCTAATAATTATTCCAGCCAGGAGCGGTTCAACAAGAGTACCAAATAAGAATATGGTACCCATCAAAGGAAAGCCACTAATTTATTACTCAATCAAATCATCTCTCAAAATTGAAAATACAACTATAATAGTTAGTACTAATTCTCCCGAAATTGCTAAGTATTCGGAATCATTAGGAGCAAAAGTTCCCTTCCTAAGACCAGAAAAATTATCTAATGCTACAAGTACTTCGATATCTGTAATAATTCATACATTAACTGAACTAATTAATAATAATTCAGCAATACCAGAGATTGTTGTATTTAAACCTCCAACCAACCCACTTCTTACATCAAATTCAATAAATAATATGATTGAATTAAAAAGAAAAAACCGTAATATTGATTCAGTCATGAGCATTCAAATACCAAGAGTAAGTGCTCTCAATCATCTTTACTATTCCAAATCAAGTAAAAGAATTAAGACTCAAATATATGATATTAATGGTACTAGATTGTATGATAATGAAAGAAGTCAAGATCAACCCAGATCATATGCAAATTCACCTGCATGTAAAATAACAGAAACACATTATTTTATCAAAAACTATATCGAAAAACAAATTCCTTTAGAAAATTGTTCTGGACCTACCTTTAATTATAATAGTGCACTAGGTTACTTAATAAACAAACTAGAAGCATATGATATTGATACAAATGATGATTTAGAAATGATTAAAATGATAATAAATTCAGATATGATTCTGAGAGAAAAGAAATTATTCAATCACTTATAAAATAACAGTAATATTCATCTAGATTACCAGGAAATAATATACCTTTTATATTATTCATTATTGATATTCATTATTGATATTCATTTTTGTAAAATAACCAACTAAAATAACAGCTTTTAAATTTTTAGTAATATAGAATATTGATTCATAGTCCTTTGTATATCAATATGAATGAATTATGCTCCATTATTATAAGGACTAAGAATGAAGAGGAATGGATTAGCAAATGTTTAGAAGCCGTTTTTAGTCAGTCCTACAAAAATATTGAAGTGATCATAGTAGATAACTCATCTAATGATTCGACATTAGCTCGATGTAAAAAGTATCCTGTCAAGATTATCAATATTGACCAGTTCTTTCCGGGCAAGGCGCTTAATTTAGGAATAAAATATTCAAAAGGGAAATACATATGTTGTTTAAGTGCACATTGTGTCCCAACAAATGACATTTGGCTTGAAAAGCTTCTAGAGCCAGTTGCAAATAGTTCGGTAGCAGGTGCCTATGGCAGACAAGAACCCACAAAAAACAGCAAAGATGTTGATAAGAGGGATTTGCTTTTAGTCTTTGGATTAGATAGTTATCTCCAATCTAAAGACTCTTTTTTTCATAATGCAAATAGTGCATTTAGAAAGGAGATTTGGGAAAAATACCCTTTCTGTGATAATTCTACCAATATTGAGGATAGACTTTGGGGCGAAAAAGTAATACAAAATGGATATAAAATAGCCTATGTGGCAGATGCTAGTGTTTTTCATTGGCACGGTATACATCATCAATTAAATCCAGAGCGTGCACAGAATATAGTTAAAATTTTAGATAGTATTCCTAGACTAAAAACAACAAATATTGTTAATTATATTAAACACTCATGTTATTGTATCATTCCAGTAAAATGTGACAATACTAATAGTCTAAATATTAACTTATTAAAAAAAACAATTTCAAGTTTGAAGAAGTGTAAGTTAATTACCAAGATAATATTATCTACTGATAATAGGAGTCATATAGAATTAGCTAATATGTTAAATATAAATATAATAATAAGACCAAAAGAATTATCTGAAAATAAGGTATCTCTGGAAGATGTTTTGTCATTCACTTTGCAAAGTATTGAATCAGATGGAGATTACTGCGACTCTATTGCAGTTGCTGAAATCATATATCCCTTTAGAGAGAGTGGAATTATTGATGCAATTATTAAAACTATGATTGATCAATCATTAGACACTATTTTTGCAAGTTGGAAAGAGTCTAGAGCAACTTGGTTCGGAAATAATCAAGATCTCAGCATGCTTGGAGGTACTTCTTGGGCAATCCCCTCTAATCAAAGACATGGAGAAATAGTAACATCGTTGATTGGTTATTTTACAATTACAAAGCCAAAACATGTTCGTAATCATACTATTTTTAAAGGTAACATTAGTACTCACTCTATTCAGAAACGAAACTCTACTCTTGTTTGTAGGAATGATATGGAACTTAATGAGCTAATTGATTTAGTTGAAAGTAGTATAGGATAATTATATGTATTTGATTAACAATGAAAATAGGTATTATTGGTCTTGGAAGGGTATATAAACATTATGAGCAAAACTTTATTCAGAGTTTATTAAATGATAATCATTCACTTTATCTTTTTGACTCAGATAGAAATAAAATTAATTCTTTAGATATTACTTATAAATATAATATAGTTTTATCTATTGATGAAATAATTAATATAAAAGTTGACTTTGCTATTATTGCAACCCCGTCAGGATCACATTATGAAATCACAAAAAAACTTTTAACTAATGGTATTAATGTATTAACCGAAAAGCCAGCAACAATGAAGGAAAATGAGTTAAATGAACTTATAAATATTGCTAAAAAATCATCTCTTAAGTATGGAGTTATTTTTCAAAATCGATTAAACCCTGCGATTAAAATTGTTAAAAGACTTGTTGATAATAACCAATTAGGAGATGTGAAAATCTGCTCGATTAAATTGCATTGGTGTCGATTCCAAAATTACTATAATGACGAGTGGCATGGAACTTGGAAAATGGATGGGGGAGTTATTAATCAACAAGCCATACATCATTTAGATGCTATGCAATGGATTAATGGCCCCTTGTCATCAGTTATAGCCTCTGCTTCAAACCAAATAAATCAACTAGAAGCTGAAGATACGATGATGGCCTTAGTTAAATTTCGGTCTGGTTCTGTTGGTACTATTGAGGCCTCCACAGCAATTCGGCCCATTGACAAAGAAGCTTCTATATTTATTTCTGGCACATTTGGATTTATTAAAGTTGGAGGTATTGCTTTGAACAAAATAGAAGATTTTAATTTATCAAATTTAGATAAATCTACTGAAGTTCTTTTATCAAAAGCTTCTATTGATGTTGATTCAGGTTATGGAAAATCTCATAAAGAAGTGATCTACGATTTCATAGAGTCAATCCAATTCGATCGAGAACCTATCATACCTGCATCATCTTCAATTGAAACCGTGCGATCAGTTCATTCCTTATATAAAAGCGTAGAGACTAATAGCTGGATAAAAGTAGAGAAAAATATTTCATCATCCAGGTTAGGAAAATGATTGATAATGCAAGTCCAGGCAAGGATATATCTTTGCAAGATATTAAATCAAAGTTCCCACTAGCTTCAAAAAAAAACGTAGACCATTTCTCATCATTTTTAATCGCAGGTGTGCAATTTGGTAAAGGTTATTGCCCCGTTTTTGCTGGACCAAATATGGTTGAATCTGAGGAATTGATTAAGGACGTTGCAATAAATATAAAAAATAGTGGTGCCTCCTTTTTGAGAGGAGGTGCATTTAAGCCCTTAACTTTTCCTTATAGATCCAAAAAATATAATGAAACAAGAGAAAAAGGGATCGAATGGTTATACAAGGCTAAATCATTGGCTCAAATTCCTGTAATTACTGAGGTGATGGAAGAAAAATTTATTCCTTTGATTGCGGAAGTTTCAGATATCCTTCAAATAGGTACTAGAAACATGCAAAATTACCCATTATTAACTGCTTGCGCAAAAACTCAAAAGCCAATAATGCTTAAAAGGGGGTTTGGTTGTTCATTAAGAGATTGGCTTGGTTCAGCAGAATACTTATTAATCGAGGGAAATGAAAGAATAATTCTTTGTGAAAGAGGTATCGTTGCACCCCATACGCATCGCTCAACTTCAAGGTTTTTGTTAGATCTTCAAGTAGTCCCAGCAGCTCAAGAATTTACTCATCTTCCAATCATTACAGATCCATCACATGCCTGTTTTTGGAGGCCTTGGGTTAATCAATTAGCAAAAGCTTGTGTTGCAGTAGGATCTGATGGATTAATGCTTGAAGTTCATCCAGATCCAAAAAATGCCGCTGTGGATCCTTTACAAGCAATAGATTATGTAGAATTTCAAGATCTAATGAAAGATTTGAAATCAATTGGTAAGGTTTGCAAGACACAAGTTGGAAACTAAATAAATAAATTTATTCCTCAAACTATTTTATTTGATTATAACATTCTTCTAAAATTGCCGTTTGAAAAATGCAAAATAAAGATTTTGATTGAACATTATCCAATTCATCTTTATTAGCCACCTTTTTAAATTCAGTAAGATCAATATTTTCAGATAAAAAAGAGCTATTAAAGACCAAGTTAATAAGCTGATCTTTGATCTTTCCTATTTGAAGATTTAAATCACCGTAAAAACCTATTTTGTTAAAATCTTTTGTTATGCGAGTTGATACAATTGAAGAGGCTGCATCTCTCAGAATAGACTTAGTATAAAAATCATTAAATAAATATTCATTTGGTAATTGAATAGCAAAGTCTACTAGTCTATTACAAAGATATGGTGCTCTAGACTCACATGAGTAATACATAGAGATAAGATCATTTACATAGAGAGCCGGGGGTAAGGTCATTTTAGTTAGATCATAATATAATAAATCACTCGTGATTGATGAAACTTTTTCAAGTATTCTATTTTTTATAGAGAAATTATCATGTTTCAAAAGGGAGTCTTCTAAATTATATTCATGAAAGCCATATATATTAGATTTTGTATAGTCACTATATAGTCTATAATCTCTCAGTAATTTCATTCTTATAGTCTTATACATACCTGAATCATGCCATTTAGTCAGCCTTGTATCATCTTTATTTTTTATAAATAAATCAGTAACATAGGAAATAAGATGAGTATAATATCCTCCAAATATCTCATCTGCACCTACACCGGATAAAATTACAATGTCATTATTATTAGAGATTTCCTTGACAAGATTAGCATAAGAAAAAGCCGACTGGTTTGGGAGTGGAAACATGTTTTCTTTAGTTAATTCTAACCATAAATCAAAAATATCTAATTCATTATTCCTTATAAAGGTATGATGTGAATAATCATAGTTTAAGTTAGTATTTATATTTTTTTCTTCATCATATCCTTCTATTGTATTCATATAAGAATAAGTAGAAAGTTTTTTCTCAGGATATAATTCTTTAATTGTTTTATATAAATATGATGAATCTATACCACCACTTAATAGTAAAGCCAAAGGTCTATCTGATATAATAATATCCTCCACAGATTTTTTAAAATTTGATTTTAAAAAATCAATGCTTTCACTGTAGGAAAACATTTTATTATCTTTTCTTCTATTATCAAAAAGAGAAACAGTTTTTTTCTGTAAAAGATTATTAATAATAACTGAACAACCTGGCCGTACAGAATAAATATCTTCAAGAAAAGTCGTCTCAGGATCTATATTAATTGATCTAAAACCCAAGAATAAATAATTTCTTAATTTTTCAAAATTTAGCTTTGGTTTGAAATCAATTAAAAGTAATAAAGTATTTATCGAGGAGCTAAATGCAATACTAGAACTATTTTTTAAATAAGCATAATAAAGTGGCTTTTGACCAAACCTATCCCTGGATAGGTGAAGATCACCACTATGTTTATTAACCTGAGCGAAAGCCCACATACCCTCAATATTGTTTACATTTCTAAAGTAAAGATTATTGTGCAGAATGTTCCATAAAAAATCTGTATCACTATGAATTTTCCTTGGATAGTTAATATCAGTAAATGATTTATGATTATATATTTCACCGTTATAAACTAAAGCAAATAAATCATCTTCATATGGTTGATTGGATCTTTTATTACAATCTTGTATAGCAAGCCTGGTATGCCACAAATAAGTAAATGTATTGCTTGGAGTCTTAACTATAGAAGAACAACTACTTTCAGGTCCACGCCTGTATAAACTCTTTAGTATGCTTCTTGAGACATCAGATGGAAATACACTTAATTTAGTATTCCATAATCCGGCAATTCCACACACGTATAATTACTCCATTTAAAATTAATTATATATGTACATTACTACAATTAGTGTTTTTCCAAAGCAGTTAAATATTTTACAAACTTTAACTGTGAAATATATTAGATTTTAGGTAACCTATATCAGCTAATATATATGTTCGTTAAATAATTAATTTTATTTAATTAGGATTGACATTTGCTGTTTTAATAATATATAAAATATGCTTTATTTAATTGCTAAAATACCTTCAAACATTCCGTACCTAAATATTATTTGAATATCAACAAAACCAGCTCTTTTTAGTAGATCTAAATTACCTGCTGATGAAAAAGGTTTTAAAACCCCTCTTAATGCTAATTGCTTAGATTTAATTTCCTCCAAAGAGAATCCATTTTTAATTTTAATGTCTTCATAATTTTGTAGAAGAATTTCGTGAAATCTTGCATCATTTCCATTTGTTTTTTCAAAGAAAAAGAAAGCTCCACCCCACGATAAGGAATTATATATTTTATCAATTATAACTTGCCTTATTGATGGAGAGATAAACTGAATTGTATACATCGCAGAGATAATACTAACGTCAACTGGTAATTCATAATTTACTATAGATTCATTAATATAGTTGAAAATATGAGCTTGACAGATTTGTTTTTCGTTAATTAAATTTCTTGAATATTCAATCATTTCTAACACTTCATCTACTAAATAAAAATTAATATCAGTGATATGTGATTGCCTCATGGCAATGTCTTTAATCAAGTTTCCAGTAGAACTACCAATATCAACTATTACTGATGAATCTCCAATAAAGAAATCAGTAAGCGAACAAACTAGTTGATGAGACTCTCTATATAACGGAACGCTTTGAGATATATGCTTATCAAAATTTTTTGAAATACCTTTAAAAACCCATGAAGAGGGTTTTGAACTAATATTGTTACCTGTTTGATTAGAACTTTGATCTCCATTACCAAAAGAATTAGTGTTGTTCATAGTTCATTTGGCTCCAAGATTTTTACCTAAAAATTCAAAATGATATGTGTTTGTATAAGAAGTTTTTAGTGGGAACCATTTTTTTTTAAATAAAAGATCAGAAAATCCTATTGTGTCATATTTTTCCCTTCGCGAGGAATATCTATTAACACTATAGAAGTACTTTGATTCCCTTTCTATTACCTCGATATATTTTTGCTGTGCCGATGAGGTCATCTCTCCTAATGATGTTGTATTAATAGTTAGATCTAAACTAATTTCTTTAATTCTACAGAAAAGATCAGGTGTAATAAAAATATATTGATAGTTTTTATAGTATTCAGCCAAATTTTTTAATTGATTTATATCAGTTATGTGAAGAATATTAGCACTTGAGAAACATGACTTTAGATAATATTCGGCTAATAATAAGGTCTCTGGTAACTCACAAATAATATATGTATGTTGAGGAAATATATGTGTCAAGCTTCTCACCAACCCACCATAGCCTCCTCCAATATCAGCAATTAATAATTTTTGTTTATTAAAAAGAAAAGGAAGTGAATCAATTATTGTTGATAAGTAAAAAGAATATCTTAGAATTCTTTGAGTTAGATAAACACCTCTATATAATAATCTGGGTGGATTGCCAACATTTGATTCAGAGTTTAAAAGAAGTATATTATGATTAATTCTTTCTGCTAATTCATGGTATTGCATTACCAAACGTATAGAATTAAATTTTCTTATTCTTTCTTTTTTTCTATAATCTAATAGTCGAGATGAGTCGGAAATTATAGCTGCTGCTGATAAATTAGTAGCACGAAAATTTTTTAAATTATCATAATTAATAGATTTATTCTTAATAAGAAATATTGACTGAAATTCATCTCTACACTTTTCCCACCAAGATGAATCTCCCTCATTATTTTCATATGCTGCGAGATGAGAAAGATAATTTTCACATAAAGAATCAAAGTCTATTGAGGAACTAGTATGCTTATCTAGGCAATGAAAAGGTACTATTGGAACTATTGTATGATAATTATTCTGATTGCTATGATTAAATCTATTATTAATTTCTGATGTTAAAAATAATTGTGCATCAGCTGGATATTTATTTCTAAATGCAATATAAAGAAACAACTTAATATATAAAACTAGCCTTCCATAATAATTATAAAATATTAATTTAGTAATTG
>MDTG01329647.1_pt1 | contig 13359 bp, 13 predicted proteins | sample 811421 | NCBI WGS metagenome assembly MDTG01 (sample SAMN05326645, study PRJNA326480) | marine metagenome | isolation source: seawater | place: Pacific Ocean: South East | collected 2011 | reverse complement strand
TATTTTTTATTGAATATTATTTAAAAAAAGGGTGCCAAATAATTTTCCATAGCCCAAATATAAATCCCAAGTCTAAAGACGTGAAAGACTTACAAAACAAAGGTGTTTTAGTTATTTATAGTTTATCAAACTTTATAAATTATACCTTAATACTTAAGGAAAAGATTAAATTCATTTTAGTTTTTAGGATTTTGCTTTTAGAAAAATATTTTAAATTTATATCAAAATTATCTTCCAAAATATTATTTCATTATGTAGATCTTCATCATTTAAGAATGCAAAGGGAGTTAAATTTAAAGATAACCAACGATCAAAATGAAGTAGATGATATAAGATCTTTAGAAACAGAATTTGTAAAAAAAAATTACCTCAATATTACTTGTTCTAGTGAAGAAGAGGTATATCTAAGAGAAAAATTTGGAGTAGCAAATATTATGTTTTTACCTTTGTTATACCCTACAAAAAGTTTTTCAAATAACAATTATAAAAAAAATTCTAGTATTTTGGATACTCTAAATTTGGTATTTGTAGGTTCTTTTAATCATCAACCAAATTTTGATGCCGTAAATTTTTTTGTAAAAAAAATATTCCCAATTTTGTCCTCTAAAATAAAAACTAAATTTTATATAGTTGGTCCAAATCAAGAAAGGGTGGAAAATTTACAAAATGAAAATGTAATTGTAACTGGTAAAATTGATGACCTAGGATCTCTTATGTCAAAAATAGATATTGCAATTAGTCCTTTAAGATATGGCGCAGGTAATAAAGGTAAAATGTTAACTTATGCAATGTATAATTTGCCAACTGTTTGTTCCCCTATTTCTGTCGAGGGAACAATTTTTGAGAATAGAAAACATTGTATTATTGTAAATCCTGAAAATGAAACTGATTTTGCTAATGAAATTTTGAACCTATACCTAAATGGTGATTTAAAAAAAAATATATCAAAAAATTTTACTCAAGATTTTATTGGTAAGTATACATTCGAAAGTGGCTTTCGATATCTCGATGAAGAAAAGCGAATTAATTTTTAGATTAATTTATTTTAAAATTGAATTTAATATTTAATTTTAAATTATTTATAGTTTCTGAGGTATCAATATTTTTCAATTGAATTAAACTATTTATTCTTTCAAAAATAGAAAGATTTAAGATTTTTAATTTATCACTTAAAATTGCAAAAAATGTTACTATAAAAAATGGAAGGTATATAAAAATTGGTTTTGGGATTTTATTATCTTTGCAAATAAAACTTATAAACTCCTCTAAACTTAAAGCTTTTTTTGTACCAACATTATATTTTTTAAAATTATTGTCAGCTAGTATTTTTTCTACAATAATGCAAAAGTCATTTATGTGAATTGGATAAATATTTTTTTTTGAAATAAATATTGGAAATATCGGAAATTTCAAAATTTTTTTAATTACCCTTACTACTTTTGAGTCCCTTTTGTGGTAAACAAAACCCGGAACAATAATCCTTGTTTTATTATTCTTCAGGACTTTTTTTTCAATAAGATATTTTATTTTACCATATAAGCTTTGAGCATTATTACTGGCTGTTTGACTTGAAATATAAAAAAATTTTGAATTTTGTGACTTTTCAATATTTTTTGCCAACATTATCGAGCTAATATAATTTTTATTTTTTGTGATGTTTTCGTTTTTCTTTAGTGACTTAATGTCAAATGCGAAATGTAAAAGAAAAGTATTATTTAAATTTTTAATTGGAAACTTTTGACCCAAACTCCATTTCAAAGATTTTTTATTTTTATTAGATGAACTTAATTCTATGACTTTATATTTTTTCTTTTTTAAATACTTACTTACATGTTTCCCTATAAAACCATTTGAACCTGTAATAATTATTTTGTTCACATTAATTAATTTATTTTAACAGCAATTTTTCCCAGTGATTTTCTTGAATTCATCTCATCCAATCCTTTCGGAATATCATTAAAATCAATAATTTTATTGGGTTCATGTTTTATCAAACCATTAGTAATTAAATCATTTGCTTCCTCGGCTTCATTGATGTTACAAAAATGACTTCCAATTATTTTTTTCATCTCCATCCAAATGTACCTAATATCTATTTTTGCCTCATACCCTGATGATGCAGCACACGTAACAACTCTGCCACCTCTTCTTAAAAGATATATACCTAAAGCTATTGTTTCCATCCCAACGTGTTCAAAAACCATATCTACTTTATCACTACCAACGATATTTTTAATTTTACTTGAAAATTCTAGCCACATTTTCATATTGAATTTATCTTCAACTAAAAATTTTTTATTTTCTAATTCATTTAAAATTATAAAGTGTTTTGCTCCAAATTTTTTACAGTAATCTGCTTTTTCTTTAGTTGAGACAATACAAATTGGTATAGCTCCTAAACTATTTACTAATTGTATTGCAAAAACACCTAATCCACCTGAAGCACCCCAAATTAAGCATGTCTCTCCTTTATTTAGTTTGCCACCATTTTTGGTAACAATCATTCTATAAGCAGTTCCAAGTGTAAGCATATAACTTCCCGACAAGGTGTAATGAAGATTTTTAGGTTTTTTCAATAATTGAGAAATTTTGACAATAGAAAATTCTGAAAACGAGCCAAAATTTGTTTCATATCCCCAAACTGATTGAGTTTTAGAAAGCATTGGATCTTCCATATTCAGATCTTTACCATTTATAACAGCACAATGTATTACTACTTCATCTCCTTCTTTAAATTTTTTATTTAAGCCAATTTTTACAATAGTTCCTGAGGCATCACTTCCAGGTATAAAATAATCTTGAATATGTTTTTTATCTGCTTTATTTCTTCTAACATGACCATTTACTAAACTAAATGGGTCCACTGGGTGACATTTAGCACTCCACACTGAGTTAAAATTCAGTCCAGCTGAATTAACTTTAATTAAAGCCTCATCTTCTGAAATTTCTGGAAGCTTAATATCATGAGCCAGAAACATTACATCAGAAGGAATTACATTTTTAGAATTATTATTTAAAATTTCCTTAGCTTTAGATTTATTAATAACCCAGCATTTCATAATATTTAAAATGGCAATTCAGGAAACCATTCTTTACTTGGTTCACCACCCTCTATTAAATCCATACCAAATTTGTCGAAGGGAGGTTGAGGGTTTTTGCAACAAATATTTGTTAGACAAGCATTGTCACCTAGCATTCTTAATGATAAAGCAGATCGCACTTTCTTATCAGAGCTAGGCATTGATTTATGTAAAGTTCTGTTATGAAAGAAAATTGCATCTCCAGGACTCATTTTAAAAATTAATATTCCATTGCTTGACTCTTTTTCTAAAGCTTTTTCATCTAATACTTTAAGGTTTGGATCATCACTTAAAAGTGAAGTATTATCAAAATGAACTGGTACATAAATATTTTTAGATTTATGACTACCTGAGCAAAATGCTAAAGAATTTTCTTCACCTACAGCATCTACAGATATCCATATTGAAAAATTATTTGGTCCATCGATAAAATAATATGGTCTATCATGATGCCATGGTGTATGAATTGAGGAAGGGTTTTTAATTAAAATATGATCATGAAAAAATCTAACATTTTTGTTTCCAGATATAGTTTGAATTTTTTTAGTAATCTCTTTATCAGATAGAAGTTTTTTTATATAATCGTTTCTTTTATAAGTCCAATAGTCATGGAAAAAAGATGTTTCTTTATCATTTTTAATTTCATTACTATTTTTAAGCTTACTACTAAATGGACTTGGATTATTTTTAGCAAATTCAATTGCAAGCTTTACAAATTCAAGATTCTTACCAGTTACAAAATTTTTTACTAGTACAGCTCCATTTTCTAAATAATTTTGATTTAGTTTTTTAAAATTCATTTTAAGTTTCCATATTTAAGCCACCGTTAGCCTCAATTATACCGGTTGTTGTATAGGCATTTTTTTCACAAAAATCTATTATATTAGATAGCTCATCTGCCGAACCGTTTCTTCCAATACTAATGTGTTTTTTTACTTTTTTTATATATTCTTCTCCTAAATCATGAAGCATTTTACCCTCAAAAGCTCCCATTCTAATTATGTGGGATGTAATATTTAATCTTCCATACTCTCTACCAATACCTTTGAAAAATGTTTCACAGAATGCTTTTGTGCCACTGTATAGCAAAGTTCCTTTTGTTGGTTTAATAGCCCTAAATGAACTTAGATATATGAAAGACCCATTTTTTATTTTTATCATATAGGGAATTATAAGCCCTACTAAATTTAAATAATTTTTTATATTTACCTCTATAATATTATCTATTTCTTTTTTTTTATTTGACAAAAAAAGAGTTTTTTCAAGAGTGGATGCGGCACCTATAAAAACAATTTTTTTAGTTTTATTGATATTTTTATTTAACAAATTACTAATATTTTCAAATACATTATGATCAAATTTGTAATCAAAAAAATTAGTTTTTTTTGAAGGGGTCTTATTATTATAAATTCTTATACAAATTGATTTTTTATCTATTTTGTTTATAAATGGTTTTAACAAGAGTGTCTCAGATCCGTAGATTATATAGCATTTCATAAGTGAACTAAGAACACTTTACTAATTTTAAATTTAAAGTAAATGGAAAAAAAAATTTTAGATTTTGTTGTTGTAGGATCAGGCCCATCTGCAATAGGAGCACTGATAGGGATAAAGAAAAAAAATTTTGCAGTTATTACTGGTGAAATAAAAAATAAAAAAAAATTATACAAAAAAAATATTCATAAAAAAATTTTGTATGAAGAATTAAACTCAAACAAATCATTTCTAACAAATATTTTTAAAAATAAAAAAAATTCTGTTTTTTCAATATCTAAGGTAGGAGGTTTTGGTAATTATTGGGGCCAAGGTTGTGAGTATGTTCCATTTGAAAAATTAAATAATAAAAAAATATTTAAAAACAAATCACAGTATTTAAAAATTATAAACTATATCTATAATTTTTTTAATATAGTAAGAAATAAAAAATTTATAAAATTAAATAACCAATTTTTCTATCCCAGTCCTTTATTAAAGAACTCTCCAAACAAAAATAATACTAATCTAATGTCTTTTAAAACGGCATATTTTTATTTAGTTAAAAAAAAAAATTTTTTATCAATTAATTCAAGTGTTATAAAAATTAAAAATATAAATAATAATTTGGAGATAAAATTAAAAAATAATACAAAAATCCTAACAAAAAAAATTTTTTTATCTGCCAATACTGTTGGAAATTCTAAGATACTTTTTGAGTCTGATAAAGATATAGAAAAAATCTCTTTTTGTGATGATTGTCCAAAGAAAATTTATGCAATTTCTTTTAATAAAAAATTTAATGATTTTATAAAAAATCATTATTCAATTATTTCATCTAAGTTGAACAATTATTTCACAAGCACTTATAATATGAAAAAAATAAATTTGAGTTTTATTTTATTTTATATATTTGGAATAAAAATTTCCTTTTTAGAAAAATATAAAAGTTCTTTTTTAGGAATGATAAATTTTTTTCAATATTGGAGTAGAAGCACAAGGGTGCAAGCAATTTTGAGTAGAAATATGACATATTTAGAAAAAAAAAAAATAAATCAAAAAATTTTGAATTATACAAAAATTTTAAAATCAAATTCAATTTATCCTGTTCTTGTGTCTGATACAAGGTTTGGAGAGGGTTTTCATTTTCATAATTTAAAAATTAAAAAAAATAAAAAATGGCATGATTTAGAATTTTATTTGAAAAAAAAATATAATAATAAAGTTTTTTGCATTGACGCTTCAAATGAAAACAAAATTAACCCTGGTCCATTCACGATTAGCCAGATGGCAATAGCTTATCAAAAAATTAATTTAATTAATAAATAGTTTAAAACAGTAGTATTTATTGCTTTAAATGATATAAAAAATTTAAGTTATATTTTATGAAAGTATTAGTTACAGGTGCAGCTGGCTTTTTAGGATCTCATTTAACTGAAAAATTAGTAGAACTTGGTAATGAGGTAAGAGTATTAGTTCATTACGATTCTAATAATAATTGGGGCTGGTTAGAAAATTCAAAGTATAAAGACAGTATCGAATTTGTTGTTGGAGATATTAGGGATTTTGATTCTGTTTTTTCGTCGATGAAAGGTATTCATGAAGTGTATCATCTAGCAGCTTTAATTGGTATTCCATATTCATACCTATCTCCATTGGCGTATATAAAGACAAATATCGAAGGTACTTATAATATTCTGCAATCAGCAAGACAATTAGGTACAGAAAATATAATGATTACTTCAACTAGTGAAACTTATGGGTCAGCCCAATATGTGCCTATGGATGAGGAACATCCTAAAGTAGGTCAATCTCCGTATTCAGCAACTAAAATTGGTGCAGATAATTTAGCGGTTAGTTTTTATAAATCTTTTGGATTGCCTATAAAAATAGTAAGGCCATTTAATATTTATGGGCCAAGACAGTCTGCAAGAGCCATCATCCCAACAATATGTGTTCAAGTTTTAAATGATGTTAAAAAAATCAAACTTGGTAATCTTAGTGCAAAAAGAGATCTTACATTTGTTAATGATACAGTAAAAGGTTTTTTAGAAATTTCAAAACAAAATAAGTTTAACGGTGAAAGCGTCAATATTGGAATGAATGAGGAGGTATCTATTCAAGAATTGGTTGAAATGATTTCAAAAATTACAAAAAAAAATATACAAATAGAGGTTGATGAAGAGAGAGTTAGACCAAGTAAAAGTGAAGTTGACAGATTAAAATGTAATAATAATAAGTTACTAAATAACACAAATTGGAAACCTGATTATTCATTAAAAGAGGGTTTAACAGAAACTATTGAATGGATAGAACAAAACAAAAAGCTTTTTAAGCATAATATTTATAATAGGTAAATTTAAAATTTTTAAAAATGAATTCAAAAACTAAAATAATTATTCTTGCTGGGGGAAAAGGAAAAAGATTTAATCCATTTAGTTTTGTAATTCCAAAACCTTTAATGCCAATTAATGAAAATCCAATTATTCTTTATTTAATTAAATCTTTCAAACGTTTTAAATTTAAAAATTTTTATATATCTACAGGTTATCAATCTGAGTTGATCAAAACTTATCTTGGTTCTGGAAAAAAATTTAATGTTAATATAAGATATTATGATGAGAATAAAGCTTTAGGGACAGCAGGACCAATTTATAAAATAAAAAAAGATATTAAAAAAGATGAATATTTTTTTTTAATAAACGGTGATATTTATACTGAAATTAACTTTAAAAAAATGTTGGATTTTGCAATTAAGAATAAAAGTGATGTTGTTGTTGGATATATTAAAAAGAAAAGTCAAAGTAGTTTTGGGATATTAAATGTAAAACAAAATAAAATAGAGAGTATTATAGAAAAACCCACAAATATCTTCAATATTAGTTCAGGTATATATGTAATTAAAAATACTAAAAATTTGAATTTAATACCAAGTAATAAATTTTTCACTATGCCTCAATTAATAATAAAATTTTTATCAAAAAAACTTAAAATAGATGCATTCAGAATTGATAATTATTGGATGGGTATTGAAAATATGAATAATTTATCTGCTGTAGAAAAAAAAATTAATAAAAAATTTAAATAAAAATACAAAATGTATGAGAAAAAAATTATTGTTATAATTTTAACTTACAATGAAGAAAAAACCATTAAAGAAGTAATTTTAGAATGCAAAAAACATTTAAATCCAGATAAAATTTTAGTAATAGATGCATACTCTACTGACAAAACAGGACTAATTGCTTTAGAAAATAATGCCAATGTAATTTATATTGATAAGATTTTTGGTATCAGTCTGGGAGTTGAATCGGGAATTCTTGCGGCCTACGAAGGTGATTATGATTATTTGATTAGAGTTGATGGTGATGGCCAACATACAATTGCGGATGTAAAAAAAATTTTTATCAATAGTGTGAATAAAAAAGTTGACTTAATGATAGGATCAAGATTTTTAAATAATTCTGACTATAAACCAAATTTATTAAGAAATTTTGGAATTATATTGCTTAGAAGCTTAATAAAATTAATTTATAAAACTAAAATTCTTGACTGTACATCTGGTTGTCAGATTGTGAGCAAAAAACTTATTAATGAAATGGTAGATGATGATAATTTTGAATATTCAGAAATAGGTATTATATGTAAAGCTAGCAGATCAAATCTGCTAATCGAGGAAGAATTTGTTAATATGAAGCCTAGAATAGCAGGAAAATCCTCTTTTAATTTCGTGAATTCTTTTTTGTATATGTTTCGGAATCTACTAGCATTACTTACTTCATTTAGTTTCAAAATAAAATAATGTAATAATATAGAAATATGATTCCTTTAATGTCATTTCACTCAAGGATTGTTGCTTTTGCTATAGGCATAATTATTTTATTAATAATTTTTTTCTTTGTAAGAAAAAAATATCTTGATCAGATTTATTCATTTATTTGGATATTAATTGGTATTTTTTTTATAATTTTATCTTTTTTTCCTAAAATATTAAATTTTATATCTGTTATATTAGGAATCGATTTTTCACCAATTGGAATATTGGTAATATCAATTGTTGGTTTAGGAACAATTATACTCCATATGTCTACCATAATTACCAAACATAACAAAAAGATTAGAGAATTTGAAAAAAAATTATCTTTATTTGAAATTAAAAAGGATAAAAATTCTTAATTTTGATATTTGTCTAAAAATAAATTAATTGATTTTTTAAAATCTCTATAATCACATCTCTTAAACTTTTCATACAAAAGCTTACCACTATGGGGTCGTTTGAATTTTAAATTTTTATTTAAATTTTGAATTATTGTATATTTTTTAAATAATAAATTTGATATTAAAAAGGGGTATAATCCAACCCATACTCTTAATTGAGATTTGTAATAAAAAAGATATTTAATATATTTTAACCTGTTTATAAATTTCACTTTAATTTTTATATCTCTTCCGTTCATTTTGAGCGTTTTCTGCACTTGATAATAAAATTTATTTGTTGCGGCGTTATAAAGGGAAAATTGAAAACTTTTATTAATTTTTTTTGAATTATTGAGAATTTTTTTTACCAAAATATTACAAGCATCATGATCTTCGTTTCCACCCTCCCAAGCATGTGTATAAATTTTAATTTTCCCAGGAATTTTTTTCAAAAATAGCTGAAGTTTTTTGTATGCATTATTCATATTTTTATACAGAAAACATGTTGGTATATTATTTTGCCTTCCAAAAAAAATTATATTTTTATTTTTAATTCCGAATTTACTTAGTACCAAAAGACTTTCTTTATCACGATAAAATAATTTTGTTTTAGGAATTTCTTTTTTGATTGAACCATTTGTCATATAAAAAATAAAAACATTTTCATTATTTTTTATAGCTTTTCTTAAAATTTCAAATATACCAATCTCATCGTCTTGATGTGATAAAATAAAAATAGAACTAATCATAACAATCTAATAAACAATTTCTAAAAATAATCAAAATCGCTTATGGTAAAGTTAATACTTTTGATATTTGAATTATATTTTTCTGGTAAATTGTGAATAAACATCGGATTTGAATGAGGAAGAAATTTATCAGGTATTTCAAAAAATGGATAACCAAGTATATTTTTATAAATATTTGAGTTTTTATTTCCCAGACTGTAAATTGTATCACAATTTGTCCTTTTAGCGATTTTTATAATTTCATTTTTAAATTTTATTTTTTCAATGAAATTTAATTCATTTAAAAATAAAAAATCTAAAATAACTAAATTTTTAAGACCTAATACCTTTGACTCAATTAGCGAAACATAACCTTTACATTTTTCTGATTTAAATAATTTTAGTAAATGTACATTATTGTAAATTTTATACCTCCATCGAAAGAAATCCTTGTTTTTAAAAAAAAAACATTCACCTTTTTCAAAATTTAAATCTCGAATATACTCTATATCTTTGTCGAAAATTATTTTATCATAATAACCAATCTCTAAATTATCAAACATTTTAACAAATGATGTAATTAAATATAAAAAAAATAGATAAATTTTTAAAAAAAAAGAATATAGAATTCTTGAAAAAGAATTATATTTTTTAAGTGGTTTTGTTGATATTGCTATTCCACACGATATTAAGTTAAAAAATATTTTATTATTTAATATTCTTGTATAAAATTTTTCTGAATTTTCATTGCTAGAATGAAAAATAACCCCTTTAGTTTCATCAATACATTTTTTGTATAAAAATTTAAGATTTGACAGTTGTCTATATTCTTTTTTAATCAAAAGATCTGAAAGGCAAAAAGAGTCAAATAACTGCTTATCTAGTATTAATTTTCCAGGATAATGAGCACTAAGAATTCTTCCCACAACCTTTTCTTTTTTTTTAAAAAAAAAGTAATTAGAATTTCCTTGTGGATTCAAAGTAAATTTCCATTTTATGAATTCAGAATTTTTCATTCCTTCGGTTCTTAAATATTCACTATGTGAAAGATCTATAAAATCAGATATATCTTGATCAGAGAAGGGTTTTGTCTCAAATTTCATAATAGAGTAAATTAATATTTACTTAAACTTTTTCCAAACCTATTGTATACGATAGTAAACCAACACCAAAACCTGATAATATAGAATTATTGTTATTTATATCTACATTTGTATCTTTAATTAGTATTGGTATTGTAGATGACACAGTGTTGCCTCTATTCTTGTAATTTCTATGTAAAATAGGAGAATTTTTTAATTCTTTTTCAATTCCATCTACAACAACTTTACTTGCTTGATGAATAAAAATATTTTCACATATTTTGTTATTTGCTCTAAAATAACTTAAAACATCATTTATATCAGGAACAATATACTCTCTTGTAAAATTCCACAGTTCTCCCCCAGACATACTTAGTTTTCCAGTATTACCGTCTTCATCAATATTCTTTTGAAGTAACATATGATGAAAATCCCCTTTGGTTTGATTTTTAATAATATTAATTTTTATTTTTGGATTAGGAGATATCATTATTGCACTAGCACCATCGCTAAAAACTGCATTAGTAGCTCTATCATTTTTTTCTAATTTTGCTCTGTATCTGTCAGCACATATAATTAAGATATTACCAAAGGTTGAAATTAAGTTGTTTGCTAAAATCAATGCTTGCACAAAGCCTGAGCATCCTGCGTTTATATCAAATACAGAACATTTTTTGTCTAAATCTAGCTGATCATGGATTAAAACACCTGAACCAGGTAATATATATTTTTGTGATTGTGTTACATAAATAATACAATCAGGTTTTATATCTAATTTTTTTATTAGCTTATTTGAAGCTTCTAGAGCTAGTTTTTCCGCAGGATATGAAGTCTCATAAATACGTTCTATTCCTGTTCTTGCAATAACTCTTTCTGATCTCTCAAATAAATCTTTTATCTCAATGATTTTTTCACCAAGCTCATATTCAATTCCTAAAATTGAAAAAGGTTGCATCAATTTAGAGATCTTTTAACCCCATGTCAAAGAGCTCTTTTACTGAGCTGGCAGTAGCTAAATCTTTATTTTTTTTGGTTATTCCATCAAAGTTATCATCCAAATAATCAATTAATTGAAATTGTCCAAGGCTATCCCAGTTTTCAATATCTGCAGAGGTTGTATTTTCACTTACAAAACCTTTTTCGCATTCAAAAACTTTTTCAACTATTTCAATTACTTTTTTAATATCCATGAATAGGTCTCAAAAGATAAGCTTATATATAAAATACATAGTTTTGCAAATAATTATATTATAATTAGTGTATTCTTGAAACAAATTAAAAAATTTAAATTATTTTAAAATAATAAATTTATCTATTACAAGTGAGTCAATATCTGCTCTTTTAAAGCTATGAATTGAATCTTTGGGCGTACAAACAATAGGCTCTCCCTTAATATTAAAAGAGGTATTGATTAAAACTGAGTGACCAGAAATTTCCTTAAATTTTTTTAAAAGTCTATACATATGTAAATTTTCTCTCTCATTAACAGTTTGAATTCTAACCGTTTCATCAGCATGAGTTATAGCAGGCAATATTTTTTGAAAATCTTTTTTTACGTTGTAAACTAAAAGCATATATGGATTTGGTTTTGAGTAATCAAAGTATTTGCCCGTATCTTCCTCTAGAACAATTGCCGCAAAAGGTCTAAATGATTCTCGAAATTTAACTCTTTTATTTAAAATGTTTTTCATCTCAGCATTAAAAGGAGATGCAAGAAAACTTCTATTTCCTAGTGCTCTAGGACCAAATTCCATTCTTCCTTGATGCCATCCAACAATTTTATCTTTTAAAAGTAATTCACATGTTAGATTATATATTTCTTCGAATGATTTTTTTTCATAATTTATTTTGGCTTCATTTAATTCTTTTTCTATGTGATTTTCATTATATTCTGGACCTAAAAAAGAATCTTTTTGAGTATAATTTACTTTGTTATTTAAAATATTATGGTTGAGTAACAGGGTTGACCCTAGACTTGTACCTGAATCACCTGCCGCTGGTTGAATAAAAATATTTTCAAATACACCTGCTTTTGCAAGCAAACCATTTGTTACACTATTCAACGCAACCCCACCTGCTAAACACAAGTTTTTAGATTTTGTTTTATTTCTTAGATACTTTGCAAGATCAAAAATAATTTCTTCAGTCACTTGTTGAATTCCTGCAGCTAAATTTAATTGTTTTTCATTCCAATTTGAAGAACCATCTTCGCAAGGTTTGCCAAATAAATCTATAAATTTATCAGATACACCTCTTCTTCTCCTTGAATAATGATAAGAAAAGTAATCCATATTAACTTTAAATTTTCCATCTCCACTATAATATATTAATTTTTTTAACTTTTTGTATTCCTCAGAATTTCTTTTACCATAAGAGGCTAATCCCATTAGTTTTCCAGGACCTTCTCCATAAGAAAAACCTAAAAACCTACTTATCGCTTGGTAGGGTGCACCAAGACTATGTGGAGTGTCAATTGTATGATATTTTTTAATTTTATTTCCATAACCATATCCGAGTAAGGTTGTGGCCCATTCGCCAGCTCCGTCATAAGTTAGAATTGCAGCTTCATCAAATCCCGAGGGATAGAAAGCGCTCGCAGCATGACACATATGATGTTCCAAAGTATGGAATTTAAATTTTAAATTTTTTTTTGAAAAAAGTTCTTTAATTCTTTTTGGAATTTTATTTATATCTTTGAAGTGGTTTATCATTCCCAATTGTTCCTCCATTGAAAAATCTTTTTTTTCTTGAAGTAATATCGGGAGTGTTTTCCAAAACTTAAGTAAATAAATAGGTGCG
>MDTG01254477.1_pt1 | contig 13359 bp, 14 predicted proteins | sample 811421 | NCBI WGS metagenome assembly MDTG01 (sample SAMN05326645, study PRJNA326480) | marine metagenome | isolation source: seawater | place: Pacific Ocean: South East | collected 2011 | reverse complement strand
GCCAAAACTTGGATTGTTCATAGCATTAATTTTTAGCTCATCTTTTTTCCTATATGCTCTAATCGGGCAACCTATATCCAATTTAGATGAAAATTCTATAATTAACTCAGATTTTACTGAGGTTATTGATTCAATTTCTGAACATTTAGCTGACAATCCAGAGGATATAGAGGGCTGGTTAATGCTTGGCCGCTCCCAACAGATGTTGCAAAAATATGATGATGCAGTTTCATCTTTTGAGCGTGCATTAGATTTAGATGATGAGCGAAATTCTCAAGTGCTGGTTGCTTTATCAATAGCATTAATGGAGCAAAAAGATGGTGACATAACAGAACGCTCCTCAAGACTACTTGAAGAGGCTCTTGCGATCGATCCAAATAATGTTGATGCTCTTTTTTACGGAGGTGGAGCTGCAGCGAGAAGAGGCGATTTATTATTAGCCGCGGACCGCTGGGAAATCTTATTAGAAACAAATTCACTCAATGAAATTCATGAATTTCTGAGAAAAAAGATCAATGAATGGCGTGGATTAGCGATGAATGTGAATGCTGGTAGTAAAATTTCATCTCAAACAGTTATTAATCTAAACATATCATTATCAAATGAGGTAATTTCTCTTTTACCTATAGATACTACTGTCTATATTATTGCTAGAGATCCCTCTAACCCGACCCCTCCTGTTGCCGTAATTCGCCGTCAATTAATAGATTTTCCGTCATTAGTTAATCTAAGTGATAAGGATTCTATGATTCCTAATCGTAAATTATCTGACTTTTCTCAAATTGAGGTTATTGCAAGAGCATCTATTTCAGGTGAGCCAATTGCAAAGCCTGGTGATTGGTCGGGATCAATGGTTATCAAAACTAATAGCGATCAAACTTTTGATTTAATAATTAACAAGATTACCCCTTAAGGATTTTTTAATATGTAAGAGTCAATAGAAACCACCAATATGTGTTTTTATGAGGAAAGGATAATTCTGTTAATTAAAATTAAATTTTATAATGGCTGCTACAATTTGTTCGAAAGTATTTACAGGAACAGAGAATCATGCTGGTTGAAATGTTACAATTCATGTCGGAATTATTTATTTTGCATAAGATGATATGACGGCTAATTTAATTTACCAACTCAGAAGAAAGGTTCATATTGCTAAATATGAAATACGTTACAGGAAACCGCTTCTTGTAGAAGAATGGATTAATTTTATAGGTCGGGTTACAAAAGAAAAGGCAGGCTTACAATCTTTAATGGGAAAGCCAAAATAATTGCTCATAACATTTTAATTGCAGAATGCGAAGCAAGCTTTATAGATTCAATTTAGGAGTATAAATGTCTTTACCTAAAATATTAGAAAATAAACTTCGCATCCCATTGATTGGTGCGCCTCTTTTTATGGTTTCTGGACCCGATCTTGTAATAGCTCAATGCAAGGCTGGCATTGTGGGATCTTTTCCCGCGTTAAATGCACGTCCACAAGCAATGTTATCCGAGTGGCTGAAACGGATTAAAGATGAGCTTGGAGCTTATGCTGAAAACCATCCTGATGAGCCCGTTGCGCCTTTTGCAGTAAATCAAATCGCACATTTAAGCAATTTACGATTACGAGAGGATATGGAAACCTGCGTTGCCCATCAAGTACCAATTATTATCACAAGTTTAAGACCACCAGAAGAGATCGTATCGGCTGTTCATTCTTATGGCGGTCTAGTCTTTCATGATGTAATAAATTTACGTCATGCTCGCAAAGCTATAACTCAGGGAGTTGATGGTGTTATAGCAGTTTGCGCTGGTGCCGGAGGTCATACTGGATCATTAAGTCCTTTTGCGTTAGTAAAAGAGATACGTAATGAATATGATGGCACTATTATTTTGGCAGGAAGCATTACGAGTGGAAGCGATGTTCTTGCAGCGAAAGCAATGGGTGCTGATTTAGCTTATAGCGGAACACGCTTTATTGCTACAAAGGAAGCTAACGCAGTATCTGAATACAAAAACATGATCATTGAGAGCCAAGCTTCTGATATCGTTTATTCCTCCTTATTTACTGGCGTTTACGGCAGTTATCTTAAAGGAAGTATTGCAAATTCTGGTATGGATCCAGACAATCTACCAGATGGAAATAAGAATGATATGGATTTTGATAAAGTTAGTAAATCAGATGCGAAGGCTTGGAAAGATATTTGGGGCGCAGGTCAGGGAGTCGGTAGTATAGATGAAATTCTTCCTACACGTGAAGTTGTATTGCGTATTGAGGAAGAATATAAGAAATCAATGTCTGCGCTAGTAAACTGAGTTAAGTGAAATGATTTATTCTTATGTTTTTGTTGCAATAGGCGGAGCATTAGGGGCTGTTGCAAGATTTAGTTGTAATGAATTTTTACAGCGTGAAATTGGTTTTCCATGGGGTACCCTTACTGCAAACTTACTTGGTTGCTTGTTGATGGGCGCTTTTACACAAGCAATTCTTAGTGTGTCTCTGTTAAATGATATTTTTTTTGTTTCTAATCAATACCGTTTGTTTTTTGCCATCGGTTTCTGTGGCAGCTTTACGACTTTATCGTCACTAATTTTAGAAATCAGTACAATGCTTCAAAAGAATGAAATTTTCTATTCATTTACTTATTTCATTGGTACTATTTTAGGAGGTTTTGCCTGTTTTTATATTGGTATTATGTGTATTCGAATATTTTTTCAGTTACAAAGATGACTAATCTAGATACATTTTCGTCAGACTTGAATGTCGTTGTTATTGGCGCAAACGGCGGTCTTGGAAAAGGTTTTATAAAGGCCTTCGAAGAAGACGAACGCGTAAGTTCAATTTATGCCTTTTCAAGAAATAAAAAAGATAGCATCGAAAAAAAAGTAGTTTCCTCTTTTATTGATTTAGAAGATGAGGATTCAATAAAAAAAGCAGCGCAATTAGCAGGCTCAAAGGCAACGGTTGACTTAGTTATAGTCGCAACTGGAGTTCTACATAGAGGACAGTCCATTAAGCCAGAAAAAAGTATTAGGCAAATAGATCCAAATGTTATGATTGATGTAATCAAAGTAAATACAGTCGGCCCCATTCTAGTCGCTAAACATTTTTTACCAATACTTACTAAGAAAAGAAAAACAGTTTTTGCAGCTCTATCAGCAAGAGTCGGAAGTATTAGTGATAACCGTATGGGTGGTTGGTCATCATATCGATCGTCTAAAGCAGCACTCAATATGTTACTGAAGACTGCTTCAATAGAGTTAAAATTTAGCTCTCCTCAAACTATTATAGTCTCTTTGCACCCAGGTACGGTTGATACAAGATTATCTGAACCGTTCAAAAAGAATGTAACAAAAAAATCACTTTTTGACGCAGATTTTTCTGCTGTTAAATTGATAAATGTATTAAACACTTTAAATACTAGCGATACAGGAAGATTTTTTGCATGGGATGGAAGTTCAATTGAATTTTAGCAATTTATTATCAGCAATGAAAAAATATAAAAAAACACTTTTTTTAGTACTCTCTATTCTTTTTGGAGGTTCTGTGAACGCAATAGAAGAACCTGATTATAAAATAATCGATAAAAACTTAAATTTTGAAATACGACATTACGAAGAGTATTTGGTAGCAGAAGTTTCTTTATTTGGAGATTTTAATTCGTCTGGGAGTCAAGCTTTTAAAATACTTGCAGGATACATTTTTGGAGATAATAGCACTGTAAAAAAGATGAAGATGACTGCTCCAGTTGAGTCTCAATTTGAATCTACTTCAGAAAAAATGGCAATGACTGCACCGGTCTTATCAACCAGTGAAGATGGAAAATATATTTATCGATTTGTTATGGAAAAGAAATATTCGATGGATACTTTACCAGCTCCCAATGACACTAGAATTAAGTTACATAAGATCAAGCCAAGATTTATGGCAGTAAAAAGTTATTCGGGAAGCTGGAATGAAAAAAATTACAATAATAATAAAAAAGAATTAATGAAGAGTCTCAATTATCAGGGCATACAGGTAATTGGAGTACCAATTTTTGCAAGATATAACGCACCCTTTGTTCCATGGTTTCTCAGGCGAAATGAGGTAATGGTTGAAATAGATTGGCCACAATAAATAATCTATTGAATATGCATTCATATTCAAGACAAATCTTAAATGTGCTTAATGCCCTGGTTTTATTAATTCTAATTGGTTGCGCCTCTAAAGATATTATTCTTGAAACAAAAGAAACCTCTGCTCCAATTGGAGTAGACTTTTCGGGTTTATGGCAAATTAAACATGAATCAAACTCTATCTCACCATTTTTTAATAATCGCTCTTTAGGAAATTTTGAAAATAATCTTTCAAGGCGTCAGAACAGCCACTTAAACTCTTTAATAAAATTATTCTTTGAATCTGGAAAATCACTTAAGATTTCACAAACTGAATTCAGCCTCTTTATAAGTTATGATCGGTCAGTCGTTGAAGAGTATACTTTTGGAGAAGATCGTTTAGTATCAATTGGCCCTATTAAAGCAAGACGAGCTTCAGGATGGCAAGATAGTGCATTTGTAGTTGATACTATAGATGAATCTGGAACCATTTTATCTGAAAGCTGGCGCCTAAATCTCAATGACATGACTCTAGTTAGAGAGATTAAAATAACAATTGGTGAAACTGAAACATATAAGAATAGGCAATCTTATGAGCTTAAATCAAATACTTAATTAAGTAATTACATATTTTGTAAGCGATGCACGAAATTTTAATTTCCCTTTTCGATGCTGCTCAATAACTACTGGTAAATAATCAAGTTCTTCTGCACACCATAGGGTCGTGATTTGTGACGATCCTATTTTTTGATGTTTTATGCCAACAGTCGTGAAATTACCAGCAATTGTTTTTATAAGTTTTTTCCCAGTGGTTGAAATACTAGCAATTTTTAATTCATTAATATCAAATAATGTATACTGGCTTTGTAAATTTCCAGTTAATAAATCATTCATAAGCTCGTATTGAATTGAAACGTTATCATAAGCAATATCATTCAATGTAAATTGTACTAATTCTTTACCAATGGCCCCCTTAACTAAATAATTCTCCCAATCAAATAATAGGTTTATCTCAGGTTTATTTCGAATAGTATCAATGGCTTTGAAGCGAACTGGTTTTATATGATCGACAGTAACCTGAAATTCAGATGTTACATCCAGTGTACCTCTAGTAATCATTTTCGATAAATTACTTGGCTCAATAATGTGATGTGCAATGTAGTTTTCTTTATTTTTTTTTAATTCTGTTCTTAGGATTCCGGTTATAATTGATATATTCACTTCATACTCAGCAATATGAGTTTTAAGAGATGCTGCTCCAAAAGTTAATTCTGCTTTTAACGAAAAAAATACAATCAGCATAAAAGTAAGAATCTTCACCTAGGTATTCTCCAGTCGACTCTTCAAGATATTTTCAGATTTTGACATGAGCGACATTATTATTTCTTGAACACTCTTTCGATGAGATTCCAGTTCACTCAATGGTGTATGAGCATGAATTAAGTATGGCTCACCAATAGCAATGACAATACGAGCAAAAGGCTTAGGAATCATAAAATTATCCCACCTATTGAGGTACCAAGCTCGATCTGCAGCACATCCAATGGGTATAATCGGAATACCTGAAACACGAGCCATTAGTATTGCACCAAGCTTGAATTCATATTGAGGACCTCTTGGCCCATCTGCTGTCGTTATAATTGAAAAACCCTGTTTCATCATATTTTGCATATCACGAAGAGCTAAAGTTCCACTTTGATTAGCAGATCCTCTTATCACTTTCGCTCCCCATTTTTTAGCAATCTTTGATACTACCTCTCCATCTACAGAAGCTGAGATCAAAAAGCAGGCTTTAAAATCACTCTTTATCCATTGGCGTATTATAGTCGTGCTTATGATGTGGTGTTGGTGCCAATAACAAGGAGCGCAAATTTTATTGTTTTTTAAGTATGGCTCAATACTTTTTGCGTTTATATTTTTTTCAATTCGGTAAGTAGCTCTTAATATCCATGTGAAGCAGCGAAGTATTGGAAAACCTATGAAATAGTAGAGTCGGCGAGAAGCCCCCATATTACGCTTAGAGGCAGAGCTTCGACGCGACTCCACAGAGCTAAAATCTTTTTTCGGCTTAGTTTTCAAATTTTTATTAACCTTATAAAAAATAGCATTAAATATTTAATGATAACGAATTTTGTTTGTTATAGTGTATAAAATTGATTTACTTAAAAAAAATTGATGAACAATTAAAGAGTGAGATTTTAGTTGACAACTTTTCTTAGCAATTAATTGAAAATATTTGGATGGAGTAAGAAGTTTTTCATTCAAAGTCAAACTGGGCAGTGTTTCTTCTTGAGATTGCAGCTTCTAAGACAAATTAAATGAATACCTTTATCCTCACTTATTTAATTTACTTATGGTTCAATTCTTACGGGGGCAAGTTAAATGAATAATTTATTAAAAACTTTCGTGGTACTACTAGTTTCATTGGCCATCTATACACCTATTGCCTACAGCCATTGCCAGATACCCTGCGGTATTTATGATGATCATGCGCGGGTTAAATCCATGCTAGAAGATATAGCAACAACCAGAAGAGCCGTGTACATGATCAACGAATTAGCTAAAAGATCAGATGCACAATCCAATAATCAAGTTGTTCGGTGGGTAATGAGTAAGGAGAATCACGCGCAAAATATAATCTCTACAATTAGTGATTATTTTCTTACACAGAGGGTTAAGTCAAACCAAAAAGATTATGTTGAGCGTTTAAAAAAACACCACGCTGTCATTGTGGCAGCGATGAAAGTTAAACAAAATGTGGATATAACTTACATAGATGTTTTGGAGGAAAATATTGAATCTTTATTACCTTACTATCCAGAGCATAAGCACTAACTTAAGCTAAAAAAATAATTCACCTAATCCACTAAAAAAATTTGCTATTGGGCTAATGTACATAAGGTGTCTAGATTTGAGGTTCCTTAAAGTTTGGTGAAATAAGGTATAAAAAAGCTGTTTTACAGTACGATTAAAAAGACAGTGCCTGGAGGTTATAAATGACTTTAAGCACTTAAGAGGCAAAGAGCGTGAGTTTGGAATATAGAATCCACACTAATCAATGTAAGATTGTAAGCGTGCTTTTCAATGCAATGAGACATTGTTGATTACGCAATGACAAAGATTCAATCAAATTTTCGCCAACCTCCCGGTCCAAGAGAAGCTTATGATCTTGGCCTTAATTCAGAGACCCTGACGATTTTACAATCTCTTCAGCAGGAATATGGAGATATTGTTAGCGTAACTAAGCCCAATGGAAAGCTTGCCTATTTTATAAATAATATTGATGAAATTAGACGCATACTTACTCGTCGTCATACTAAATATCATAAAGGCCCAGGTTTTGAGCGCGTTAAAATGTTGCTTGGTAATGGCATTATTGTAAGTGATGGAGAAACTTGGCGTCGCTCAAGAAGAATGATCCAGCCAGCTTTTAGTCGTCAAAATATTCATCAATTGATAAATATAATGATTGAATGTAGCAATAGACGGGCAGAACATTGGACTAAATTAATAGCAAATAATGACACTTGTAATATTACAGAAGAAACTTCTGATTTTGCTCTAGAGCTTATACTTATAAGTATTTTCAGCGATGATTATAAAGATCAAATTTATAATGAGGGAGACAATCCTTTTTCATTCTTAAGTCAAGACTCTAAAAGAGATTTGAGTGTCGTCATTAAAGCACGACGATTACGTGAGCTTTTATTGAATGTAATCGAAGATAGACGAAAAAAAGATAGGCTGCAAAAATTTGATTTTCTTTCAATGTATCTTGAAGCCAAGGATAATGATGGTAAAAGATTTACAAATTCAGAGCTTCTTGATGAAATAATGACATTGGTAGTTGCTGGTTTTGAGACATCTGCAAATACTTTAAATTGGGTATGGTATTTAATAGCAAAACATCCAAAAGTTGAAAAGAAGCTAATTTCAGAAGCTGAAGATCTTCTAATTGATAAGGGTAAATTTAAAGTTGAGTCGCTTAATGAAATGAAATATACGCAACAAGTTCTTGAGGAAACGTTAAGACTATATCCTCCAGTGTGGTTATTTACACGAAAATCACATGAGCTAGATGAATTAGATAATTATGATGTTCCGCCAGATACTGAAATTTACTTATCACCCTTTGTGCTTCATAGGACTGAGAGCTATTGGCCTGAATCAGATAAATTTAGTCCTGACCGTTTTGCTTTATCAATGAAATCGAAAATAGACATGCCATTTTTTCCATTTTCACTTGGACCAAGACGTTGTATAGGTGAATATTTTTCATTTCTGGAAATGAAAATACATCTTGGTTTATTGCTCCCACGCTTTAGAATGCAGCTAATTGACCAAACTGAGCCTAAATTAGATCTTGCAATTAACCTTCGTGGTACTAGAGATATTTTAATGAAACCAATGGAACGCTAGGGATTTTATGGAACTTTACAGTACATTAATAGACTTATTAGAAAGTGCCCGTGATAAAAAGCGAGAAATCCGTTTCATTGATGGAGAAAATGATGAAAGCATTATTTCTTTTTCTGATCTTTGGGGCAAATCTCAAAAACTTTTAGGCTCTTTCCAAGATAAAGGCATGAGACCTGGCGATGAACTTATTATTTTTAGTAAGTCTAATAAAAATTTTGTTACCGCATTCTGGGCAGCTATTCTTGGAGGTATGGTTCCAGTGCCTGTCGCTGTAGGTATTAGTGATGAACACCGATTAAAATTATTTAGAATATTTACTCAGCTTGATAACGCAACTCTTTATACTGAAGAAGATTTATTGATTCGTCTAATAGAGTTTGCAAAGAATCATAATTTGCATAATGTCACCAAGATTCTCAAAAATAGAACTATTCTTACAAATAAAATTGATTTAAATAATTTAGGAAAAGTATATAGATCAAAACCCAATGATATTAGTTTTATTCAATACTCATCGGGCTCTACAAGTTATCCAAAAGGGGTGGTACTCTCACATCAAAATGTTTGCATAAATATTCGTGCAATAGCTGAAGCTTGTAAATGGACAAAGGATGATCAAAGTTTAAGTTGGATGCCTCTAACTCATGATATGGGGCTTATTGGATATCACTTGAGTATTCTTGGGGTCGGTATGAATAATGCGATTATGGATACCAATGTATTTATTCGAAGACCTCTTTTATGGATGACTAAAGCAGATGAGATTCGTGCTACTCAATTGTGCTCACCGAATTTTGGTTATAAGCATTTTCTTAAACTTTATCAGCGTAAGGGAATAGATGAGCTTGATCTATCATGCGTTAAGCTTATTTTAAACGGCGCCGAACCAATTTCATGGGATTTATGTGAGGAGTTTTTAGATGCGCTTAAAGACCATAAGCTTTCACGCAAAGCAATGCTTCCAGTTTATGGTTTAGCAGAAGCCACTGTGGGTGTATCTATCCCAAAACCAGGCAAAGAGTATTCAAAAATTACAGTAGATCGTCATAGCTTAAAAATTGGCGAAAGTCCTACTTCAGTACCACAAGATCATGACAACGCTGTTAATTTTTTAAAAGTAGGTAGTGCAATTCGTGACGTTAATATTAGAATCACAGATGATTCTGATAAAATCCTGAATTCAGGAGTTGTTGGAAATATTCAATTATCTGGTAAGAGTGTTACTGACAGTATTTATGGTGATGATATCGCTACAGCCAGTCTTTTTACAAAGGATAAATGGCTGCGTACTGGAGATTGTGGGCTTCTTGATGGTAGCAACCAACTTGTTATTACTGGCCGTCAAAAAGATATAATAATTGTAAACGGCCAAAACTATTATCCCCATGATATCGAAGAAATTATTGCCAAAATTGATGGTTTTGATTTAAATAAAGTGGTTGTTGCTGGAGCAACTCCAGAAAATGGCCATACAGAGGAGATTTTGGCCTTTATTCTTTACAGGAAGGCAATAGATGACTTTCTTCCTATAATTGAGCAAGTCTGTAATCAGATTTCAGAGCAAATAGGGCTTCAATTAGATAGAGTTATTCCAGTTTCAAAAATTCCAAAGACAACAAGTGGTAAGGTACAAAGGGTCAGGCTACTTAACGCTTATTTCGATGGAGATTTTGAAGAAACTTTGAATCAACTGAAATCAGCTATTCCTCCAGAGGATTCAGAAATTGACGGTGGGGATGACAAATTACTTAATGAATTATTAAATATTTGCAGTGAATTTATTAAAGAGCGTAAAGTGAGTGCGGATGATAATCTTTTTGAAATAGGCATCACTTCAATTACCCTTGTTGAAATTGTTCTTGCGATTGATGAAAAATATCCCAAGATACTCGATATAAGTGATTTATTTGATCACCCAACGTTGAGAGAAGTCTCAATCTTTATGAAGGAAAAGTTATGATTCATGCTCGTTTTGCAGGTATAGGTAGCTACCTTCCTGAAAAGATCGTAACAAACAAAGATCTAGAAAAGATAATGGCCACTTCAGATGAGTGGATTCAAGAGCGCACGGGTATAAAATGCAGGCATATTGCTTCTGATGATGAGAAAACATCAACACTAGGCCTTAAAGCCGCCAAGAGAGCAATGATCAATGCTAATGTAGGGCCAGAAGATATAGATCTCATTATCGTTGCTACAACAACGCCAGATCAAATCTTTCCTTCTACTGCTTGCCTTATTCAACATCAATTAGGAATTAAAGGATGCGCTGCATTTGATATTCAGGCTGTATGCAGCGGATTTGTATATGCATTGGATGTTGCAAATCGATTTATTCAGACAAAAGGTGCTACTACAGCGCTTGTTATTGGCGCCGAGACTTTATCTCGTATTCTTGATTGGAAAGATCGCAGTACTGCTGTTTTATTTGGCGATGGAGCAGGATGCGTTGTCCTTAAAGCGGGCGATAAGGCTGGTATCATCTCCTCACACAGTCATGCCGATGGACAATATGCAGATCTCTTGCAGGTTAGAAGTGGAATATCTGCTGGGTTCGATGAGGATAAGTCTGGGGGTGCATTTATAGAAATGAACGGTAATGCTGTATTTAAGCGTGCTGTTGCAACTTTTGATAAGATTGCAAGAGAAGCTGTTGTGGATATTGATGGAGGTTTAAGTGGCATAGATTGGTTTATTCCACATCAGGCCAATATGAGAATCATAAAAGCAGCAGCGAAGAAATTAGAAATGCCTATGGAGAGAGTAATAGCAACCGTTGACAAGCATGCAAATACATCCGGTGCATCTATACCTTTAGCGCTAGATTACGCATTCACCGAAGGTTTCATTAAAGCAGGGGACACATTGCTTTTAGCAGCGTTTGGTGGCGGTTTTACTTGGGGCTCAACATTAATTAAATATTAATCAATTTTTGCATTTATTATTTTAATAAGTTAGGTTATATATAGATAATAAGAATATGATTTATATATAAATTTAATTTTTTATAAAACATTTTCATCAATATTCTGGAGTAGTCATGCTAAATAAGAAAAGTTTTGTTTCCATTACTTTTGGTCTAATTATTTTCAGCCTTGGTTTGTTAGTCGGCAGTGGCAGTAATTTTACAACTACTGCTCAAGCGCAATCTAACCAAGTGTTTGAACTGAGAACCTATACCACTTACCCAGATCGTCTCGAAGCCCTGGAAACTAGATTTAGAGATCATACAGTTGGGCTTTTTGAGAGACATGGTATGACTAATATTGGTTATTTTGTACCACAAGATGCGCCACTTTCAGATAATACTCTGATTTATATTCTTGCTCATGATAGTCGTGAAGCAGCCAAAGAGAGTTTTTCGAATTTTGTAAACGATCCAGATTGGAAGAAAGTTTACAAGGAATCTCACCTCAGTGGACCCATTGTTGAAAACATAGAGAGTGTATTCATGGATCCGACGGACTACTCGCTTATTAAGTAGTTAGTGTTAATTATTTTAAATTTAAAGAGAAAAACATGAAAAATTTTTTAACAGTTGGAGTTTTATTAGTGGCCCTATGTGGGTGTGCAACTACTTATACCACGGATAATTTTTCAGAATACCAGTCATCTCATAAGATTGTAGCAATAGTACCTTTCGTTGTTTCTATGAATAGTGGAAATCGCGGTAAAGAAGTTACCAGGGAGGATTTGCTTGCAGAAGAAGCAACTCAATCTCTTAATTTCCAAAGAGCTGTTTATACAGAATTTTTAGAGAAAATTGAAAAGAATAAAGTAACGGTATCTTTTCAAGATATTGATGATACCAATGTCTTGATTCAAAGAGCCGGTGGTTTTGATGAACAAGGAAAGCTAACTCTTACTAAAAAAGAGTTAGGGGAGCTGTTGAAGGTTGATGCTGTCATAAGTGGTTCAATGATATTGTCTAAACCGATGGGTACGGGTGCAGCTGTTGTAACTACGCTATTAACTGGCTGGGGTGTTACGAACGAAGCTAAGATTAACCTAACCATACATGACTCATCATCTGGAACTTTAGTTTGGAGTTATGACCATAGCGCATCTGGGGGCTTAATAAGCTCTCCACAAATGCTAGCAAAAAATTTAATGAGGCATATAGCATCAAAGTTCCCATATAAGGTCTCTAACACTAAATGATAAAAGATTGAGCCTAGTAAGAAAGAGTATATGAAAAATCTTTTAACAGCTGCAATTTAATAGTAGCTCTATGTTGGTGTGCATCTACTTATACAACGGATAATTTTTCAGAATACCAATCAGATCATAAGACTTTGGCTGTAATACCATTCGCAGTTTCTATTGATAAGAATAGCGAAAATGATTGGAAGGGGCTCAGTAGAGAAGATTTACTTACGAAGCAAAAGACTCAATCTCTAAATTTTCAAAGAGTTTTTTATACAGATTTTTTAGAGAATGTTGAGAAAAAGTACGAATTAAGAGGAAAGAAAAACCGAAGTAGTTTCTATCGCAAAAGGCTATTTATCCAGAAGCGTCGTTTAAGGTTTATTAATGCCATTGGGGGCTGCCAAGTGCTTCCGTGTAAATAGTATTAATCCAAACACTAAAGACATGGCCATTAAGGTGCCAAGATTCAACAAACCTTTAGTTGATGACCATACAATGGCATAACCAATGCTCCCAGATATTAGGGCATAATAAATAAATGCGGGCAAAGTTTTACGTATTATAATTCCTTCCTTGCCCAATAAACCTACCACAGCAGAAGCTGCAACTACATTGTGTACACAAATTATATTCCCAGCAGCACCGCCCACAGCCTGCAGCGCCACTATCCATGTAGGATCTACACCAATGCGCTGTCCTACTCCAAATTGAAAT
>MDTG01115009.1_pt1 | contig 13359 bp, 14 predicted proteins | sample 811421 | NCBI WGS metagenome assembly MDTG01 (sample SAMN05326645, study PRJNA326480) | marine metagenome | isolation source: seawater | place: Pacific Ocean: South East | collected 2011 | reverse complement strand
TTAAAAAAGATGTTTTAACAAAAATCCATGGTGGAGGGGCAAGAGATCGTAAAAGGAAATTATTAGAAAAACAAAAAAAAGGTAAAGCAAGAGCAAAACAGTTCGGAAAAGTTGAAATCCCGCAAGAAGCTTTTATTGGAGTACTTAAAATTAATAAAGAAAAATAATGAACCTTTGTATTATAACTAACGAAAGTGTCTTTAAAAAAGACCAAAAATATTTTTGTGACAATTTAGATTTAAAGTCTATTCCAGAGGAATTAAGCAAACATTTTGAAGTGAGTGTTTATGCTCGACATTCTAAACAGGACAGAAATAATGAAATAAATACTCAAAATATCAACATCTTCCGTAGCCTTTTTTCTTTTATTTTTGAATTTCCAAAGAAAATTAAGAAGCAAAATTCTCATTATTTATTAATATCATTAACACCAATAACGCTGATAGCCAGTCTCATTTTAAGTTTATATAGAAAAAAATACTTTCTATATCTTAGGAGCGATGGTTTTAAGGAGTACAAGTCAATTTTAGGTTTCTATGGTCCTTTTATATATTATTTAATTTTTTCTATTGGAACAAAATTTGCAAAACTTATTAGTTGTAGGGACCATTTGTTAAGAGGCAAACAAGGTAAAATAGTATCGCCGTCCCAATTAAGTGAAAAATGGTTTTTAAATAGAATCAATCCAGAATTAAACAAACCTAAGCTGCTTTATGTTGGTAGATTAAAGATTGAAAAGGGAATTTTTTCACTTTTAAATTTACTTAAAAAAGATGAATTAAATATTGATCTTACAATTGTAACATCAGAAAAAAATAATAAATCTAAAATTTTACAAAAAAATATTTCAATTTTTAGCCATCAAAATATAAATGATAGTATTATTAAATTCTATGATACCCATAATATATTTATTTTGCCTTCTTTCACAGAAGCACACCCTCAGGTTTTAGATGAAGCATTAGCAAGGTTTAGGCCGGTGATAATTTTTGATGATATTAAACATGTAGTTAGAAATAGGAAGGGAGTATTTGTATCAAGCAGAAATATAAATTCCCTAAAAAATAAAATTAAATACATAATGGAAAATTATGAAAATATACAAAAAGATTTGAGAAATAATGTTTTACCAACTAAGAAAGCATTTATTAATGATTTAAAAGATATAATTGGAAAAGGCTAAATGAAAAAATTTTTAAAAAGATTTAGCATGATCATACTTTGTGGTGGCAGAGGCAAACGTTTAGGAGAAATTACTAAAAGAATTCCAAAACCAATGGTTAAAATCGGGGGAAAACCAATAATTCAACATAAAATTTCATACTATATATCACAAGGAATAGAAAATTTTACGTTTTGTTTAGGTTACAAGGGAAAAATTTTAGAAAAATTTTTATCTAAAAAAAATTTAAATGGATATTTTTCTCACGGCGGAGTTAATACTGGAATTCTTAAAAGAATATATATTTCAAGTTACCCTTTATCAGACCATATAATAATAAGTTATGGTGATACGCTTGCTAAAATTAATTTTAATCATTTAATGAAAAGTCATATAAAATCTAATTCATCAATAACACTCGTTGTAGCCCCTATAAGAAATCCTTTTGGCCTGATAGACTGGGATCATAGAGGGAAAGCTATTAATTTTAAAGAAAAGCCAATTCTAAATCATTTTATAGGATATGCAGTTTTAAGTCCTAAATTTTTTAAAAAAATAAATAAAAAAATCATAAACCTAAAAAATGGAGAGGGGATTGTTAAATCAATACAATTATTAATAAAAAAAAAAGAAGTTAATATCTATAAATTTGAAGATTTACAGGTTACGATAAATTCAAAAAAAGAATTAAAAGAGGTTAATACAAACTTTAAAAAATACTTCACTTTAAATGAAAACTCTAAAAAATAAAAAAATTCTCGTAACTGGTGGTGCAGGTTTTATAGGATCCCATCTTGTTAAAAGACTTTTAGATCTTAAAGCCAAGGTATTTGTAACTGTTAAATATAACAGTATCATGGATTCTGTTAGACTCGTGAGTGTTTGGGATAAAATTAATATTATCGAGGCTGATTTGAGAAACACGGACTCAGTAATAGAAATGAAAAAATTTAAATTTGATACTGTATTTCATCTTGCGGCATACAATCATGTAGGTGATAGCTTCAAACACGTGTTAGAAAATATTAACTCAAATTTTATTTCCACTGTAAATTTATTAAATAATGGTCCAAAATTTAAAAAATTTGTACATATCGGATCATCAGAGATTTACGGACAACAAAAAGTGGTACCTTTTAATGTTAAAGAAAAACCCAATCCCATGTCACCATATGCTTTAACAAAATATTCATCTGAACTTTTCTCCATTTTAAAATCTAAAGAAAGCAAAAATAATATACTGTGTATTAGACCATTTAATACATTTGGACCTCATCAAAGTGAAAAAGCAATAATTCCTGAAATAATAATAAAATGTTTACAAAATAATGAAATTAAAACCACCAAGGGATTACAAACAAGAGAGTTTAATTATATTCAAAATATTATAGATGGTATTTTAATATTAAATTCCAAAGTAAAACACCAAGTTGAACCAATAAATCTTGGAAGTAATAAGCCAATCAAAATCAAAGATTTAGTTAAAAAAATTAAAAAATTCACTTCATCAAAATCCAAGGTCAAAATGGGATCATTAAAATATAGGCCAAATGAAATATGGAGAATGCAAGCCAATAATAAAGAAGCAAAACTTAAAGGATGGAAGCCTAAAATAGATTTTGACGAAGGTCTGAAATTTACAATTAAATGGTATAAAAATTTTAATAAATTTTATTTAAATAATCGAAAGTTTTAAAATTTTATAGATCTGCTAATTATAGTAGCCATCTTTTTCATTCCTTCCGGAGAAAAGTGAATTGTATCAACAAAATTTGATTTTCCTTTTCCAATTTTATTTGCTACATCAATTAGCTTTAAACTATTTTCCTTGGCTAATTTTTTCAGAATTTTATTTTCTTCATCAACAATTTTTTTATATAATTTGTGATTTAAATCTTTTTTTACTTTTGAATGTAAATTAAAACAGAAAGTACATAAAAATAATTTTATTTTTCTACTCTTACATATGTCAATTATGCTTTGAATATTTCTTTCATAAGTTGCTAAACCTTTTTTATAATTATTTTTAATATCCACTTTTCCTTTTGAAACAACATCTAGCAGAGAGTGTCTGTGATTACTTGGAAGTATTTTATTTTTAATATAATTAAAAAAATGCAAAGGAATATCTGGAATATAGGATCCTAAATTAAATTTCCAGTAAACTTCTCCTAAATTTTTTCTGCTGTGGGAATAATCTGTTTCAAAGTTATTTGTAAGGTATGCCCTTATATCATTATAAGTGTGATAAAGTATTATGTAATTTGGCCTGGTATCGATCAGTTGCAAAATTAGACGCACAAGAATATCCGCGGAATTATATCCACCTGAGCCACAATTATTTACCTCAATATTTTTTTTTGTTTTTTTCTTTAAAATTCTTTCAAGTTCTAAAGGATATGAGAAAATCTTATTATTAAATGAGATATAGTTTTGTGTCGTTGAGCCGCCTATACAATTTATTCTAATTAAATTTTTTGGCTTAGGTATCTTTATATCACGATTTCCATACGTTCCATTTAGAAATGAATAATTATTTGTTTTTAATTGAGGAGATATATAATTTCTATTAAGACTATAATTTAGTTTTTCAGGGGGTAATGTTTTAAATTTTCTTTTTAAAATAAAAGGCAAATAAGGGTGAGGCTTAACAGCCAAATATTTAAATGGAACTTTTTTAATAAATTTGTAAGCAGACCTATTTTTTATTGAATATATTACTCTAAAAACTATTTCAAAAAATATTATTAAAAAGAGTGCTATAATTAAAACTTTTACCATAAAGGATAAATATCATCAGATGAGTTTTTATCTCTCTCTTTTTTTTGTTTTGTTTTTTTTGAAAAAAGACTCAAGCAAAAACTAATTAATCTTTTAAAAATATTTTGATTTTTCTCTTTTTCTTTGCTCATTTTTAATTTATAGTAGATTTATATACAAAATTTTTACAAATACAATGAATGACGTTCAGATAAGACAAATCTCTAAAGAAGTTAAAAATAATGGTGTGAGTTCACTAAATAATTTTTTTGGAACCAAACATTTTAACTTAGCAAGCAGTATATTAACTCATACCCTTGAAAAAGGAGATAAAAGAGGATCTTTCCCAGTTTTTTTTAAAACTACTTTAATTAAACTATTAAAGTTAGATTTTAACCAAGTAAGGAAATCATTAGTATTAAAAAAAATAGCACAAGATTTGAATTTAGAAAAAATTTCTGAGTTAATTTTTGAAAACAAAGCGGAATTACATGCTATAGACAGTTATTATAGTGAGAAATCTAATGAATTTATCGTACCATGGCATAATGATATTGGTCTAAAAGATGACGACACAGAAAATTTTTTGAATATAGCCGACTCCACAATAAATGAAAAGAAATCTAAAATTTCTCCCAGAGGGATAAAATTTTTTGTACATTTGACTGATGTATCAAGTCAAAATGGATCTTTAGCAGTTATACCTTATAGTCATCATGTGGTAAAGGCTGTTACTAAATTAATTTTAGAGAAGAAAATAAATCTTGAACGTTACTGGAAATTAGAAGATTTACGTTCGTTAGTTTTAAAAGATAGTGTTAAACCTTTAATTATAGAAAAAATTGGGGAAGATAAATTAAATACTTTTTTAAATAACTCAAAATTTGCTGAAGAAAAAGGTAATGATACTCTTAAATTTGATTTTCAAATGAAGAAGGGTGGAGTAGTTATTTTTGATGAACTTTGTGTTCACAGAGGCTCAATGCCAAAAGAACAATCCAGATTAGTTTTGCGTTATATTTATCGTAGAAAATTTAATTAAAAATTAATTCTTTCTTTTTCAATCACCAAAGGTAGCTTTCTAGTTTGTAAAAGAATATTCATAACGTATTCTCCAATAAACCCAAGGAAAAATAGTTGGATGGATGCAATTCCAAAAAGACCTATAATTAATGGAGCAATACCTAGGTCAAAAGAATCCCAATAAAGAATTTTGTAAAAGAAAAAAACTATTGCAACTAAAATTGATAATAAGCTTGTTATAAATCCGATAAATGTCATTATTCTTAATGGAAGTTTTGAATGTTTTATAATTCCAAGAATTCCAATATCATAAAGAGAATAAAAATTATTTTTTGTTTTTCCAGATTTTCTATCTGGTTGATGAAATTTAACTAATTTAATATCTGATGTTATTTCGGATAACAAACCCCGAAAGTATGGATATGGATCATCAATTTTCTTAACCTGATTTAAAATTTCTCGATCGAAAAGACCAGCACCTGTTGTGTTTGTCATTAATGGTAATTCAGATATGCTTTTTATGAATTTATAAAATATATTTTTAAAAAATTGTTTTAAAAAAAATTCATCCGAAGACTCTTTTTGCCCCAAGACTACTTTATGCCCGTTTTCCCATTCCTTTATATATTTATGTATTAATTCAGGGGGGTCTTGAAAATCAGAACTCATTAATATTGAGGCATCACCTGAGGTTTGTAGTAATCCATGAATCGGAGATTTTATATGACCAAAGTCCCTAGTATTAATAATAACTTTTAATTTTTTATCTTTATTAGATAGTTTTCTTAAAATTGAAATAGTCTTATCACTTGAATTATTATCAATTACTATGTGTTCATAATCATAATTTGTCTTAGACATTTCTTTAGCAATACTTGAACATAAATCCTCAATATTTCCTTCCTCATTATAAGTTGGTGTTACTATACTAATTAATTTTTGCATTAATGTGATTTATAGTTAAAAGAATTGATTTGATCAAATTATAATTTATTTTAAGTTTCAAATTTCGCTTAGTTTTATAAATGTTCGGAACATATTTTTCAATTTTTTTATTTGAAATATTTGACGATTTTACCGGCTTATGAAAAATTTTCCCAATAATATTTGCAAGCTTACGTATTTCTATAGGTTTATCGGATCCAACATTATAAATTGAAGTTTTATTCTTAGAACTGATTAAAATTTTAGTTAACCAATAAATTAAATCATCGGAATACATGTAACTCCTTATAACTTTTTGATTTGCTTTAACATTTATAGAGTTTTTATTTATACCATCATTGATAAAGTTTCCAATTGCGTAATGTTGATTTAGTGGAAGCCAAGGCCCAACAAAAGAAAAACACCTAGCTATAGATGTCATAATATTTTTATTGGTAATGTTCATTATTTTTTTTTCTGAGTAATTTTTCAAATATGAATATAAATCTTTATGTTTATTATTTTTGTTTTTATAAACTGCTCCTGAACTTATATAAAGGACTTTACATTTTTTATGAGTTTCTAAAAGTTTGCAAAAATTATTAATTGATTTTTTATGTTCATTAATAATTTTATCTTTATTTTTATTGTCTTTTTTTGCTACACGTTCAGCACCATAAATAATTAAATTTGTCTTAGGAAGTTTTTTTATCCTACCAATATCTCCCCTTATTAACTTAATATTATTTAAATTGAGTCTTTTATTTTTTTTTAAATTTTCTGGTTTTCGCGCAATTACATAGATCTTTTTAATTTTAAATTTTTTTAGCAATCCTCTATTAAAACCATCTATGAAAGACTTTCCAAAGAAACCATTTCCACCTATAAAAGTAATATTTCTCAATTTATTTATTAAAGTATTTCTTAATTAAGTAACTTTCATTACCTGTTTTACCAATAACTTTTGTACTAATAGCTTCATTTAAAATTTTAGTTTTAACATTTTCACATGACTCTTTTAACCAAGATCCAAAACCACCATCAAAAAAATGATCTTCTAAAGTTATAATTTCTTTCCATTTTTTTATCTTTTTACTTTGACCTAATTTTTGCTTCATTCCCCAAAGAGGTAAAGAATAAATGTTAAAATCCTTATATTTTTTATTTAACATTTTATCTTTAAGCAAAATCGATGTTCCACCGGTTATCAGGAAAGTTTTTTCTTTTTTTTTATTTTTTTTAATCATTTTCCATTCACCTGGTTTAACTTTGGGTAAATTTTTGTGAAATAAGATATTTGTTTTTTTCACCAATCTTAAATAGGAAGGTTGCGGATGTTTTAATAAATATCTTATACAAGATTTTGCTTCCATATTATCACATGGTGATGCAATCAAGATATTTGGGAAAACTCTAAGTAACGAATAATCTTGTAATGAATGATGAGTATAACCTAAGCTACCATATCCCAATCCACCACCAACATTAACAATTGTTACAGGGAGTTTGTGATAGTCTATATCGTTCCTTATTTGCTCAGCACATCTAAAGGTAGGAAAATTTCCGATTGAGTAAACAAATACGTGATTTCCATCCATGGCCAAACCCGAAGCTAAACCAATCATATTTTGTTCTGCAACTCCTGCATTAAAAAATTGATTCGGTAACTGTTTAGCAAAATTTTCGATAACACTATAACCTAGGTCATTTACAACTAATATAATTTTTTTATTTTTCTTAGCTGCTGCGGTTAATTCTTCAATAAAAATATTACGCATTATTTATTTCTTGAATCCCTCTAATTAGCTGTTTCTTTGTTGGTGATTTATAATGCCAGTCAATATTGTTTTCCATAAAACTCACCCCTTTACCTTTTATTGTATTAGCTATGATTACTAGAGGTTTTTTTTTATCAGAATATTTTAAACTTTTTGTTAATTTTTTATGATCATGTCCATTTACTGATAATACTTTACAGCCAAAAGACTTAAATTTCTTATCTAAAGGTTCTACGTTTAAAGTTTCACGTGTGTAGGTTAAGCTTTGTAATTTATTATTATCAATAATAACAACTAAATTATTCAGCTTGTGATAATTAGCAAAAAGCATTGCTTCCCAGGTAGTTCCTTCATTCATTTCACCATCACTCATCAAAACGTAAACCTTATTTTTATTTTTTTTAATTTTATTTGATAAAGCCAACCCGACAGCGACAGGTAATCCATGACCCAACGAACCGGTAGAAAAATTTACTCCTCTTACGTAATGACTCGCATGCTGCATTAAAATTGATTCATTTTTTCCATATGTATTCATTAATTTTTTACTTATAATTTTTTTTTCATATAGTAAACAATATAGAGCCAGGCACGCATGACCTTTACTCAAAATAAATCTATTTTTTAATTGTTTTATTTTTTTCTTAGAATTTAATTTAAATATATCGTTGTAGAGTGAAGTTAAAATATCTACTATTGATAAACAACTTCCTACATGAGAAGAATTTGCCAAATGTGAAAATATTAAAATATTTTTTCTAATATTTTTTGACATTTTAAGATTTTTTCGACTCATTTTATTTTTTTATATTTTAATATTTTTGAATGTATATAAGAAACGTCTTTAAATTTTAGACCTTGATGACAACCAATTAATAAACCATATTTCATTATATAATCTGAATTTTTAAATTTATTTAATTTATTTTTATTTGAAATTAAATTTTTAAAAGCAGGATGTCTTAAAGCATTTCCAGTAAATATAGGTCTTGTTTGTATTTTATTCTTTTCCAAATATACCTGAAACTCTTTTCTAGTAAATTTTAAATTATTTTTTAAAATGATTGGATAAGCCAGGAAGTTTGTTTTTACACCTCTGTTAACTTTGGGAACTATAAAATATTTGTTTAATTTTTTAAAAAATTCATAATGAAGTTTATAGTTTCTATTTCTTAAAATAGAAAAAAATCTAAACTTTTTTAATTGTTCTAATCCAAATGATGCACCCACTTCAGAAGGTTCAAAATTATAACCCATCTCTGAAAATACAAATTTTCTATCATAATCAATACCCCTTAATTTAATCCCCAATCTTTTATTTATATTTTCCGAGTCTTTTATCAACGAAGACATCCTTCCCCAGCTTCTTAATACTTTAGCTTTAGAGAAATAATCTTTGTTATTAGTAACTAATATTCCTCCATTTCCAGCACAGCTAATTACATGAGAACCATAAAAACTAGTAATCGATATATCACTATATAGTCCGGTAGCTTTACTATTTATTTTCGCCCCCAAGGTGTCAGCTGAATCCTCAATTATTTTTAGATTATGTTTAGATGCTATACTTTTAATTTTCTTCCAATCTGGAATATTGCCGATTAAATTTGGAATTAATAAAGCTTTAGTTTTTTTAGATATCTTTCCTTCAATTTTATTTGGATCTATTTGAAGCGTTTCTATTTCACAATCTACAAAGACTGGTTTCAAATTAGATAAGATTATCGCAGAAATTGCAGTTCCAAAATTAAGACATGGAGTTATTATTTCACTTCCCTTTGGAAAATTCATAACCTTTAATGCTAAAATAAGTGCTGACGATCCAGAGTTGACCATAAGGCCATATTTTTTTGAAAATAGTTTTGCTATCTTGTTTTCAAAAATTTCAACCGATCTACCCATTTGGGTTGATTTTTTTAGAGTTTTTAAAACAGATTTTATTTCTCTATTATCATAAACATTTTTACCGTAAGAAATTTTATTAATCATATTATTTAGTTAAGATAATTTTTAATTTGTTCTTCACACATTTTTTTATAGTCTTTAAATTTTGAATTATTATTCCATTCTAAAATTTTATTTAAAGATTTAACCAAACTCCATCTTGGATGCCATTTTAAAATTTTTCTAGCTTTAAAATTACTAAGTCTTAAATAACTCGTTTCAGGTTTAAAATCTTCTGAATTATTTTTAGCTATCTTGATCTTAAGTTTTAAAGATTTTGCAAAATAATTTGCTATATATTTTACAGACTTACAATTTGAAATATTTGGTCCAAAATTCCAGTTTTGGGGAATCTTATTTAATTTGTTACTGTTTAACTTTTCTGCTAGCAATAAATAACCACTTAATGGCTCTAAAACATGTTGCCATGGTCTAGTTGAATTTGGATTTCTTAACAATATTTTTCTTTTTTTTTTGGCAAAACGATAAATATCTGGAATCAACCTGTCTTCAGAATAATCGCCACCACCAATAACATTTCCAGCTCTTACTGTTGCAATTTTTTGATTTTGAGATTTTTTAAAAAAAGAATTTAAATAGGAAGAAACCAAATGTTCAACACATACTTTAGAGGAGCTATATGGGTCTATCCCTCCAAGTTTATCTGTTTCTTTGAAAATTTTATTTTTTGAATTATCATACACTTTGTCTGTTGTTATTATTATAGTTGATTTAATTTTCTTAATTTTTCTAACACATTCAAGAATATTAAGTGACCCAAGAAAATTTGTGTCAAAAGTTTCTTTTGGAAGCAAATAAGAATATCTCACAAGAGGTTGAGCAGCTAAATGAAATACAATAGAAGCATTTGAATTCTTCATTTCACTATGAAGTCTTTTATAATCTCTAACATCCGCAATTACAGATTTTTTTATAATTTTATTTATTTTAGCCAAATCGTATAAACTTGGGTTAGTCCTAGGTTTTAATGAGTAGCCAGTTACCTCAGCTCCTAAAAATTTTAAAAATATGCACAACCAACTACCCTTAAAACCGGTATGACCGGTAACAAAAACTTTTTTTTTTCTCCAGAATTTTTTGCTTATATTATTATAATACATGGACTATTTAATTAACACTTGAACTATAACTTAGCAAATATTAATGATATTGAGAATAAAATAATGAGATTAAATAACTATATATCTACTAATTATTCAAATTATAAAACTAGCAAATCAAAAATTTTTTATCCAAAAAATAAAAAAGAAATTTTCAAACTCATAGATTTTTGTAGTAGAAAAAAACTAAAAATTTTGAGCATAGGGTCCTCCTTAAGTTGGTATGACACGATTTTTAATACAAATAATATAATAATAAATTTTAAAGATTATGAAAAAGTTTTTAAAATTGATAAAAAAAAAGGAATTTTAATTGTAAGTTCATTTTATAAAATTTCAGAAATTTTAGAAAAAATAAATAAATTTGGTTGGACAATTTGTAGTACTCCTGGAAATCCAGATGTAACAATTGGCGGATGTATTTCAAACGATGTTCACGGTAAAGATACATTTAAGCAAGGTAATTTTGGCGAAAATGTACTTGAACTTGAAATGATACTATCGAATAAAAAAGTTATAAAATGTTCAAAGTATAAAAATAGTAAAATATTCAGAGCCGCTTTGGGAGGACTGGGCTTATTGGGGATTATAACTCAAATTAAATTAAAATTAAAAAAGAAAAAAAAAACATATGTAACTACAAACTATACATGTAGAAATTATAAAGAGTTAATTAAAGAAATTTATAGAGATCGAAATAGATTTGATTACATATATGGCTGGATAGATTTGTATTCAAAAAAAAGACAATTAGGTAGAGGTGTTATTTTTAAATCCAAAGCTGATAATTTTTCTAAGGCAAAGTACTTTAATAGCGGGAGTTTAATTTCCCAAATAAAAAATTTAATTAAGCAAATAATATTTTCTTTTTGTAGTAGATTTAATTTTATGAAATATTTAAATTTTTTATTTTATAAAAGTTTTCTCTTTAAGAGTAAAAATTTTAAAAGTTCCTACAAAGAGGTTGCATGGCCATTAGATATTAATGGCATTAATATAAAAAAATGTATTTATCCTAATTCATTTTTTGAAATACAAATTATTATTAATAAAAAAAATTTACCTGATGGTCTAAAGGATTTTATTTTAAAATGTCAAAATTTGAAAATAAATAGTTTAATAACTGGTATAAAAATGCATAAAAAAAATAATAATTTTTTATCATTTTCAAACGATGGTGTCAGTTTAAATATCCATCAAATTTTCAATAAAAAAAATGAAGAAGTTCAAAAGGTTAAATTTAGAAAATTATATCAATATATTTTAAATAAAAATTATAAAATTTACCTTTGTAAAGATTTCTTTTTAAATAAAAATACTTTTAAAAAAAATTATAAATTGTCTAATGAATTTTTAAAAATAAAAAAAAGAATTGATAAAAAAGAATTATTTAGATCGGATTTCTTAACTAGAGTAAAATAATTTTTTTCTTATCACCTCAATTATTGGAAAGCTTTTTATTATAAAAGCCAATCTTGGGCTGAACTGACAAAAAACATTTAATTTTTTTGAAAACATATTTTTTATTATAATTTCAGAAATTTTATCCACATTTTTCTTTTTAATAATTGGTATTTTTTCTGCTTTTCCAAACAAATTATTTTTTTTTGAAAAATCGGTATCAATTAGACCTGGGAATACATTTTTTGGGAAAATGTTATTTTTTATATTTTCAAAATACAAAGATTCTATGAGTGTTTGCATAGAAGATTTGCTCGCAGAGTAACTTGAGGCATTTTTAAGCCCTACGACTGATGCCCCTGATGAAATATTTAAAATATGTCCAAAATTATTTAATCTCATCATTGAGTAGAACTTTTTAATTAGTATTAGATGTGATAAAAAATTTACATTAATATCTTTTACAAATTGATCGTCTGGAACATCAGATAAACTCCCAAATGAGCCAATAGCAGCATTACAAATTAATACATCTATCCTTTTATTTGAGTCCTCTTCTATTTGATTTGCTATAGCCTTTGTGTTTTCAACATTTTGTAAATCTAACAAATAAACTTTAGTATTTTTATTTTGATTTTTGAGTTTTTCAAGCTCGTGTTTATTTTTTGATACTAAAAAAAAATTATATTGGGAATTTTTTGCAAGTTTTTCAAATAAGTTTCTACCAAGACCTGATGTTGCACCTGTAATACAAAAATTCATTTAAGGGTTTTATTAACTTTTACCTAATGAATATACTATTAAATAATTGGCTCTGCAATTCATTAAGAGTAACAACTTGAAAATTTTATTAATACGACGTAAAAATAAATACAATAATTATTTATGATAAGACTTCATTATTTTGAAAATCGGTCCACTAACTCAAATTAAAATTTGGAGAGATGGCCGAGTGGTTTAAGGCGCACGCTTGGAAAGTGTGTAAACGGGAAACTGTTTCGTGGGTTCGAATCCCACTCTCTCCGCCATTTTAAAAATTGATTACTTTGTTACTACTAGCCGATTGATTGGCATTGAAAAACACCCTTGTCTTTCGAGATCTCCACTCTGTTTAGATATCGCTAGAAGATCAGATAGCTCAGAAAGCAATATCCTACGAGTCTCTGTTGATAAGATGAATGAAGCATAAAAAAATCCTGCAGCAGTTTCGGCCACTTCAGCGGCGGGTCCTTCCATGGATACCATA
>MDTG01330410.1_pt1 | contig 13360 bp, 12 predicted proteins | sample 811421 | NCBI WGS metagenome assembly MDTG01 (sample SAMN05326645, study PRJNA326480) | marine metagenome | isolation source: seawater | place: Pacific Ocean: South East | collected 2011 | reverse complement strand
CCCTCCCTTCCCGAGCCGGCACCGGACCCCGCCTCGTCGACGGAGCCCCAGCCCGAGGTGACCAGTTGACGGCGGATCCGCACGATACGATCCGGGTCCTCGTCCACCAGCAGCTGCTGGAGACCCTCGATCTCAACCGGGCGAACAAGCTCGACCAGCCCGCGCTGGAGCTCGAGTGCGAGCGGCGGGTCCGTTCGATGGTCGCCTCCATGGGCCAGGGGATCGATCCGGTGGATCGTGACCGCCTGGTGCGGGAGATCCTCGACGAGGTCTTCGGGCTCGGCCCTCTCCAGTCCCTCATGGACGACGATGAGGTCTCCGACATCCTCGTCAACGGGCCCGAGCAGGTCTTCGTCGAGCGCAACGGCAGGATCGAGAAGGTCCCGCTTCGCTTCCGGGACGACGACCACCTGCTCAACGTGATCCGGCGCATCGTCCGCCATTCCGGTCGGCGCCTCGACGAGAGCTCCCCCATGGTGGACGCCCGGCTGCCCGACGGATCCCGGGTCAACGCGGTCATGCACCCCGTGGCCCTCGACGGGCCGTCGCTCAGCATCCGCCGGTTCCTCACCCACTCCTTCTCGCTCGCGGACCTGGTCGAGCGGAGGATGCTCTGCCCCGAGATGGCTGAATTCCTCCAGGTCTGCGTTCGGTGGCGGATGAACGTCATCATCAGCGGGGGATCCGGGGCCGGCAAGACGACGCTTCTGAACGCACTGAGCGCCAGCATCTCGCCCGACGAACGGGTGGTCACGATCGAGGATGCCGCGGAACTGAAGCTGCTCCAGGAGCACGTGGTTCGTCTCGAGACCCGGCCGCCCAACGTCGAGGGGGCCGGGGAGATCACCACCCGGGATGCGGTGCGCAACGCGCTTCGCATGCGCCCCGACCGCATCCTGGTCGGCGAATGCCGTGGCGAGGAGGCGTTCGACATGCTGCAGGCCATGAACAGCGGCCACAGCGGGTCCATGACCACCATGCACGCGAACGGGCCGGTCGATGCCTTCCGCCGACTGGAGAGCATGCTCTGCATGGCCGGCATGGACGTGCCGGTGACCGTGATGCGGGAGTACGTCGGGTCCGCGATCGACCTCGTGATCCAGGTCGAGCGGCTCGGTTCCGGGCTCCGCAAGGTGACCTCCATCTCCGAGGTCCGTCCCCTTGAAGGGGGGGCGGCCCAGATCGAGGACATCTACCGCTTCGCCCTCGATGCCGAGGGACGGGGCGCGGACTCCGGGCTCGGCTACTACGAGGCGACGGGGTGCCGTCCCGCGCTGCTCGCACGACTTCGCACCTTCGGGGTGGACTTCCCCGAGGGTGCCTTCGAGGCCCGGCGACTCCATGCCGACGAGGTCCCGGGGGAGGTGCCCGATGGGACTTGACGGGTTCATTCCCGGCCACTGGCTGGTGGTCCCGCTGGCGGTCTTCGGGTTCCTGGCCTCCTTGTGGCTCTTCGTGGTGGTGCTCTCGAACCTCGCCACCGCCCGTCAGGCCGGCGCCGACGGGCGTCCGATCCGGACCTGGGTGGACGGCAGGGAGGTGGAGATCAGGGTGTCCGCCGCCCACCCCGTGGGTGGTGGGGGGATCGGGGGGCTGTTCTCCCCGGGGCGTGCGGGGGAGGTGCCCAAGGCCTTCGTCACCCAGGGCACGATGCTGGTCGGACTGGTCTTCGTCTTCGCCCTGCTCTGGAGTCGCAGCCTGGTGGCCGCGGTGCTCATCCTCGCCCTCATCGCCGGGCTGGTCGCGCTGGTGCTCCGGATCCGGGCGTCGCGGCGCCGCGCGGTGCTCGAGGAGCAGTGCGTCAGCTGCCTGCGCCTGGCCAGTCGCTCGCTCCGGGCCGGTCATCCGATCTCCGGGGTCATGAGGGTGCTGGCGGAACGGGTGCCCGCCCCGCTGGGCGACCAGTTCGTCCAGGTCCTCCAGCGCGAGTCCCTCGGGGAATCACTGGGTGACGCCGTGCGAAACGTGCTGCTGCGCAGCGAGACGATGGAGATGCGCGCGTTCGGGACCGCCCTGCTGGTCCAGATGGAGGCGGGCGGCAACCTCACCGAATCGATCGACCGACTGTGCGACACGATCGTCGAGCGGATGGTGCTTCGTCGTCGTGGTCGGGCGCTGACCGCCGACGCCCGCCTCAGTGCCCAGCTGCTGATGCTGGTGCCGTTCATCATCGTGCTGGTCTTCTCGAACTACTCCCAGCGGTACGCCGACTTCATCTTCGGGGATCCGCTGGGGCGACTCCTGCTCGTGGGCTCCCTGATGCTCCTGATCGCCGGGATGCTCGTGGTCCAGAGGTTCTCCCGGATCGACCGGCAGTACGAGGAGGTGGCCACGTGAGTCCCACCACCCAGCTGCTCGCGGCCCTGATCGCCTTCGGCGCCTGCATCCTCGCGCTCTTCGCGGTGTGGAACACCGATCCCACCCGTCGCCGGCGCGACGGGGCGATCGGCAGCCGCTTCGGGAACTCCTCCGGGGCCGGGCTCGGGCTCGCCGGTCCGCGACTCAAGCAGTGGCTGGCCTCCGCCGGGTACTTCGAGGCCAACGCCGCCATCCTCTACACGTCGATCACGGTGGCCCTGGCCTTCGCGGGCGGCATCCTCGGGGTGCTTGCCGCCAGCTGGGTCCAGTTGGGGGCGTTCGGCATCGTGGCCTTCGCCGCGACCGGTGCCTTCCTCGTCTCGCGGTTCCCGCAACTGGTGGTCGACGCCCGCTGGCAGGCGCGCCGCAGCGAAGTCGGTGACGCGATGCCGTTGATGCTCGACATGATGCACGTGTCGACCGACGCCGGGCAGTCGGTGGACGAGGCCTGGGACTCGGTGCAGGAGCAGATGCAGGGGGTGAGCCCCGCACTCGCGGAGGAGATGCAGCTGGTGTCGCTGGAGGTCCGGCTCGGCGAGACCCGCGAACGGGCGCTCACGGAGATGGCCGAGCGCACCGGGGTGGGGGATGCCGCGGCACTGGCCTCGATGCTCTCGCAGTCCGAACGATTCGGCGCGGGGCTCTCCGACACCTTCCGGTCGCAGGCGGAATCGATGCGCCAGGACTATGCCCGCGGCATGGAGGAGCGTGCGCACCAGTCGAGCATCAAGGCCCTCCTGCCGATCAGCCTCCTCATGCTTCCCGCGATGCTCCTGGTCAGCGTCGTCCCGTTCATCATCGTCACCCTACGTGCCTTCTCGGAGCTCCAATGAACAGATGCACAGGACCATACCGACTTCTCGCGCCGATCCTGGCGTTGCCGCTGGTGCTCGGTCTCCCCGGCTGCGACGGCGACCGCAAGAACCGTTCCGGGGAGGGGGCGTCGGCCACCGCGCTGCAGCGTGACGAGCTCAACCGGATCGACCGGTGGGCGGTCGAGGCGCCCATCGCCCACTCCGTCGACAACGCGGTGATCACCCAGCGGATCCTCTACGACTACCACTTCGAGTCCGGTGGCAGCCGGCTCACCGTGGTGGGGCGCCGTGACGCCCTGACCCTGGCTCGTCACTACCGGGGGACCGAGTGGAAGCTGAGCGTGCGCCCGGGTTCGGCCGGCCCCGAACTCTACGCGGCCCGGGTCAAGGTGGTCCGGGCGCTCATGCAGCGCCAGGGGGTGGCGGACGGCGAACTGGTGATCACCGACGGCACCCCCGGGGGGGCGGGACTCCCCGCCTCCGACGCCAGGCGGATCCGCGCCGAATCGCTGAAGGGCGCCGGTTCCCTCCGGAGCGGCGATCCCTACTCGGACGATGGTCGCCTGGTCCAGCCCCTGGACACCCCGCTTGAAGGAGGAACATGATGCCTGCATCCACCCCACGGATCCTGGTCTCGGCCGCCCTGCTGGTCGTGTTCGCCTGGCTGCTCGGGGGCTGCGCCACCGACCCCTCGAAGCTCGACCCCAACCGCTCCTACTTCGAGGGCGGGGAGCTGCGCGATCCGGAACCCACCACCATCGTCCTGACCGGACGGGTGCTCAAGTCCCAGGGCAGGGTCGAGGAGGCCGAGTACATCCTCCGCCGCGCGGTGGTCGAGTATCCCGAGTTCCCGCCCGCCTACGTGGAGCTCGCCGAGCTGCTGCTCAAGGACGGTCGATCCAACGAGGCGATCGTGCTGCTGAAGAACGGTCTCCGGGACTGCCCGGGGGACGCGATGATGCACAACGACCTCGGCATGTGCTTCGTGGTCACCGAGGACTTCGACGCGGCGTCCGCGTCCTTCAGTCGCGCACGTGAACTGGATCGCGAGGACGCCGCGTACACCGCGAACCTGGCGATGGTCCGGGCCCTGCAGGGGCGCTACGACGAGGCGGTCCTGCTGTACCGCGAGGTCATTCCCGCGGCGGAAGCCCACGGAAACGTCGCAATTCTGGCGGAATCCCGCGGGGACCTCGAACGCGCGGAGAGCGACCGGGCGATCGCGGCCCAGCTTCCACGGTGAACCACCACGTGCTCCCCACCGGTTTCCACTTCGCAGGTGACGGTACGCGGGCCACCTGATTATGGGTGTGCCCCCGCTCCCTCGGGCGTCGCTGTCGATAACCAGCGACCCTGATGCCCCCCGGTCGTGCCTGCCTTCACGATCCCGGGGGGATTCAATCGCCCCGAGGGGCGTTTTTTCCTGTTGACGCCCCCTGATTGCTGGTTTACCTTCGATTCGTGGACGGGTCATTCGAAACCGGTGCGGTTCGATGTCCGGGCCCGTACCAAGCAATCCAGAACTGGAGAATCCCCAATGAAGAGCATCATCAACTTCCTTCGCGACGAACGTGGCGCCATCGCCTCCGAGTACGCGGTCGTGTCCCTCGTGATGGGTGCGGGCAGCATCGGTGCGGTCGCACTCCTTCGTGACGGCCAGATCGAGCAGTTCGGCAAGATCGAGGAACGCCTCTCCATCGACAACGACGCCACGGGCGCCGGTGGTGGTGGCGGCATCGGCGGCGGCGGCGGCGAGTGATCGCCGGCGCGTCGACCTGAGTCGACGCACCTCCGACGAGTACATCGAGCTGGCGCAGCCCCTGGCTGCGCCAGCTTGTTCATTGGTGCATCGGGTCCCCCGGACCGCGCCATGGCACTAGACTGGCCCGCACCGCGGTCCGCGAGGGGCCGCCCCGACCGCCTTGCCCGGAGGATCCCCACGACATGTCCATCCTTCCCGCACCAGTCCTGCTTCTGGCCACCCTTCTTCTCCCGCCATGCGTCCCTGGGGTCGCTCCGGGCCAGGACCCGGAGCCCGCGACGCCCACCCCCGGGGCGGACGCGGTCGACGAATCCCGCCCCCGGCTCCTCGTCTTCTCGCGAACCGAGGGGTTCCGGCATGCCTCGATCCCGGCGGGTGTCGAATGCATGCGCTCGATCGGCGGGGAGCTCGGCTACGAGGTGCTCAGCACCGAGGATCCCGGGGTCTTCGATCCCGAGACCCTCGCCGGGATCGACGTGGTGGTGTTCATGAACACCACCGGGGACATCCTGGATCCGGTCCACGAAGCCGCCTTCGAGGCCTGGTTCCGCGGGGGGGGTGGCTGGCTCGGTATCCACGCCGCGGCGGACACCGAGTACGACTGGCCGTTCTACGCGGAGCTGGTCGGCGCCTACTTCAAGTCGCACCCCGCGATCCAGGAGGCGGTGGTCGTGGTGGAGGATCGGGACCACCCCGCGACCCGGATGCTTCCCGGGCTGTGGCGCCGGCAGGATGAGTGGTACACCTACCGCATGAACCCGCGCCCCCACGTCACCGTGCTCGCCCGCGTCGACGAATCGACCTACATCGGCGGGGGGATGCAGGGCGACCACCCCATCGCCTGGTGCCACGAGATCGACCTCGGTCGGTCCCTCTACACCGGCGGGGGCCATACCGATGAATCGTTCTCGGAGCCGGCCTTCCGTGCTCACCTCGCCGGGGCGGTCCGCTGGCTGGATCGGGTCAGCGACGACCCGCCGAAGCCCGGCGGCAAGGACGGTGGTGATGTTGTCGACGGTGCGGTGGATGCGGCCGATCCCGGCACCTCGGACGTCCCGCCCGGCGGCGTGACCCCGCCTTCATCCGATCAGTGAGCCTCGGGTGCCTGGAGTGGATGCTCGAGCTCGTACCTCTTGAGGGTGTGGCGCGCGACGTGGGCGATCACCACCACCACCACCAGGGTCACGAGGAACCCGAACCCCATCAGCACGAAGTGCAGGTCGCTCAAGTCGTCCATCGAGGCGCCCTTGACCGAGCGCTTGGCGACGTGGGTCGCGAGGGATCCGAAGTAGACCGTCGCCACGTTGCCGGGGATGACCCCCACCAGCGCGAGCAGGTAGGGCTTGATCCGCACGCTGCTGACCCCGAGGGCGAGGTTGAGGAACCCGTAGCTGAAGGGCCCCAGTCGCAGCAGCAGCATCAGCTTGAATCCCTGGCTGGCGGTCGCCTGCTCGATCGCGTTGAGCTTGGGATGCCTCGAGAGAAAGGCGCCCACCACCCCACGCAGCAGGTGGCGTGCCACCAGGAACCAGAGCAGCGCACCGACGAAGTTGACCCCGATGGTGAGGCCGATCCCCTCCGCCAGGCCGAAGCAGGCGCCCGCCGCCACCGCCAGGACCGATTCCGGGACCTGCAGCCCGGTCAGGACGAGGAAGGCGACCACGAAGATCACGGGGCCCCAGACCCCGAGCGACCTCACCCAACCCTCGAACTGGACGACGTACTGCCCGAAGAAGTAGCCGAGCACCGCCACCACCCCGATGCACCCGACCACCACGGCCACCCTGGTCAGGATCCGTCGCAGGTGGTGTGGCTGGTAGGTCGCGTCCTCGTGCGTCACCGGGGGTGCCTTCCATTCGGCGGGGGACCGGGATCGTCCTCCGGGTCGATGATACGCCGAACGCCTACACTGTGCGCATGCCCCCGGATCCACGTCATGACATCTACCGCTTCGACGAGCTCCTGACCGGCGACGAGTGCGAACTCCGCGACCGGGTCCGGGGCTGGGTGGACGATGCGTACCTTCCCCGGGTCAACGAGTTCTGGAGCCGGGGATCGATGCCCGCGGACCTCTTTCCGGAACTGGGTCGTCTCGGCGTGCTCGGGACCTCGCTGTCGGGACACGGCTGCCCCGGACGATCCGCCCGTGCCGCAGGGATCGCGATGAGGGAACTCGAACGCGGCGACTCGGGACTGCGGACCTTCGCCTCGGTCCAGGGATCACTGGCGATGAAGGCGATCAGCCTGTTCGGGGATGACGCGCAGCGCACCCGGTGGCTGCCTTCGATGGCCCGGGGGGAACTCCTGGGCTGCTTCGGGCTCAGCGAGCCCTCGGCCGGATCGAACCCCGGGGGGATGGACACCACCGCGCGTCGGGACGGCGACGACTGGATCCTCGACGGGACCAAGAAGTGGATCGGCAACGCGGACATCGCCCACTGCGCGGTGATCTGGGCGCAGACCACCGACCACGGGGATCCCAGGGGCATCCGTGGCTTCCTGGTCGACACCTCCGCCGACGGCTACCACGCGACCCCCATGGACAACAAGTACTCACTGAGGTGCGGGCGGACCTGCACGATCACCCTCGACGCGGTGCGCGTTCCCCGGGACGGGCTCCTTCCGGGCTCCGAGGTCGGTCTGCGCGCGCCCCTGACCTGCCTGGACCAGGCCCGCTTCGGCATCGTCTGGGGGGTGCTGGGCGCCGCGGAGGCCTGTCTCGACGAGGCCCTGGCCTACGCGGGGACCCGGACCGCCTTCGACCGCCAGCTGGCCTCCTACCAGCTGGTGCAGGACAAGCTGGCGTCGATGCTCACCGAACTCACCCGGGGCCAGGCCCTCGCCGCCCGCCTCTCCGAGCTCTTCGAGGCCGGGGAGGCCACCGGCGAGCAGATCTCCCTCGCCAAGCAGGCGAACGTCGAAACCGCCCAGCTGGTCGCCCGGACCGCCCGGGAGCTCCTCGGCGGGGTGGGGATCCTCGATGACTTCGCCTCGATGCGCCACATGATCAACCTGGAGAGCGTCGCCACCTACGAGGGGACCCGGGACATCCATCGCCTCGCGCTCGGGCGCTGGCTCACCGGCATCCAGGCCTTCCGTTGACCGGCGGACGGACCCAGCTCGGCCCGTGGGTGGTGCTCGCATGGAGCACCCTGGCGGTGCTGGTGCTGGTCTTCGGCGGGCTCCAGTTCGCCAGCTTCCTGCGCAATCCCGACATGGACGTCCGCATCTACTACGACGCGGCCCTGGCCCTGCGCAACGGGGAGAACATGTTCGCCGCGTGGAACCCGGATTCGCCGCTCACCTACATCTACCCGCCGCTGCTGGCCCTGATCTTCCTTCCGCTGACGTACTTCGATCCCTCGACCGCCGCGGCCGCCTGGACGGTGGTGAACGTCCTCCTGCTGGGGTTCATCATGCTGGTGGGGGGGCGGGAGGTGATGCGGCGATGCGACGGGCGCCTCGATGCCCTGACCCTGCCGCTGATGCTGCTCTGTTCCTTCCTCTACTTCATCTCCCGGGTCAAGGCCGAGCTCGACCAGGGCCAGGTGGACTTCCTGGTGCTCGCCTTCGTGGTCCTCTCCCTGGTCCTGATCCGGCGGCGTCCGGTCCTGGCGGGGGTGCTGCTCGGGGTGGTCGCCAACATCAAGTACCAGACCGTGATCTTCCTGCCCTACTTCCTGGTCCGGGGATGGTGGCGTGCCCTGGGGGGCCTGTGCGCCGGGGTGCTCCTCGCGGCCTTCAGCGGCGCGACGGTCCTGGGCTGGGAACTGAACCTCGACTACCTGCGCCGGGCCTTCAACGGCGTCTTCGCGCTGTTCGGTGCCGGCAACCCCGACGCGGACGCCCCGATGATCTTCCCCACGGACTGGGTGGAGAGCGTCTCCCTGACCAGCACCTTCGCACGCTGGTCCCCGGCGCTGGGGTGGGGCGAGTCGGGCCTGTTCCCGATGGTGGGGGTGGCGGCCCTGGCCTGCTTCCTCATCGGCTGGTGGATCTACCGGAGCGAAGGGGTGCCGCTCTTCAAGGGCCGCGGCGGCGCGGCCGGCCGAAGCGACGGTGCCCACGAGCTGCCGGTGCTCATCGAATGGTGCGGGCTGATGGTCGCCGCGATCGCCTTCGCACCCCAGACCAAGATGCGCCACCTCGCGGTGCTGATGCTGGTGGTGATCTTCATGTTCCAGCTCCTGCTGGTCCATCGTCCCGGGGTGCCCCGTTGGCCGTTGCTGGTCGGCTCGGCGCTCTTCCTCGCGGGGCTGATGCTCCCGCTGCAGGAGGGGGAGGGCGGTTGGCGGTCCGATGGCGGCCTGAGCCTCCGCGAGTACTGGCGCGCGCAGGGTGGTCCGATCTGGTGCCTGCTCCTGATGTACTTCACCCTGGTGTGGACCGGCCTGAAGTGGGTCACCCACGCTCCACGAGGCGATCGATCAGGTGGGCCGACTCCCGGAGCGCCTCCTCGCTGAAGGGGCCGAAGAACCGGGCGGCCTCGGCGAACAAGCGGTCGAAGTGCGGCTGGTCCCGGCGCTCGATCGCCTGGAGCCAGTCCCGGAGGCTCGAGTCCATGGCCTCCGCCACCTCCGGCTGCTCGGGATTCGACATGTGGATCGACCCGTAGAGGCCGGGGTCCTGCCCGAAGTGCCTGGCCGTCATGAGCAGGCCGACCAGGTAGACGGGGGAGGCGAAACGAAGGGTCTCCGAGATCGGCACCCCGAGGCGGGCCATGGCCAGTCCCAGGGCCTGGGTCGAGAGGTGGGTCAGCACCTGGACGATGCCCATCGAGCGATCATGTTCCTCGGCCGTCGACTCGAGCACCCGCAGCCCGCGGGCGAGCAGGCAGCCCTCGAGCCAGTCCCGCCAGCCGGAACCCGGTGCGAGCCGGGCCGGGACCACCACGATCCGCTGTTCCTGGAGGGTGTTCACCGAGGGGCCGAACATCGGGTGGGTGCCGATGACGTCGCCCGGGGCGTGTTGCAGCATCGCCCGGATCGGTTCGGCCTTGATCGAGGTCAGGTCGCACAGCAGTCCGTCCTCCCGGCAGCTCGGGCCGACCTCGCGGATCACGTCGGCGGTGCAGTCGATCGGCACGCTGATCACCACCACCTCGGCTCGGGCCGCGGCTTCCGCCGGACGAAGCGTGGTCTCCCGGTCGGCCACCATGACCTGCTGCCCGACCGATTCGAAGAGCCCCCTGAACATCGTGCCCATGCCCCCGCGGCCACCGATGATCGCGACCGATCGCGACTCGAGTGACTCGGGCACCCCGGCCCCGAGGTCGGCCTGTCGCTCGCGGCTGGCGGTCAGCAGGACCCGGTACAGGCTCTCGACGGTCTCGCAGGACAGTCCGAGGTCGTCGCATCGGGCGCGTCGGTCATGGAGGATCTCCCGTTCACGGGTACGATCCCGGATCGGGACCCGGTGGGCCCGCTTCACCTTCGCCACCCGTTCGATGAGGGCACCGCGCTGGGAGAGCAACCGGAGGAGGTCGCGGTCGAGGGTGTCGATCCGGTCGCGGAGCTCAAGGAGCTCGGGGGGCGGGTTCGATGGATCGGATTCGTTCGCTGCCACGGCCTGCTCCCGGGTCTCCATCGGCCGGACGTGCTCGCACCCGGGAGATTTGCGGGATTTTCTCAGCCGGCCGGCGCGGCATCCTTCGCCTGCTTGAACACCTCGATCGCACGCAGTCGGCTCGATTTCAGGTCCACGATCGGGTCCCGCATGAGGCCCGCTGCCGGATCCAGCCAGCGTCGTCGATACGCGCCATCGGGATCGAATCGCTCCGCCTGGGTGTCCGGGTTGAAGATCCTGAAGTAGGGCGCGGCGTCGGTGCCGGTGGACGCCGCCCACTGCCAGCCACCGTTGTTGCTCGCGAAGTCGTAGTCGACGAGGTGCGTGCTGAAGTGCCGTTCCCCGTGACGCCAGTCGATGAGCAGGTTCTTGGTGAGGAACATCGCGACGATCATCCGGCAGCGGTTGTGCATCCAGCCGGTCTCCGCGAGCTGGTGCATCGCGGCATCGACGATCTCGATCCCGGTCTCGCCCCGTCGCCAGGCCTCCAGGTCGCCGGGGGCGTCGCGCCACGCAACCGAAGCGGTCCAGGCCTGCATCGGCCGGTTCCTCGAAAGCTCGGGGAAGCAGGCGAGCACGTGACGGTAGAACTCCCGCCACACGAGTTCCCCCTGCCAGGATCGCGCACCCTTGGGCCAACGGGCGAGTTCGGGCCCGAGGCGGCGGATGAGCGCCTCGAGGCACATGCCGGGGGAGATGGATCCGATGGCGAGCCAGGGCGAAAGGCTGCTGGTGCCTTCCCGGTCGGGGAGGTCGCGCGCGGTGTCGTAGTCATCGAGCGCCCGATCGATGAAGTCCTCGAGTCGCTGCAGCCCCGCCTCGGTTCCGGCTTCCCACTGTCCGAGGCCCGCCCAGTCCTCGAATCCGTCGATCCGGTCGGGGATCTCGGTGGGCGTCGTGGCGGGACCGACGGGGTCGGGGGCCCCGGTGGCCGAACGGCCTTCGGCGAACCAGGTGGATTCCCAGGCCTTGCGAAAGGGGGTGAAGACCCGGTAGGGGGTGCCGGACCCGCTGGCGATCTCCTCGACGGGCAGGATCGTCTGGGTGTGGTGGAGCTGGAGGCGCCGGCCGGCCTGCGTGAGTGCCTCCGCGAGCTGCCTGTCCCGGTCGCGTTCGTCCACGCCGTATTCCAGCCCGGCGTGAACGGTTTCGATCCCGAGCCGTTCGGCAAGCTCCCCGATGAGCCCGACCGAGCGCTCGAAGCTGCCTGCCTCGAGCAGATGGAGGGTGATTCCCAGCCTCGCAAGCTCGTCGGCAAGTGCCCGGAGGCTCGTGAGGAGGTAGGCGACCTTGGGCGGCCCCCAGCCGTGCTCGAGCCAGGTCTCGGGGGTCAGGACGAACACCGCGTGTGGGGGGGTGTTCCCGCGGCACGCGGCTTCCAGGGCCGGGTGGTCGTGGATCCTCAGGTCACCGCGGAACCAGATCATGTCCTTCATCCGTGGCTCCCGGCCCGGTGGGCTTCGTCAATGAAGAAACAGGGGAGCGCGTGAGCGCTCCCCTGTTCTGCTACCCGAAGGATCAATGGGGATTGACTGCGGTACGATCCAACGGGCCCCGTGTCGGTGAATGAACGAAATCGTTCTAAAACGTTCATATCGTCCACCAAATTAGTGTTCTTGGCCACCATGTCAAGCTTATCAGAAGAAAAAATCAGTCAATTCGTGCAAAACGTTCCTTTTGGCCACTGGGGGGGATACCATGAGGTCATGCCGGTCACTGATAGCTCCAAAACCCTCTCACCGCGCGATCTTGCCGTGGCCATTGGCATGAGCGAGTCCTCCCTCAAGCGTTGGGTGGATCGTGGTCTGCTCGAGTCCACCAGGACGGCGGGGGGGCATCGACGGATTCGCGTCAAGGAGGCAGTCCGCTTCATTCGTGACCGGCAGCTGGTGGTCAGCGCCCCGGAAAAGCTCGGCCTGTCCGGCCCGGTGACCGCCGCGTTCACCGAGCGCACCGCGACTCCGACCGAGGACTCGCTCTACAAGTCGTTCGTCGACTACCTGGAGGCGGGCGAGGGTGATCGGGCGGAAGCCCTGCTCCTGCACCGCTTTCTGTCCGGGGAGTCGATCGCCGAACTGGGCGATCTCATCATCCGTCCCGCCATGGAGGAGCTGGGGCATGGACCCCACGGCCCCGCGGAGATCGTCAAGGAACACCGAGCCACCCAGATCTGCCTTCAGTCGATCGAGCAGATGCGGGTGATGTCCTCCTTCGATGAACCGGAATTCAGGGCGGTCGGCGGCGGTTCCGCCGGGAACGCCTACCTCCTGCCAACGTTGCTGGCGGCTGGCGTGGTGGAGGAATGTGGCGGTCGTGCCATCAACCTCGGGGCCAACACCCCCGCACGAGCCCTCCGGTGCGAGGCGCTGCCCACCGACGGGCGGGATGGCAACGTCGACTTCGTGTGGCTCTCGATCAGCGAACCGATCAATTCCGGCGAGGAGCGCCGGGCGATCGTCGATCTCGTCGAGGACTGCATCCGGGGTGGGGTCCACTTCATGCTGGGTGGCCGATCCTGCAAGACCATGGAACTGGACGGCCTGGTGTGCGAACACTTCACGGTCCATCCCTCCTTCCAGAGCATGCACGCGATCCTTGAATCCGCCGGTGTTCAGAGACTCCGGGCCAAATGACGAAAAACGGCCTTTTTTTTGTACCTAAGAATCAACGAACGTTTATATCATGGATGGCCTCCCCGGGTTTCCCCACCTCTTGGCGGTTCCATCCCATGGATCCGGATGGATCACTGATAGACTCGATTTGAACACTCACCCTCCTGACAGGAACTCCCTATGCCCAACCACCTGACTGCTGCCACGACCGGATTGCTCGGGCTCACCTTCGCCTCCTTCGGCGCGCT
>MDTG01252753.1_pt1 | contig 13360 bp, 10 predicted proteins | sample 811421 | NCBI WGS metagenome assembly MDTG01 (sample SAMN05326645, study PRJNA326480) | marine metagenome | isolation source: seawater | place: Pacific Ocean: South East | collected 2011 | reverse complement strand
TTCAAGATGATATATTAAATTATGTGAAATTAATTGGATCAACATCAACTGTGAGTTTAATTTTACCTGATATTTTAAGATTTTCTAAAACTTTAGCTAGGGGTATTTGGCACATTTTGTTACCACTTGAACGAATTAACAGTCTAGTCCTATATCTTTTATTTTTCTTGAAAATTGGTGAGTCAACTGGGCCAAGAATTTGAATATCATTTAATTTTTCGATCTTTTTTTTTATCTCTATTGCACCTCTGTAACTATTTTCCTTTAAAGTGGAGGAAATAATTAGTGATATTAATCTAGAGAAGGGGGGAAGATTATTTTCTTTTCTAATTTTCAATTCATTATTTAAAAAATTTTCTGTTTTATTTTCTAAAATATTTTTTAAAATTTTATTATTGGGAGTTACTGTTTGATATACAATGATAGAATCTTTAGAAAACCTTCCTGCTCTTCCACTTAATTGATTATAGAGTTGAATATTTTTTTCTGTAGTGCGCAAATCATAGCCTTTTCCAGTAAAGTCCGCATCTACAACAATTATACAATTTAATTTAGGGAAATTAAAACCTTTAGATATCATTTGTGTTCCAACTAAAATATCTATTTTTTCTTCACTTACTTCGTTTATTAAAATTTCAGATTGTTTTTTTTTGTTAAGATAGTCACTTGAAAATATCTTTATTATTTTGTCAGGAAAAATTGTTTTAAGTTCTTCAAACACTTTTTCAACACCAGGACCATATAACGAGAAATCACAAAATAGTTTTTCATCTGAACATTTTCTTTTTGAATATTTTTGGTAACCACAATGATGGCATATAATTTTATCTAATATTTTATGATAGGTTAAATATATTGAACAATTGGGACAAACGTGTCTATAACCACATTTTTTACAAATAAGAAAAGGAGCGTAACCTCTCCTATTTAAAAAAAAAAGTATCTGATTATTTTTTTTTAAATATTCATCAACGATTCCAATTGTATCTTTTGATATTGATCTTTTATTCAGATTTTCTAGATTTAAGTCAATAATTTTAGTTTTAGGCAAAGGATAATTTTCAAAACGATTTTTTAATTCAGTTTTTTTATATTTTTTATTTTTAATATTATTGTAGGTTTCTAAAGACGGAACTGAAGTTATTAAGTGAATAGGAATATTTTCAATAGATGCCCGAGATATTGCCATATCTCTTGCATTACAAATTACACTTTCTTCTTGTTTGTAGGAAGAGTCATGCTCTTCATCAACTATTATTAAACCTAAATTTTTAAAAGGCAAAAATAAAGAAGAACGAGCACCTAAAACTATTTTAATATTATTTTTAGCAACTGATTGCCAAATTTCTTTTTTTTTCTTTATACTTATCTTTGAATGCCATATCGCTGGTTCATAGCCAAAGAATAATTCAAATCTTCTTTTAAATTGTGTTGTAAGAAATATTTCGGGTATTAATATTAAGGCTTGTTTATTTTCTTTTATTAATTTTTTTATTCTTTCAAAATAAACTATAGTTTTACCTGATCCGGTAGTACCTAATAATACTGAAACACTAAATTTATCTCCTGATCTTATGAGACTGTCTAAAGCTTTTTTTTGTTCGATATTTAATTTATATTTATTTTTTGTATTTTGATTTTTTAATAATTTTTTATTTTTGATTTTATCAAAATTTTTAAGGTTTCCTAAACACATTTTTAATATCATTCCCTTTGGCACAAGATTATATATAGAAAACCAGTTGATAAACTTGATCATTCTTTTATTCAAACTTATATCGGTTATTTTTTTTTCGATTTGCTTAAGTTTGATTTTTTTTTCAGTTTCTCTAATTTTATCCCATACAACCCCTATTTCTGTTTTTTTTCCAAACGGTACAACTACTACATCTCCTAATTTTAGACTCTTAATTTTTTTTGAGTTATTTTTGTAAGTAAAAGGGTGATTAAAAATTTTTGGTAATAGGACAGGCACTTCCATGAATAGATTTTATTTTATTTTTTACGAATTAAAAATGAATTGGCCTTTTATCAACAGCTAATGCAGCCTCTTTAATAGCTTCTGTATGAGTTGGATGAGCATGACAAGTTCTTGCTATATCTTCTGCACTTGCTCCAAATTCCATTGCTAGAGCCATTTCAGCAATCATGTCCCCGCAATGGGGTCCAATAATATGTACTCCTAGAACGCGATCGGATTTACTATCAGCTAAAATTTTTACAAATCCCTCTGTCTCATTATTTACCTTTGCTCTTGAATTCGCTAAAAAAGGAAATTTTCCAATTTTATATGAAATACCCTCATTTTTTAGTTGCTCTTCTGATTTACCAACATATGCAACTTCTGGTGACGTGTAAATTACTCCAGGTATGACATCATAATTCACATGTCCAGATTGACCTGCTAACACCTCTGCCACCGCTATTCCTTCCTCTTCAGCTTTGTGAGCTAACATTGGTCCCTGAATAACATCTCCAATAGCATATATATTTTTTATATCGGTTTGAAAATTTTTACTCACTTTAATACAGCCTTTTTCATCTTTTTTTACTCCAACTTTATTAAGATTCAAACCTTCGGTGTAAGGCTTCCTTCCAACTGCTATTAAAGTCTTATTAGCAAAAATGGTTTCTTTGCTATTTTTATCATTACTTTGATATTCAATTTTAACTTCTGAACCTTTATCTTCAATAGATAAAACTTTTGAATTTAGTTTAAATTTTATACCTTGTTTCACTAATATTTTTTGAAATTCATTAGATACTTCTCGATCCATACCTGGAGTGATATAAGGGAGGTTTTCAATTACGGTTACTTCTGACCCTAGCCTTTTCCAAACAGAGCCCATTTCTAAACCAATATAACCTCCTCCTATGACTACTAGTGATTTCGGCACTGTCTTAAGAGAAAGTGCGCCTGTAGAAGAAATGATATTTTTTTCATCAATTTGAATGCCAGGTATAGAAACAGCTGATGAACCGGTGGCAATAACAATATTCTTAGTATTATATGAAGTTTTTTTTCCTTGGTCATAAACAACTACACTAGATGATGAAAATATAACACCTTTTCCCCTCAAATAGGTTACCTTATTTTTTTTAAATAAAAACTCAATACCTTTTGTCAGTATCTGAACAGACTTATTTTTATTATTCATCATTTTTTCTATATTTAATTTTACTTCTGAAACTTCTATGCCCTGATTTGAAAAATCTTTTTTAGCTTTGTAAAAATTTTCAGAAAGATTGAGTAAGCTTTTTGATGGAATGCAGCCTATATTTAAACAAGTTCCACCCAAGGTACCTCTACTTTCTACACAAGCTGTCTTGAGACCTAATTGTGCAGCTCTTATAGCACAAACATAACCGCCGGGTCCTCCACCAATTACTATAACATCAAAATTGTCACTCATAGCTTAAAGATTTAAAAATAGTCGTTTAGGTTGTTCTAACGAGTCCTTGACAATTTTTAAAAATGATACTGCTTCCTTTCCATCTATTATTCTATGATCATATGACAAAGCCAAGTACATAATTGGTCTTATCTTGACTTCTCCATTCTCAACAATAGCTCTTTCAATAATGTTATGCATTCCAAGTACTGCAGATTGTGGTGGATTCAAAATAGGAGTAGATAACATTGAGCCGTAAATTCCACCGTTAGTTATTGTAAAGGTGCCTCCCTGCAAATCATCAATAGTGATTTTTCCGTCTCTTGCTTTTTGACCTAAATTATTTATATTTTTTTCTATTTCCGCAAATGATAGCTCATCTGAATTCCTAACGACAGGTACAACTAAACCCTTATCTGTGCCCACTGCTATACTTATATTATAATAATTTTTATAAACAATTTCGTCACCTTGTATTTCGGCATTTATTGCAGGATAATTTTTTAATCCAATGATACATGCTTTAACAAAAAAAGACATAAAACCCAGCTTTACAGAATATTTTTTTTGAAAATCTTCTTTATAATCTTGTCTCATTTTAATTACTTCATGCATATTTACCTCATTAAAGGTAGTTAACATCGCTGCATTTTCTTGGGCTTCTTTTAATCTTTTTGCTATTGTAAGCCTTAACCTTGTCATTTTAATTCTTTCTTCTGGACCGTGGGCAATTTTTCTTTCGGAAGGAGCAGGCTTTACACCCATCAAACTCATAACGTCTTCTTTTAAAACTAAACCATTTTTACCGCTTCCTTTAATTGATTGAATATCAATTTTTTTATCAGAAGCTATTTTTCTAGCAGACGGTGAGATTCTTAAATTATTATTTTTCGACTCTTTAATTTCTTCTACTATTTTATTTTCGTTATGTGCTGTATCTAAAACAAGTGGTTCTTCCTCTAGTATAAGAGGGTTTTCATCAAAAACTTTTGGCCCTGAGTCTTCCTCCAAAATTAGTGGGTTAATTGATTTTTTTTCTATTTTAACTTGATCAGATTTTTTTACTGCCTTTGGCTCACTTTTGTCTTGTTTTGGTGGAGAATATTTTTTTTCATTTGATTTAATTTTAGAACTTTCTGATGATGATTTTGATTGTGAAATTAATCCAAGCAATGCACCTACGTTCACTGTTTCTCCTTCTTTAGCAGAAATATTTTCAAGTATTCCATTAGATGGTGAAGGAACTTCCACATTCACCTTATCAGTTTCTAACTCAACTAGCGGCTCATCAGAAGAAACTTTATCTCCCTTATTTTTTAACCATTTAGCTACAGTTGCCTCGGTAACTGATTCTCCTAGAGTAGGTACAACAATTTTTTCAGACATTAATTAGGTTTCCCAACTACCTTTTCTAATATTTTTTTTTGTTCTGCAAGGTGTTTATTGTAATTTCCAGTCGCAGTTGTGGATGATGCATTCCTTCCAACATATTTAACTCTATTTTTTTTAAATTCAATTATTTCAAGTGTTCTATCAATATAATTTCGTACAGTATTCCACGCGCCCATATTTTTCGGCTCTTCTTGGCACCAAATAAATTCAGCATTATCATATCTTTTTAAAATTTTTGCTAACGTTTTAGCTGGAAAAGGATATAGCTGTTCAATTCTTATAAGGACTGATCTATCATCTTTAGATTTTTCTCTAGCTTCTAATAAATCAAAATAAATTTTACCAGAACACATTACTACTCGCTTAATTTTTTCATCATTTTTTAATTTGATAGTTTTTGAGTCTTTTATGTACGCATGATCTTCGAGGACTCTATGAAAGCTATTTTTCTTTGAAAAGTCTACAATTGAAGAAACACATCTTTTATTTCTAAGTAAAGACTTTGGAGTCATAACTATTAAAGGTTTTCTAAATTCCCTGTGCATTTGCCTTCGTAGTGCATGGAAATAATTTGCTGGTGTAGTACAATTAACAACTTGTATATTTTCCCCTGCACACATCTGTAAAAATCTTTCAAGTCTTGCTGATGAATGTTCTGGACCTTGTCCTTCATATCCATGTGGTAGTAACAAAACTAAACCGCTTGCTCTTCCCCATTTAGACTCACCAGAAGTAATAAATTGATCTATTATAACTTGCGCACCATTAGCAAAATCTCCAAATTGGGCTTCCCATAATACCAATGTCTCAGGTTCCGATAAAGAATAACCAAATTCAAAACCTAATACCGCTAATTCTGAAAGCAAGCTATCTATAATTTCAAATTTTTTCTGTTTTTTACCTAAATTGTTTAGAGGAACATATCTGTCGTGATTTTCTTGATTTCTTAAAACAGAATGTCGCTGACTGAATGTCCCTCTTGCCGAGTCTTGTCCAGACAATCTTACCGAGAAACCATCTATTAATAATGTTCCAAAAGCTAATGACTCAGCTGTTGACCAGTCTATTGGTGCACCTTCTGTAAACATTTTTTGTTTTTGCTCTAATATCTTGATTAAAGTTTTGTGAATACTAAATTCTTTTGGTACTTGTGAAATTTTTTTTCCTACGTCAATAATTGTTTTTTTATCTACACCACTTACACCTCTTTTATCTTTTCCTAAACCTGGTTTGAATCTTGACCAGACCCCATCAAACCATTTCAATTCAGATTTGTAGTTTTTTGAAGAATTAAATTCTTTTTCTAAAAATTTTTTGAATTCTTGTTTTTTTTGATCTATCTGGACATTATCAAATAAACCCTCTGATGAAAGTTTTTCACTATAAATATTTAAAGTTGTTGGGTGTGATCTTATTTTTTTGTACATAATTGGTTGAGTAAATGAAGGTTCGTCACCTTCATTGTGGCCAAATCTTCTGTAACAAAACATATTAATCACAACATCTCTATTAAATTTCTGCCTATACTCTGTTGCTATTTTTGCACAGTGAACGACTGCCTCAGGATCATCACCATTAACATGCAATATTGGCGCTTGAGAAAGTTTCGCAACATCTGATGGATAAGGAGAAGACCTTGCAAATCTTGGTGCAGTTGTAAAGCCAATCTGATTGTTAACGATTACATGTATAGTGCCACCAATATTGTGACCTGGAAGTCCAGACATTGCAAAACATTCTGCTACTACTCCTTGCCCAGCAAATGCAGCATCACCATGAATTAAAACAGGCACAACTGACTTCCTGCTTGGGTCATTATGAAAAAATTGTTTTGCTCTTACCTGGCCCAATACAACTGGATTTACAGCTTCTAAATGAGACGGGTTGTCCGTTAAACTTATATGAACAACGTTGCCATCAAATTCTCTATTAGATGATGCGCCTAGGTGATATTTAACATCTCCTTCAAAATCTTCCTTTGCGGAAATTCCTTTACCAAAAAATTCACTGAAAATTGCTTGATATGATTTTCCCATAACATTTGCTAATACATTAAGTCTTCCTCTGTGAGGCATTCCGATTTTTATCTCTTTAACTCCTAAATTTCCTCCCCTTTTAATAATTTGCTCTAATGCTGGTATGAGCGACTCCCCTCCATCTAACCCAAATCTTTTTGTGCCAACAAATTTTACTTGCAAATATTTTTCAAAACCTTCGGCCTCAATAATTTTGTTTAAAATTGCTTTTTTTCCATTTTCAGTAAAATTAATATTTTTTTCAGGACCCTCTATTCTATTACGAACCCAAGCTTTTTCTTCTGGATCACTCATATGCATAAATTCATATCCTATAGTCGAACAATAAGTTTTTTTTAAAATTTTTAATATTTCATTTAAATTCCCATATTGTAGACCTAGCACGCCATCTAAATATATTTTTCGATTATAATCTTTTTTTTTAAAACCATAGGTTTCTGGTTTTAGCTCCGGATGTTCTTCTTTTTTTTGTAGATGTAATGGATCCAAGTTTGCAATTAAATGCCCTCTAATTCTATAAGCTCTAATTAACATTATAGCTCTAACCGAGTCTGTTGAAGCCTGCTTGATTGAAGTAAGTTCGGTAATTTCCTCATGTTTAGTAGAGTTGTCTTTAGGAGTAATGCTTATTTGATTAATTTTTTTAGGACTCCAACTTGGGCCTTTAAAATTTTGTATAATGTTTTTGGAATCTTCTTTTAAACCATCAAAAAATTCAATCCAATCATTAGTTAAAAGATTGGGATTTTGAAGATACAAACTGTAATATTCTTCAATGTAATCGCTGTTTACTCCAGATAGAAATGAAGTCTTTTTGTATTTTTGATTATTCTTATCAACAGACATTAGCTATTAATAATAACACATATTTAGTAAAATCAAGCCTTAAGTTTTTCAAAAAGTGTTCTACCAATATCAGCAGGTGATTTTGAAATAGTAATTCCCGCTGATTTCATTATTTCAATCTTATCTTTTGCTCCACCTTTTCCACCGGCTATGATTGCGCCGGCATGACCCATCCGTCTACCAGGAGGAGCGGTCAATCCTGCCACAAAACCAACCATGGGTTTTTTAATTTTTGATTTTTTAATAAAATGTGAAGCTTCTTCCTCAGCGCTTCCACCTATTTCACCTATCATCACAATAGACTCTGTATCTTTATCTGCTAAAAATAATTCTAAGCAATCTATAAAGTTAGTCCCATTAATAGGATCACCTCCTATACCAATACATGTAGATTGACCTAGTCCATTTGAACTTGTTTGTGCGACTGCTTCATATGTTAAGGTTCCAGATCTAGAAACAATACCTACAGTTCCTTTTTTATGTATATTTCCTGGCATAATTCCAATTTTACATTCATTAGGGGTAATTATACCCGGACAATTCGGACCTATAAGTCTGCTTTTACTTTTTTTTAAAATCTCTTTTACTTTTATCATGTCAATTACTGGTATCCCTTCAGTAATACAAACGATTAATTCAATTTTTGAATTTATTGCCTCTATAATTGCCGAAGCAGCAAATTTTGGAGGCACATATATCATGGTTGCTGTTGCATTAGTTTTTTCTTTTGCCTCTTCTACAGTGTTAAAAACTGGAAGACCAAGATGTTTCTGTCCTCCTTTTTTCGGTGTCACTCCGCCAACAAGTTTTGTTCCATATTTTAGTGCTTGCTCAGAGTGAAAGGTTCCATGAGATCCGGTAAATCCTTGGCAAATAACTTTTGTATTCTTATTTATTAAAATAGACATTTACTTTATAGCTTTTACAATTTTTTTAGCAGCATCATTTAAATCTAAAGCTGATAAAATTTTTAAATTTGAGTCGTCTAATATTTTTTTACCCTCTTTAAAATTCGTCCCCGCTAATCTAACAACTAAAGGTACATTCAATTTCGTCTCTTTTGCTGCATCAACTACACCTTGTGCAAGTACATCACATCTCATGATTCCACCAAAAATATTTATAAGAATTCCTTTAACATTTTTATCAGAAAGAATTAGTTTAAAAGCTGCTGAAACTTTTTCTTTAGATGCTCCACCACCAACATCTAAAAAATTAGCCGGTTCTTCGCCATATAATTTTATAATATCCATTGTAGCCATCGCTAATCCTGCGCCATTTACCATGCATCCTATACTTCCATCCAGTTTTATATAGGCTAAATCATGTTTGCTTGCTTCTATCTCTTTTGGATCTTCCTCATTTAAATCTCTTAGATTAAGAATTTCAGGTCTTCTGAAAAGGGCATTGTCATCAAAATTAATTTTTGCGTCCAAACAAACAATTTTTCCAGAACTTGTCACTATAAGAGGATTGATCTCAATTAAGTTAGCATCTTTTTGGATTAAAAGTTTATACAGTGATTTTATTAAATCAGAGCCGTCTTTTTTTTGATTTTCATTTAAAGAGAATGGTTCTATTATTTTCTCAATATCCGACTCTTTAATTTTATCAGATAATTCAATTTTTGTGGTAATTATCTTTTCTGGAGAATTAGCTGCAACTTCCTCAATATCCATACCACCAGCTTTACTACTTATAAAAGCGATTTTTGATGTTTGTCTATCTATTAAACATGATAAATAATATTCATTTTCTATTTCTGAAGCTTCCTCAATATAAAGCCTTTTGACCTCTTTACCGTTAGGACCAGTTTGCGGTGTAATCAGTTTTTTTCCAAAAAGATTTTTGGCTTCTTTTTTTAACTCTTCAAAATTCTTAACTAATTTAACACCTCCAGCTTTACCTCTTCCTCCAGCATGGATTTGAGCTTTAACAACAAAAGATTTTGATTTTAGTTTGGAAACCTTTTCATCAATTTCGTTTAAATTGTAAATTACTATTCCTTTTGAAACTGGAGCTCCAAATTCCTTTAATAGTTCTTTAGCTTGGTGTTCGTGAATATTCATTCTTAAATGGCTTTATACTTTAATTGTTTAAATTTTTGTAGTAAATTTTTATTCTATTTTAATGATCAAAGAAAATAATAACATTTTTAAAAATATTTCATATTTACTCTTTTTCTTACTCTTTTTAACGGGGATATTAACCTTTAGAGATTATGGAATCTCAATAGATGAAGAATTTCAAAGATCTTCTGGTTTATATTGGTTAAACTACATTTCAAGTTTTACACCATTTGATCAATTTACTTACGAAGTTGCACAAAAATTTCAGGAATCAAAAGGTTTTACAATTTCTGATGCTGAATTTCACAAATATTATGGCGTAGTTTTTGATTTACCAGCAGCTTTGTTAGAAATAATTTTACAAATTAATGATCCTAGAGACTTTTTTTATTTAAAGCATTTTTTAACTTTTTCTCTATTTTTTATTGGATCTATATTTTTTTACAAATTATTAATTAATAGATTTTCTAGTCATTTCATTGCGTTGTTTGGTACTATTTTTTATGTTCTTTCACCAAGAATTTATGGGAATAGTTTTTATAATCCAAAAGATATAATTTTCTTGTCTCTGCTCTCCATGGCCATATACTTTTGCTTTAAGGTTTTTGATAAAATTACTTATAAAAACTTTTTAATATTCTCTATTTTCTGCGCATTAGCTGCTTCTCAAAGAATGTGGGGTATATTTCTTCCTATTTCTTTCTTAGGCTTCTATTTTTTAAGTGTTCTCTCAAAAAGAAGTGAGATAAATCAAATACCAGGTGTCATTTTATTTTGTGTTTCTTTTTTCTTTTTTCTCTTAGTCTTTTGGCCATATTTATGGAGTAATCCATTATTTAATTTTATAGAAGCATTTAAATATTTTTCTTACCATAGTACGTTAGATAAAATTCAAATTCTTTTCAACGGTGATTATATAAAAGCTAAATACGTACCTTACAATTACATTCCTATTTGGATTTTAATTACTACCCCTATCTTATACGTTTTTTTATTTATTTTAGGTTACTTAAATATTTTTAAAAGATTTTTTTTAAAATTTATTAATTTAAAAGAAAATAAAATTTATCATGACTTATGGAGAGGATCCAATGAAAAAAAAGATTTATTTATAATATTTAATTTTTCATTTATTCTATTTTATTTAATATTTTTCAATATAAGTATCTTTACTGGTTGGAGACACTTGTATTTCATGAATATTTTTATTGTATATATTGCAAGCTATGCATTTTATATAATTGCTATCAAATTAAAAAATAAATATTCAAAAAAAATTGTTTTTAGTTTTTTTTTGTTATGTATTTTTTTTATAGCTTATAAGATGTTTATATATCATCCTTATCAAAATATTTATTTTAATTCAGTTTTTAATAAGATAACAAAAAATATTCATACTAAATTTGAAATCGATTATTGGGGATTATCAGGTAAAAATTTTTTGGAACAAATATTATATTTAGAAAAAGATAAAGAATTAATTAACGTTGCATCTGCTTCTTTTGTGCCTTTAGAAAGAAGCAAAAAATTACTGCCAGCAAAAGATAGGGATAGAATTGGAATTGTAGGGCAAGAGTATCATAAGGCTGATTATATTTTTTTAAATTTTACCTCTGAAGTGAACAAAAATTTTAATGATAAATACGCAATACCACCTAATTTTTCAAAAATTAACTCTTTAGTAATAGACAATATTGTAGTCTATGAAGTATATAAAAATATCAAATGAAGATATTTATTTATAAAACTCTTTTTGTATTTCTTTGTGTATTCGTTTTATTCCAATTGACTATCGGTGCAAAAATTAAAGAGTTTAAAGAACAACTTGAAAATATAAAATCAGAAGAAAATGTTTCTTATATAAAAAACAAAGTAAGAGACGAATTACGAAATGCAATTAAAAAAGATCGATATCTTTCAGACGAAGACGCTAAATTGATTAATAATTTTCTTAAAAAAATACAAAAAGAATTAGCAAATAATAGATAATCAAAAATAAAAGAAGAAATTATTTAAAGGTTATTTTATACATTTTTGTAACTCAAATTTAAAAAGATATTCAGTCAATTGAGTTTCATCTAAACAATCTTTTTTGAATAAAACACGGATATTTTCTGGTGGAACAGGAAGAACCGAATAAACTACTTTTATATTGTTTGTTTTGATTACCTTGTGGGATAGATTTTTATAACTTTCAAAGTATTTGTTTGAAGGTAATGGATAATCTGTTCCATCAAGAACATGCCACCTAGTGGTTGAGTGAAAGTTTTGATTTAATATTGAGGCTAAAAATGAATAATTTCCAAGAACCATTTTTTTTCTACTATCTTCTTTTAAAATATTTTTAATTTTATTAATTTGTTGTATTTCTCGAGTAGGATTATTTTTAAATTGAGGTGTTATCCATTTCAATCCATTTAGTTTTTTGTCAATAATATTTGCATCTATTGCCATATTAATATTTATATTTTCTAATTCATGAAATTTTCTACCCTCATTAAATCTTTCATGATATTTAATTGTACTTCCAAGACATATTAGTAAAGTTAATAAACTAAATATTTTATTTTTAATTTTTATATTAGCCATACCAATTAATATAGGTATTAAAAAAAAGATGAAAATTTGATTTCTTGTTAAAAGTTGATGAAATACAAATATTAGAGTAGAAATTAATAAAATTAAAATTATATAAAATTTTTTATTTTTCAAAAATTTTGAATTTTTAAGATCTTTGAAGTATGATAAAATTAATATCAATAAGCTTATTAAGATAAACTTAAAGTTTCCTACAATTCCAATGAAACTGATATTAAAATTCTCGAATCTTTTTGTTGCTATAGATTGTGGGTATAGGAGATATTGTTCAAAAAAAATTTTTAATTCAATATTATTTAATAACCCGAAAAAAATAATTATCAAAATAGATGTTATCGCTCCATAAAAAAAAGGTAGTAATAAATAATTTTTTTTTATTTAACAATATGTAGCAAAAAAAAATAGGTATAGTACCAAAAAATAAATAACTCGATGGGACTTGTTTCGATAGGAAAGCCAAAATAAAAACAACTGGAATAGATAAGCTTAAAATTTTTGACTCTTTTTGGATGCACATCAAAATAAAATAAATACCTATTAAAGATAAAAAAGAAGAATGGTGATCCACAAAAGGAGTTCCGCTTGATGGGTATGCTAAAACACTAAAACATAAAGTAAAAAATAAACTCTTTTGAAAATTAAGTTGTAAGCTTCTAAATGTTAAAAACGTACATGCGGTGATTATTAAATTCATTAGGGAAGCATGAAATACATATGTTTTCCAACTTGTTCCAAACAAAAAAAATAGTAATGCTTGAAAATAATCTATAAACGGACCAGAAACTATCCAAAAATCCTTAAATGGGTGAAAGCCATTCAAAATCATGTATCCGGTATCGAAATGTGAAAAACTATCGTGTGGAAATACGCCTAAATTTGCATAATATTGATTAACTCCAACTGAGAAAATTGATGCAACTATTAAGCCATAAAAAGTTTTTTGATTTATCTTTTTTTTTAAAAAATTCAACTTATTCAAGACTGTTATCTATTTTCTTACCTGCTTCAAATAAATCTTTTACTGCTT
>MDTG01158101.1_pt1 | contig 13360 bp, 13 predicted proteins | sample 811421 | NCBI WGS metagenome assembly MDTG01 (sample SAMN05326645, study PRJNA326480) | marine metagenome | isolation source: seawater | place: Pacific Ocean: South East | collected 2011 | reverse complement strand
TCATAGAACAAACGTTATGAGGATAAAGTGTCGGGAACACATCAACCCCTACGAAAGGATTCAATGACAAATTAGCGTTTTAAGGATTTAAAATATTATCTTGTTCTCTTTTGACCGGTTTGACTAAATCTTCTCTTTTAATTCCCAACCATATTGTTATTGGTGCCATTACAAAGATTGATGAATAAATCCCAAATACTATTCCAATAGTTAATGCAATGGCAAAATAATGAAGAACCGGGCCACCAAAAATCAACATAGCAAGCACCATAGTTTCAGTAGTTCCATGTGTAATTATTGTTCTTGACATAGTTCTGGTAATTGCGTTGTTGATAGTATCGGTTACAGTAGCCTTTCTCATTCTTTTAAAGTTTTCTCTGATTCTGTCAGCCACAACTACTGACTCATTTACTGAATACCCCAGAACTGCCAAAACTGCCGCTAAGACTGAAAGAGAGAACTCCCATTGAAATAATGAAAAAAAACCTAGAATTATAACTACGTCGTGTAGATTTGCAATGATCGCAGCAACTGCAAATTTCCATTCAAATCGAATTGCAAGATAAATCATTATTCCAATAATTACAAAAATTAATGCCAGTACCCCATCTCTTGCAAGTTCACTTCCAATTTGAGGACCAACATATTCGATTCTTCTGAGCTCAGCATCTGATCCATTGAGAGACTTGATTTCTGAGAATACCTTTTCGGCTTCGTCTTTTTTTTCAGAATTAAGAGGTAATCTGATTAAAACATCCTTTGATGTACCAAAATTTTGAACTTGAGAGTCTGAGAATCCCATTTTATTCAATTTGTCCCTAATTTGATCAACGGGAGCATTGTCTTTGTAGGAAGCTTCGATCAAAGTTCCGCCTGTAAACTCAATAGAAAAGTGTAGACCTTGAAAGATTATAAAAATGACAGAGGAAGTGAAGGTAAGAATTGACAGTAAATTCAATAATTTGGCGTGCTTCATGAAAGCAATATCTTTTTTTATGCGAAAAAATTCCATAAAGCTAACCTATCCTAAGTTGTGTAAGTTTTTTTCTACTACCGTACCAAATGTTAACCATTCCTCTTGAAAAGAAAACAGATGAGAACATCGAGGTTAAAATTCCTAACACATGGACAACTGCAAAACCTCTAATGGGACCTGAGCCAAAAACCAGTAAAGCAATTCCTGCAATTAATGTAGTAATGTTTGAATCAAGGATAGTAGCCCAGGCTTTTTCGTATCCAGCAGAAATTGCAATGTGTGGTGTAGCACCAGCCCTGATTTCTTCTCTAATTCTTTCATTTATAAGTACATTGGAGTCAATTGCCATTCCAAGAGTTAGCGCCATAGCAGCAATTCCAGGAAGTGTTAGGGTTGCCTGTAAAAGAGATAGCAAAGCAATTAAAAGGGTTAAGTTTAATGACAATGCCAGGGCTGAAACCATACCGAATACCAAATAATAAATGATAATAAAAATTGTAATTGCCACAAAGCCCCACAAAGTGGACTGGAAACCCTGGCTAACATTGTCAGCACCAAGACTTGGACCTACAAGTCTTTCTTCAATAATTTCCATAGGAGCTGCAAGTGATCCAGCTCTTAAAAGTAGCGCTGTGTCAGCTGCCTCAATCGAGGACATCTGACCTGATATTTGAACTCTTCCACCAGGAATTTCACTTCTGATGACTGGAGCGGTTATAACCTCACTTTTCCCTTTTTCTACCAATAGGATAGCCATTCTTTTACCAATATTTTTCCTTGTAACCTCCCTAAATACTCGTTTACCTTTTCCATCAAGAGTGAGATGGACAGCTGGTTCAATTGGGTTTTGAGAGTCAAAGCCAGCTTGAGCATCGGTAAGGTTGTCACCCGTTAGTAGGATGTCTTTTTTAAGTGGAAGCTTAATACCATTTTTATCAAGAAAAATTTCGACACTGGGTAATGATTTGCCCTCGGATAAGGCTGATGCAGTTTCAGGGCTATCGTCAACTAACCTGACTTGTAAGGTTGCTGTTCTACCTAAAATATCTTTTGCCTTTGCAGTGTCTTGCACTCCAGGTAATTGAACAACTATTCTATTTTTTCCCTGTTGTTGAATAATAGGCTCTGAAACACCTAATTCATTTATTCGGTTTGATAAAGTTGTAATATTTTGCTTGAGTGCATATTCTCTAATTTTTTCGATGCTTTCATTACTTAGGGAGCCAGTGATTAAAAAACTCGATTTTTTGTCATCAGCGAATGGATTATTACTCATTTGCCATAAAAGGTCGGGAATGTTGTTTTCAAGAGTTTTTTGAACCTTTTCTGCTACTGACTGGTTTGAAAATTTAATTAAAATTTTATTTTCATCTATTGTTATTCCAGAATGTCTGATTCTCTCTTTCCTCAAGAGTGAGCGACTATCAGTTTTTAAATTCTCCAGTTTAGTGGATGTTGCTGACCCCATATCCACTTCAAGCATAAAGTAAACCCCTCCTCTGAGGTCAAGGCCTAGATACATAGGTAAAGCTTTTAAATTTGAGAGCCAGGTTGGGACGCTTGAAACTAAATTGAGAGCAACAACGTAAGAAGAGTCTTTTTTTAGAGGATTTATAGTTTCTTCAATGATCTCTCTTGCCCTGAGTTGTGATTCTGTTGAGTTAAACCTAATTTTTATAGTGCCACCACTGATATCATCTTCAAATTTAACTGGATCGTGTTGAATTTTATTTTCATCCAAAGCAACTTTGATCTTGTTGATTATTTCGGGAGTAATTTTTACGGTGGCTTTGGTAGAAGAAATTTGTACTGCAGGCAATTCACCGAAAAAATTGGGCACTGAATATGTCAGACCAAAAAGTAAAGCAACACCCATTAAGATCAAACGCCAGTAAGCAGGTTTATTCATAGTTTCACAAAATTCAAAAAATTAAAAACAAGTCTAATCAGACTAAAGCAAACTCTTAATCGTTCCTTTTGGGAGTAGGGTTTGAATTGACTGACGTTGAACTAAAGTGGTAATTTTATTATCATCTGAACCAATTTCAACTGCAACGTAGCTTGTGTCAACATTAGTAATTTTTCCAACCAAACCACTGTTGGTTATAACTTCATCATTTTTTTGTAGACCCTCAACTAGCAGCTTGTGTTCTTTAGCCCTTTTCATTTGAGGACGGATCATTAAAAAGTAAAGCACCACAAACATAAGTATTAGGGGTAAAAAACTCATTAATGGGTCAGGTGCAGGGGCGGATGCTTGTGCAAAAGCGCTATTAATCATTAAATAAACTCCAGTTAAATATCCAAGTATAAAGAAACAAAAGAATTTGGTCAGCGTTAGAAACAAAGAAAGTTTCTTTTATTATTGTATAAATACTTAAAAAGTAATTAGCGTAACAGTAAAGGTTAAAAATGAAGTTTACAATTTCAGCTCAGGATGGAAAAGCCAGATCTGGAGTCATGAATTTAACAAATGGAGAAATAAAAACTCCTGTTTTCATGCCTGTTGGTACATATGGAGCAGTGAAAGGCATTACAACTGAAACATTGAAGGAGGTAAAAGCTCAAATTATTCTTGGAAATACATTTCATCTTTGGCTTCGCCCAGGTTTGGATGTAATTAAAAGATTTGAAGGATTACATGGGTTTATCAATTGGAACAAGCCAATACTCACTGATTCTGGTGGATTTCAGGTTTGGTCTCTAGGAAAGTTGAGAAAGATTACAGAAAAAGGGGTTTTTTTTAAATCTCCAATTAACGGCGATAGTTTGTTTCTCTCTCCGGAAGAATCAATGAAAATTCAAAAAATTTTAAACTCTGATATTTCTATGGTTTTTGATGAGTGCACTGGTTGGCCTACTTCAAAAACCAAGGCCAATGAGTCAATGCAATTATCCTTAAGATGGGCTGAGAGAAGTAAGGCTTCTTTTGGTAACAAAAATAGTTTATTCGGTATAGTTCAAGGAAGCATGTTTGAAGATTTAAGAAGGGAATCTTTAGATGGACTCATGAATTTACAATTTGACGGTTACGCAATAGGAGGCTTGTCAGTCGGTGAGTCCAAAGAGGACATGTTAAGAGTGTTAAGAAGTGTAATCCCCATAATGCCGCAAAATAAACCAAGGTATCTTATGGGTGTGGGTACTCCTGAGGATTTGGTCGAGGGTGTATTTAATGGAGTAGATATGTTTGATTGTGTCCTGCCAACAAGAAATGCAAGGAACGGTTGGTTGTTCACACAAAATGGGAATTTAAAAATTAGAAATACCAGATTTAGTTCGGATAAAGCACCAATTGATAATTCATGCGGCTGTCCAATTTGTAGCTCTGACTTTTATTACAGCAGAGCTTATATTCATCACCTTCAGAAAATCAATGAAATGTTAGGTTCTGTATTAACAACAACACATAATTTGTGGTTTTATCTGGACCTGATGAGGCAGATGAGAGAGGCTATTGAGAAAAAAAATTTTTCTAATTGGCGCCAAGAATTTTATTACAAGCGGAACGTTGGGATTTAATGGCTATCATTGCATCACCGAAACTAAAAAAACGAAATCTTCTATTAATAGCCTCATGATATGTTTTCATACAAATTTCATGTCCCAAGAAAGAGCTTATTAATATCATCAGTGTAGATTCAGGTAGATGAAAGTTCGTGATTAGACCATCAACTATTCGAAACTCAAAACCTGGTTTGATAAAAAGTTTTGTCTTCCATGTTTTGGGTTTGATAAAATTGCATGTTTTTATTGTTGTGCTGAAGTTTTCTTGCGAGACCACATAGGACTCCAAAACTCTCATAGATGTCGTTCCAACAGCAATAATCCTTTGGTTTTTCTTTAAGGCTAAATTTAGAGCTTGAGCACACTCGTAAGAAATTTCACAATGCTCTTCATGCATATCATGTTCCTCAATTGAATTTACCCTTACTGGTAAAAATGTTCCAATTCCAACATGTAGTGTTACGAAACTGAAATTGACCCCCTTGTCACGCAATTTTTTAAAGAGTTGTTTGTCGAAATGTAAACCTGCCGTTGGAGCTGCAATAGATCCTGGCATATTTGCATATATATTTTGGTAGCGAATTTTATCAGATTCTAGTTTGCCTCTTTTAATATATGGTGGAAGTGGCATTTCACCATGTTGATTCAAAATTTTTTTAACTGGACTAAAAAATTTAACTATGAATTGTTCAGAATCTTTTGGGTTTCTGCCTAAAATTTCTAAATAATTATTAGTGCCAATAATTTTTATTTTCTCTCCAGTAAGTTTTTTTTTGCCAGATTTAATCAATGTACTTGCTTGAAAGAGTTTTTTAGTGTTTGAGAATATTTCATTTATCACCAACATTTCAACCTTGCCACCGGTTTCTCTAACACAACTAAGCTTGGCAGGAATAACTTGGGAGTTATTGAAAACTAGTAAATCATCTTTTTTAAGTATTGATGCCAAATTGGAAAACCTGAGTTCCTGAAAATCTACATTTTTAATTTCATCCGATGAGTTTTTTAAATTTACTCTTAGTATCCTGCTGGAAGATCTTTTTTCCTCAGGGTTTTGCGCAATCAAATCCTGAGGAAGATCGTAGTAAAAATCACTTAACTTCCAAACTCGGTTCATGTTGTGAATTTTGAAACGTTGATTGCGGAGACTAAACCACCAGCTGATGGAATGACTGCAAGACCCTTGAGTGTGCCCTTAAAAGCCGATTTGATTTTTAGACCCTGATAAAGTCTGCTCACTAGAATAGCTCCTGATGCAGCAATTGGATGTCCCATGGCGAGCATACCTCCATATGGATTGGTTTTTTGATTTGGAAGGTTGAAAGTTCGTTTATTTGTCAGAAATTGGCTTGCAAATGATTCCATCCATTCAATTTGGTCAAATTGATCAATACATAACTTATTTTGTTTAAAAAAATTTTCAGAAATGAGAGCTGGTCTTTTGGGATCATATCCCAATTGGTACCAACCTTTAACTTCTAATGCGAATTTTTTAAAGTTTCTACTATTAAAAAATTTTTTAGACATTAAAATTGACATTGCTGCACCATCAGCTTCATTTGCAGTAAAACAAGGGTTTATTTTTTTTTTATCTTGGTTAGCTCTTAAACATATTTTACGACTTATTAGCCTGGTAAATGTATCTAACTTTATGGTCAAGTCTCCGGCATTGAAAGAAACAATATCAGGATGGATCCAAGCTTTAGCTTTTCGATGACTTTCAATTGCTAAATCACACTGATCATCGAAAGAAATGTTGTTTTCTTTGGATATGAAATTTATTTGATCAAAAACATTTAAATTTTGAGATTCGCAGGGATAAAATTTAGCTTGCGTATATGGAACATAATTGTCTTCTTTGTTTAGCCTAGCTCTGAGTGGAGCACGACTGTAGCTTTCAACTCCACCTGCAAGAATTACGTCAGCTTGTCCAGAGTTGATTCTAGCAGCTGCAATCCCTATAGCATCTATACCGCTGCAGCATTGAGTATCTATGGTTAAGGCTGGACAAGATTCAGGTATTTCAGCAAAAAGTGAACACAATCTAGCGGGATTTCCTCCTGCGCCGAGAGCATTTCCTAGTATTATGCAATCAATATCTGATTTGCTAATGTTAGCGTCTTTAATTACTGACTCTATTACAGGCTTGCATAATTCTTCAATTTCAAAATTTTTGAAAATTCCGTTTCGGGTAGCAATAGGAGTTCTTCTTGAAGCTGTGATTAAAGCCATTTTAGGAGCAATTAATTTAGACATATGAACTTGAAAATTACCATAAATTTTCGAGTAGCTTAAAATTTGTTTTACCACTGTTTAATAACGGCCAAATATCAGTTTTTTTAAATTGCGAGATTGTCAAATTCATCTTTTCATCCCATAAAATTTTTTTTATAGCATTTTCTAATGTTGGGCATAACGAAGTCAATTTTAATTCTGCATTTTTATTAGTTTCAAATTCATTCTTTGATTTACCATAAATAATAACCGCTATTTTTCCACCTCCATTTTTGTGTTTTTTTTTAAAAACATGGACATTAATAATTTTTGAACTTTTTTTAAGAATGTTTTCAATTTTGTAAGGAGAGATAGTAATTCCATTTATTCGAAAATTTCTATCTGATCTGCCATTTAGGTGTAGAAGACCTTTTTCGTCAAACCAACCAATGTCTCCAGCAGTAGCAGGAGCGTTAATATCTGCTAAGTATGGACTATTGACCCAAATTTTATTTGATTCATCACACCATGCTTGGACATTTGGAAAAAGATTATATCCTTTACCAGGTTCACCCCATCCTACAAAACCAAGTTCGGCAGCACCATAAAATTCAATGATTTTTACTTTTGGGAATAAATCTTTAACAAGAATTTCTAAGTCTGGAATCCAAGCTTCTCCTCCGCATAAAATCATTTTTACTTTTTCAAATTTTTGTTTAGGATATTTTTTTTTTAAATATATGCAAACAACTCTTAAAATATTAGGCAGTGTGTAAATTATGGAAGGACAATTATATTTAAAATTTTCCACAAAAGATTTGGTTGAAAAAGATTCGTTGTTTATTTTTTTATTTGAGCTTCCATCTACAAATAAAGCATTGATTAATTGTGACCTGAATTTGGCGTATTTGTATAAAGAATGACTCGATCCACACGCAGCTGAGAATATATCATTCTTATTGAATTTAAATAGCTTACTCTCGGCATCCGCACTTTTAATCCAAGAAATTTCATCTCTGGTAATGGTTTTATTTGGCCCTAAAGAGCCAGAACTTTTTATAAGAATTTTATTCAAGTTAAAATTATTAAAATTAAAATAGTAAAAAACATCAAAAATTTCACTATACGATAAACACTTCTATTTTTATTTTTTAATTTTTTTCTCAGGTTGTCCAGTCTTAAATATCCATTAGTTAGTTTGTTAATTGCTCCAGTTTGATCACCTCCTTGATTTGGACTACTGGCTGCAGACATAATATATTTAGAAAAAAATTCATTTATATATGCGACTAGTTTTATCTTTGTCGGTCTTTGTATATCACAAAATAAAATTATCCTATCTTTTTGAGATTTATTTTTAGCCTGATGAATGTATGTTTCATCAAATAGAACTGCCTCACCGTCACGCCAACTATATTTTTCACCATCTACTAAAATAAAACAGTCGTCGGAATTTGGGGTATGAAGCCCAAGATGATATCTAAGAGACCCTGCGTAAGGGTCTCTGTGCGGATTAAGTTTTCCTCCAGGTGGTAATTTTGCGAACATAGCAGCTTTTATGTTTGGTATTGATTTGAGAATTTTAACTGATTCAGGACATAAAATTTCAGCAGAGGGGTGTTTTGCATCATACCATTTGAGATAAAATCTTTTCCATCCATACTTGAAAAAGGAATTAAACCCAATGTCGTCATTGTTGATAGCAGACATTATTTTGTTCTTTTCGGATAATTCCAGAGCCTCCTCCTTAAAAATTTTCCAATTTTCGGTCAGTAATTTTAGTTCAGGAATATTATCTGTGGAGATAAAAGGAGTTTTTGGAACTTTTGAGGTTAATACAAATAAACAGTTAATTGGAGCAAGAATTACTGAATGATCAAAAAATGTCCTGGAGAGCGAGGGACGAACTTTCCCCCTAATGTAAAAAAACATTACTGAAAAAAACCAGATAAGTAATAAAATCCATTTCATACTGTCATCCTATTTTCTGGATCTAGCGTGAAGTGCCTCTGCCATTTTATGTGTCAACTGTTGTGAATTAACTAAAAAAGGTATTGCTAACTTTTTAATTTTAAAATTATTAGTTCTTATTTTATTGTTAACATTTTTTTTTCCCGTCACTCTAGCTTGTAAAGATGTATCGAGTTTTGCCCACAAAGCAATGTAAACCCGTATTAATCTTAATGAAAGTGTCATAGTCAGGCTAATTCTGCTAATGTTGACACCAAAAAGTTTTAAAGGAGTTAGAAGTTTAAGAATTATCCTTTTTAATTCCGATAGTGGAGTTGAAATACTGACTAAATCTGCTAATAAAATCAATGAGAACATTTTCATAGATGTTAGAGCGGCGAAAGTTATTGTGACAAACATGCATTGCAAAACTCCAATTGAAAAAACCAAAACTCCAAAACTTTTAATAAGGTTTATAAGCTTTCCCCTAGCCTGCGGACCTAAACTTAAATAAATTAACAAACTTAAAGCAAACATGACTGAAGCATTTTTCAAATTTGTTATATATATTGAAGAATAAGTAATAAAAGATAATAAAAAAAGCTTTATTGAAGTTGGGATTAGATGCAACCACGTTTTTTTTGTAAGATGAGTAGAAATCATTTTTCATTTAATACATATTTGCGATATTTAGCAGTGGTTTGATCTGCAGGCCCTATTAATTTAACTCGACCATTTTCAAGCCAAATTATTTCATCAAACTTTTCAAGTAAATCTAATTGATGAGTTGCCATAATGATAGGCTGTGATAGTTTAAAAATTATTTCCATAAATTTCTTTTGATTTTTTAAGTCTAGACTTGAGAATGGTTCATCAAAAAGAATTATCTCTGATTCATCCATTAGAGCAGATAAAATACAAACTAATTGTTTTTCTCCCTCAGATAACTCATGAGTTGTTTTACCAAGTAGATATTTTACTTCGTATTTCGATAATAATTTGTTTAATCTTTCATTAATCAAATCTTTGGAGTTACCCATTTCTATTTGTCCAAAACATAACTCGTCTTGAACTGTCGGACATAAAATCTGATGATCAGGGTTTTGAAAAATTAATGAAGATGTATGTTCAGTGTATAATTTGCCTCTAGAGGGCTTTTCGATTTTTTTTATAAGTCTAAGAAGTGAACTTTTTCCAGAACCATTACTTCCAATTATACCAGTACGTTTATTTTTTAGACAAAAGTCTATGTCCTCTAAGATTAGGGTATTGTCTTTTTCAAAATAGACATGTTCGAAGTTAACCAAAGTATAATTCAGTTTATTTATTTGTAGGTTGACTAGTATAAGCGTATGAACTAGATTGTGAAAATTGCCAGAGTGGCGGAATTGGTAGACGCACCGGATTCAAAATCCGGCGCCAGAAATGGTGTGCGGGTTCGAGTCCCGCCTCTGGCACCATTAAAATTTGTAGGTAATTCCTAGACTCAGTTGACTATTATTTATGTCAGATTCAAATTTTCCACCACCATTTAAATCAGCTTCAAGAGGAGTAAATGTCAATCTATACTCAGCAAACCCCCCCCAATTTTCATAAAGTGAAAATTTCAAACCCCCAAGTATTTGATATGCAATACCTGTCGTTTGATATTCATAAGTTCTACCGTTGGATGAGGCTGTGCCAGTGATCTCGACATGAGGGTACGAAATTCCAATTCCAACTCCGACGTAAGGTTGAGTATCAAAAAAAGTTTTGTTGTTGAATTTATATAATCCGGTTAGCGTGAGTGTATTTAAACCATCAGTAAATTCCAATCTTCTTAATCCAGCAGGTAGTTTTTCCGGAACAACTTTACTATGATTAAAGTCAACGCCTACACCCCAAGGTTTATTATCAAACCAATAATCTAACCTTAAACCATAATAAACTGGGGATTCGAAAGATTTTCCTTTCCACCCGTCTGTTGAATATGATCCATCGTTTACACCATAACTAGCTGTTGCATTAGAAAATTTTACACTGCTGTGTGCGGGCTGGTTCATGCCACCATATATAGAAAATTCGTAGGTTCCGGCAATAGAATTCATAGGGAAAAATATAACAGCAGCATAAATTGCAAATTTTTTGCAATGAAAAATACTAGTTAACTCATGATTCTTATTAATATTATTAATTCTCATAATTCATGTTCACAATTAATGTATAACGATTATATAAAATTTATCTACTTTTTGAAGAACTTAATAAGCTTATCAGCAAAGTAATTGCACCCAAAATTGTAGAGGTCAGTCCAAATAGAACAGAACTGATAAAAATATGCTCATTATTTAGCGACAGTGGCATTAGAAAAATCAGGGAGCCGGCCTCACGCGGACCAAACCCAGCAATTGCAACAGGAAACGATGCAAACAAAAAAATTCCGGGTACTAAAACCAAAATCAGAAATATATTTAAATTTAAACCAATTGAGTAAAGGCAAATCCAAAAACCGAGCCCAAAAAGTATTTGTGAACTTAAAGAAATAACTATATTTTTTTTGTTATGACTTGCTTGCCACAAATTTTTTGCTACTTCAATTGAAAACCCAATAAAAATCCTCACTTTTAGCAGATTGGTTTTGAAATAATAAATTGAGAGCTTTATCAAAATGGGTAAAAGCATAATGAAAGTTAAAATTATTAGATATATTGATAGTTGAATAAGGTGATTTGTGTGTTGTTCACTAAATCTTGTTGATGACTCGGGAGTTATTAAAAAAAATAACAAAAAACTAGTTGTTCCCACAACGCACAAAGACCAAAACCCGTGAATTCGGTCTAGAAAAACGCTAAAACCTGAGAGTTTCAAAAATTGATGTTTAGATGATTTTGGATTGTAACCAAGGGTACTAATCTCACTTTTCTTTTCTTTTGCTAAACGAGATGTTCGCCAAATGTCACCTCCTAAAATTCCACCAGGTAAAACACAATTAGCGGCAATTGATTCAAAATACACCAATATATATATTTTTTTTGATACTTTTAATCCAAGTGCTTCAGATAAGATTTCCCATCTTAAAGCACATAAAAAATTAGCGATTCCACAAAATATCACTGCAATTAAAAATATAAATACATTTATGTTTAAAAATATTTGTGTTAACAGATCAGTGTTAAGCTGAGAAAGTATAAATATCAACAAAGCTGACCCACAAACAAATCGAAGAAATTTTTTGTAATTCATTGATTATCTACTGAAGTAGATAGATTTTTAATCAAATATTGTTTTCTTCCGTTAGGCTCATGATAAATTCTTGTTAGTAGTTCCCCAATTAGACCAACTGCTAATAACTGAGTGCCGATTAACGTGAGTAAAAGACCAAGAATGAGTAAAGGTCTTCCGCCGATATCGTTTCCTAAAAAAAATTTTTCAAAGAACAACCAACCAAAAATTAACAGACCTGAAATTAACATGATCAAAGCTATTCCTCCAAAAGCGTGAATTGGCCTATGAATGAATTTACGTGAGAATTTAATCCAAATTAAGTCAAGTAAAACTCTGGCTGTTCTGTCAATACCATACTTAGAAACTCCAGTGGTTCTTGGGTGGTGTCTAACAGGGACCTCAATTATTTTGGCTCCAACTTCTGCGGCAATAGCTGGTATAAACCTGTGCATCTCACCATAAAGTCTAATATTTTTAATGACTCTACTTTTGTAGACTTTGAGTGAACATCCATAGTCGTGTAATTTGACACCAGTTACCTTGGAAATCAGACTATTTGCAATTTTAGAGGGAATTTTTCTAGTAACAGTAGCGTCGTAACGATTTTTTCTCCAGCCAGAAACGAGATCAATATTATCATTTTTCTTTATTAAACTAAGTAATTTTGGAATATCTTCAGGGTCGTTTTGTAGGTCACCATCCATGGTTACTATGATATTTCCAGTAGAAAAGTCAAAACCAGCTTGTAAAGCAGTTGATTGCCCGTAATTTCTTGCTAGGGTAATTATTTTTAACCAACTAAAATTTGTTTTTTCTTTTGCTAAAACTTCTTCAGTATTATCCGAGGACCCATCATCAACAAGGAGCACTTCAAAATTGCCTCGGTAATTTCTAGATAATACATTATCTATTTTTTTTATTAGGGTGATTATAGCCTCTGCTTCATTAAAAACAGGGATCACAACAGAAATTTTGATAGTCATAAATTAAAATCTTTTTTGTTTTTGTTAATCCAAAACAACACTATTTTTTGATTATTTTTTCCTTGTAGAATTATATTATCGATTTCTGTGCCATCTATTTTTTTGATATTTTTAAAATGAGTTTTTAATTCATTGCTTAGGTTGTTAATACTTTCAGTTGATAATGAATTTACCTTAGTAACAAGTAATAATTGATTTTTTAAATCATCATTGGTTAGTGGATTTGTTAAATCCCAATGATGCCTTATTTTAGAATTTTTTTTCCAACTTCTGATTTTATCTGGTGGAAAATAAATAGCCATATTGGCCAAAATTCCTCTATCCTCTGCAACAATGAGAAAATTGCTTTCTTCTTGAGTCTTATGAGAAATAATTTTCATTAAATCTTGATAACCATTGACTTGTAGAAAAGGATTGTAGTTTGGGTCACTTGATTTATCAGTGTAATCATAAAGCTTAGGACCGGTAATTAAACATAGAAGAAACAAAATATGAATCACTATTGAGAAAGCAAAAATATAATTTA
>MDTG01046498.1_pt1 | contig 13360 bp, 12 predicted proteins | sample 811421 | NCBI WGS metagenome assembly MDTG01 (sample SAMN05326645, study PRJNA326480) | marine metagenome | isolation source: seawater | place: Pacific Ocean: South East | collected 2011 | reverse complement strand
GAGAGAGAGGGATTCGAACCCTCGAAACGGTTTCCCGTTTACACGCTTTCCAAGCGTGCGCCTTCAACCACTCGGCCACCTCTCCAATTTTATAAATTTTTAAAAAAACTATCTTTATCAAGATAAGTTTTATAAAATTTTCTATACCATTGTATTGTTGAAATTAAGCCTTTATCAAGACTTACTTGAGGTTTCCATCCTATTGAATTTAAAAATTTGGTGTTTCCTTGCATACGCCAAATTTCATTTGGTCTATACTTCAACGATCCGATATTTAATTTTGATTTAGAATTGGTGTACTTATGTATCTTTTGAACTAAATTCTTAATAGAAATAGGGTTATTGCTACCAACATTTATAGGCTCGATACTATGACTAACCTTTTTGTTTAAAAATAATATTCCATCGACAATATTATCTATATAATTAAACTCTCTTGTTTGTTTACCGCCAGTTGTTTTAATTTCTTTATTTTGAAGACATTTAATTATTATTTCAGGAATAATAGCTTTTTCACTTTGAAATGGTCCAAATGTATTAAAAGGGCGAACACACAATAACTTAATGCTAAAGCTTTTAGATTTTAGTACGGCAAATAATTCGCTTGCATATTTTGTTACCGCATAAGGAGACATTGGATTAGGCTTTTCTTTTACATTAAAAGGTAGTTTCGATTGTATTCCATAAATTTCTGACGTACCCATGTGAATAAATTTTTTTATCTTTGGACCGCTATCTAAAAGATTTATTGTAGAAATTAAATTTGAATTAACGTTTTCTAAAACATGTTTAAAACTGTCTCCTACATGATTATAAGCAGCTAAATGGAATGCTAGATCATAATTCATACTTCTCATTTCTTTCACAGAGTCTGTATTTCTTAAATCAGCTTCAATAACATTAATCTTATCCCAAACATTAATTAGGCGAGGACAATCAATGATGCTATTATATTTTACTACGACCGATACCTTGGCCCCTAAATTAACTAATTTTTTTGTTAAATGAGAACCTATAAAACCTGCGCCACCTGTTACAAGAACTTTTTTATTTTTCATTTTAATCATAATGTAAAGTATTTATCATAATTTAATCTGGCGTTTCTCAATTCCTCTGGTGAATTTATTGTAACTTGTAAATTATTAAATTTATATATATTTACTTGTTTTTTTTTGATTAAATATTTGATAGCGTTTATAAATCCTTCCCCATCTTTAAGATTTATAATTTTATTATCTATTTTACTTAGAAAATCAGGACTAATCACTGCATATCCAATAAAATGGTTTAATATTGGTTTTTCGTTAAAATTTGTTGCCTTATTTTTTGAATTCCAATTTACTAAACCAAAAGGATTTTGTATCGGTGCCACAACAATAGTTATAGAACATTTTGACTTCTTGTGTTTTTTAGCTAGGTCTTTAAAATTGATTTTTGCCAATGTATCGCCGTAACTTATGAAAGTATAATCGTTAATATGTTTTTTTACTAAGGATATCCTTTTTAATATTCCTGCAGTTATACCAGCGTCATTAAATAAAGAGTTTGGTAGCCTTTTCAATAAAAATTTTTTTAATATTTTAGATTTATAACCTGTGCAAAAAACAAAATTTTTAATACCTTGACTTTTATAATAATGAATTTTGTGTTCAATTATCGCTTTTTTGCCAATTTTAATTAGTGGTTTTGGTATTGTAGAAGTAATCTTACCCATTCTTTTCCCTCGTCCACCACAGACTATGACCATCAAATTTTTAATCTTTTTTTTCATTTTTTTTGAAAATTATTTTTATAAGATCATTAATAAATTCTTTTTTCGTTGGTAATTTATTTTTTTTAATTTTGTATATTATATTTTCATAGTTGTTATTAATATAATTAATCATTTCTTCTAGAGATTTTAAAGATCTCTCACAAATAAAAATGCCCTCTCTATCTCTTTTGACATGCTCAATTTCCTCAAAAACTATTACAGGTTTACAACGAGCCAGTGCTTCGTCTAAAACTTGTGGATGAGCTTCTGTATATGAAGGTAAAATAAAAATACTATGTTCATCGTAAAATTTTATTATTGCATCATTATAATTTTCAAAACTAATAACTTCAACATTCTCATGATTTTTATCTAATTTAATATTTTTTTCAGAAGTCACGATACTTAAAGAGAATTTTGAATTTTTTAAAATAGAGATTAATGAAAAAATGCCTTTTTCAATTCTTATTCTTCCGACGTATAATAATTTTACTTTACTTGGATTTGCTTCTGTAAGATTGCTAAACCATTTGTCATTTAATTGTGATGGATTTACAATATCTCCTTTATTGCCTCTTAATAAATGTTTCCGACAGCTTATTAAATTAGCTTTAATTATACCAATTTTGAAAATAATACCGTATAAAAAAGGGCCTAATGAGCCGAGTATTGCTTTGTACTCTTTATAGCCATCGCTTCTTAAATAAATAAAATGCTTTTTTGAAAATAATTTAAGCAAAACACATGCTAAAAATGTAAATGGAGATAAAGATATTATAAAGTATTTTGTATTTTCATTTTTAAAACTCTTAAACAAAAAATGTAAATACGTAAAAATATTATTAAATATATTTATTTGCCCCAATCTTATTTTTTTAGATCTTTGTTTTGGCGAGTTTCTACCAAGTAAAATAACGTTTGCAAATTTATCTAACTCTTCAGAAATTGACTTTGTTTCGATATTATCACAATAAAAATCATTTTTTTCAGCATAAATACTTTCATTAGTAATTATAAAAATATCATTATCCATTTTTTATTAATTTATTAAGACCTTGTTCTATTGTAACCTTTGGTGACCAATTAATATATTGCTTTATTTTTTTGATAGATGCCTTGCTATGTAAAATTTCAGATTTTTTCATTTTTTTCGAACCGAAAATAAGTTTCCCTGCACCAATTTTTTTTTGAATAATACAAGCAAGCTCACGAATTGTTATCGAGATACCTGTTCCAACATTAAATATTTCTCCTATAACTTTTTTATTTTTAGTGTTAAGAGTCAAAATTATTGCATTAATTGCATCTTCAATATAACAAAAATCTCTAGTTTGTAAGCCTTTAGTTAAAAAAACTTTTTTATTATTTGAACACGTTTTAATAACCATTGGAATAATCTTATTTAAATTATCTCCAGATCCATAAACTTGAAATAGCCTTAAAATGATAATAGGAAACCTTGTATTTTTATAAATTTTAAGTAAATTTTTTGTAAACTTAAGGTTTGTTCTCCCATAATTTGAAATAGGTTTACAAATTGCATTTTCTGAATGAGAACTCTTTATGTTGCCATATTCAGCGCTACTACCAATATGTAAAAACTTTTTAACATTCAAGTTAGACAAACAACTGACCAATTTTGAAGTGTTTTTTAATTGTCCACTTAAATTAATAATAAAATCATATTTATCATTTAATTTTTTAGTAACAATATTAGTTGTATTTATATCAAGTTTTAGATATTTAACGTTTTTAATTTTTCTGTTTCTTGATACTTTCGTTCGAGATAAACTAGTTGCTTTCCATTTTAATTGAATTGCCTTTTTTAATAAATGGTAACCGATAAAACCAGTACCACCAATAACCAGTATACTTTTTCTTTTAATCTTTTTCACCTATGTTTCTTTATTAATTTTTAAAACTCCTATAAATGCTTCTTGAGGTATTTCAACTTTTCCGAATTGTTTAGATCTAGCTTTTCCCTTTTTTTGTTTTTCTAATAATTTTCTTTTTCTATCTGTTGCTCCTCCACCATGAATTTTGGTTAACACATCTTTTTTAAAACCTTTAATGGACTCACGAGCAACAATTTTTCCACCAATAGCTGCTTGAACTGGTATCATAAAATTGTGTCTAGGTATTAAGTCCTTAAGTTTTTCACATACTTGTCTTCCAGTTTTTTGAGCAAAATCTCTATGAATAATCATCGCTAAAGCATCTACAGGTTCTGCATTAACTAGAATGCCAAGCTTCACAAGATCGCCTTCTCTATAGCTAGAAATTTCATAATCAAAACTTGCATACCCACTAGAAACTGATTTTAATCGATCATTAAAATCAAAAACCACTTCGTTAAGAGGCAGATCGTAAGATAGGACAGCCCTTTGCCCAGAGTAACTAAGATTAGTTTGAACTCCTCTTTTATCTTGGCATATTTTAATTATTGAACCAAGAAACTCATCTGGGGTAATAATTGTAGACTTAATCCATGGTTCTTCAATTTTTACAATTTGAGAGGGATCTGGCATGTTAGTTGGATTTTGTAGATCTATTATTTCTCCTTTTAACTTATGAACTTTATAGATTACACCTGGTGTGGTAGTTATTAAATTTACATCAAATTCCCTTTCAAGTCTTTCTGTAATAATCTCAAGATGAAGTAAACCTAAGAATCCACATCTAAATCCTAATCCTAGTGCACTTGAAGACTCGGCTTCATAAGAAAAGCTCGCATCATTTAATTTGAGTTTTGCAAGTCCATCTTTGAGTTTTTGATATTCTGAACTATCAACTGGAAATAAGCCACAGAATACAACTGGTTTACTCGGCTTGTAACCTGGTAGAGGTACTGCTATAGGATTGCTTGCATCACAAATCGTATCTCCAACTTTTGTCTCTGATAGTGATTTTATTCCAGTAATTATAAAGCCTATTTCTCCTGAACTAAGTTCATCAATATCAGTGGGTTTAGGCGTAAAAACTCCTACTTTCTCAATAATATGTTCTTGATTATTTGACATTAATTTAATTTTCATATTTTTTTTAATTTTCCCATCAATAATACGTACTAAAATTACGACACCAAGATAACTGTCGTACCAACTATCAACTAATAATGATTTTAATTTTTCATCCTTTGAACCTTTTGGAGCTGGAAGATTTTTTACTATAGACTCTAATATATCCTCTATACCTTCACCTGTCTTACCTGAACATGAAATTGCATTATTTGTATCTATTCCAACCACATCTTCAATTTCTTTTTTTGTTTTTTCAATATCAGACGCAGGTAAATCTATTTTGTTTAAAATTGGAATTACCTCATGATTTATCTCTAAAGCTTGGTAAACATTAGCCAATGTTTGGGCTTCAACTCCTTGAGTACTATCGACAATTAACAAGGATCCTTCACAAGCAGAAAGAGATCGACTAACCTCATAACCAAAATCGACATGACCTGGAGTGTCGATAATATTTAAAATGTAATTATTTCCATCCTTGGACTTATAATTGAGTTTTACAGTTTGTGCTTTAATTGTTATTCCTCTTTCTCGTTCAATATCCATCGAGTCAAGAACTTGCTGTTTCATCTCTCGATCGGTTAAACCTCCACATTTATGGATTATTCTATCTGCAATGGTAGATTTACCGTGATCAATATGCGCAATTATAGAAAAATTACGTATTCTTTTTATATCTGACATTAGGACCTAATTGTAGCGCCAGTTTTTTCTTTAACTACTTCAATTATCTTTTTATTAATTTGATCTAAATCCTTTTCATCAAGTGTTTTATCAGTTGATTGTAAAGTTACGTTAACAGCAACTGATTTTTTATCTTTTGGAATGTTTTCACCTTCATAGACATCAAATGTATTAACATCTTTGATAATAGAACTGTCTATTTCTTTAATTATTTTTTCAAGCAAACCTATCTTAAAAATTTTATCTATCACAAATGCAAAATCTCTTTCAGATTTCTGGAAATCAGATGCAACAAAATTCTTTTTCAATAATCTAATTTTTTTATTAGGCTCAGATATATTTTTTAAAAAGATTTCCATTCCATAAATGTTTGGTTCTTTAAAATCTAAACCTTTTATAATTGCTGGATGTAGTTCTCCAAAGTATGCAAGAATTCTACCCTTTTCAGATTTTAAAGTAATTGAGCCAGATCTACCTGGATGGTAATAATGCTTTGAAGAGTCACTTATAAAAAGATCATCTTCTGAAATTCCTAACTCTATTAAAGTTCTTACTGCATCACTTTTTATGTCAAACACATCAATATTTCTCTCTTTTTCAATCCAACTTTTTCTGCTAATTTTCCCTGATTTCATAGCACCAACTACTATTTGTTGTTCCCCAGGTGATTTGCCAAAAAAAGTTGGGCCTATTTCAAAAAAAGATAAATCTTCATAGCCTCGGTCTTGATTTTTTTTAAGATGAGTTATTAAATTTGAAAATATTGATCTTCTTAAAACATTTAAATCAGAGGAAATAGGGTTAAAAATAGAAATTTCTTTTTCACCTTTAGTAAACTGTTTATCTATATTTGAGTCTGTGAAAGACCATGTTACGGTTTCTAAGTATCCTTTCGATGCAAGAGACCTTTGGGATAAATGAAACAATTTTTGCTGATAGTTTAACGTGTCTTTATCTCTTTTTCTCTCTGGTTCTATTAATTTAATACTATTAAAACCTTTAATTCTGATTAGCTCTTCAATTAGATCGACAGCGTGACTAATGTCTGGCCTCCAAGATGGAATTTTAACGATTAAATATTTTTTACTTTTTTTATAATTGAACCCTAAAGATGAAAATATCTTAAGTGCTTCTTTAACTTTTATAGGAATTCCTATTAAATTTTCAAATTCATTAATATCAAATCTAATAAAGTTATTTTTCTTAAATTCTTTTCCAACAATATCAAATTTACTAGCTTCACCACCACATATTTTTAAAATTAATTCTACAGCGATTTCTAGGCCTTCAGCAATAAAACTAGGATCTATTCCTCTTTCAAATCTGTATTTTGCATCAGTATTTATGGACAAAATACGAGCTGTTTTTCTAATTGAAGCAGGTAAAAAATACGCTGCCTCTAAAAGAATATTTTTTGTGTTTAACTCAGTTGATGTTTTGGTACCCCCAATTATCCCACCTAAACCTAAAACGCTTGACTTATCTGAAATTACGCACATTCCTTTTTTAAGTTTATATTTGTTATTATCTAATGCCTCAAATTCCTCACCATCTTTAGAGACTCTTACTATAATTTCTTTATCGATTTTATCTGCATCATATGCGTGTAAAGGCCTATTTAGATCAAACATTACATAATTTGTGATGTCAACTACTGCTGAGATGGGTTTTAATCCCAAAGCTATAATTTTATTTTTAAGCCAAGTGGGACTTTCTTTGTTTGTAATATTTTTTATGTAACAACTGCCAAATGTCACACAACCTTGATTTGGATCTTTTTTAATTGAAGTTTTTACTAAGTGCTTAATATTTTGTTTAAATCTTCTTTTTTTAAGTGGTAATAATTTTCCTATTCCGGATGATGATAAGTCTCTAGCAATACCTCTAACACCTAAGCAATCTGCTCTATTTGGAGTAACAGAAATATCAATAACTTTTTCGCTCTTACTTTTAAAATAGCTTTTTCCAACCTTGTCTTCTTTTCCTTTAAGTTCAACTATTCCTGCACTTTCATTCGATAAGTTCAGCTCACTCTCAGAACAAAGCATTCCTCTTGACTCAATGCCTCTAATTTTTGCTATCTTTAATTGAAATTTTGTTTTTGGAATAACTGCACCGGGTGGAGCATAAATTGTCAATAAACCGTCTCTTGCGTTAGACGCTCCACATACTACCTTTAAAATTTCTTTTTTTCCAATATCGACATCACAAACTTTTAATTTATCTGCATTAGGATGTTTTTCAGCTTTAATAATTTTAGCTATTTTAAACTTGCTAAGTTCATCGTTATTTTCTTTAATACCTTCAACTTCTAAACCTATATTAGTAAGTTTCTCAATAATTTCACTCTCGTTAGCTTTAGTTTTAAGATGCTCTTTAAGCCATGATAAAGTAATAATCATTTGCTAAGACCTCTATAATTTGTTGGAACATCCAATGGATCAAATCCAAAATGGTTTAACCATCGGTAATCTGTTTCAAAAAAAGCTCTTAAGTCATTAATTCCATACTTTAACATTGCTAAACGATCTATTCCCATGCCAAACGCATATCCTTGATATTTGTTTGTATTAACTTTAGCGTTTCTTAAAACATTAGGATGAACCATGCCACAACCTAAAACCTCTAGCCATTTGTCTCCCTCTCCTATAACGATTTTACCGTTTTCAATACTATAACCAATATCGACTTCTGCTGAGGGTTCCGTAAAAGGAAAATGACTTGGTCTAAATCTCATTTTTACATTTTTAACTTCAAAAAATTCTTTTACAAAATAATACAAACAGCCTTTTAAATGTCCCATTGTAATATTTTTATCAATATGAAGACCTTCGAGTTGATGAAACATTGGAGCGTGAGTTTGGTCACTATCACAGCGATATGTTCTACCAGGAGCGATAATTTTAAAAGGCGGATTGCCATTTAACATAGTTCTAATTTGAACTGGAGAGGTATGTGTTCTTAATAGCAATTTTTTATCCTTATCTAAATAAAAAGTATCATGCATATCTCTAGCCGGATGATCGTTAGGAGTATTTAAGGCGGTAAAATTATTATATTCTGACTCTACATCAGGTCCTTCAGCTACAGAGAAACCAATTTCAGAAAATATAGATGAGATTTCGTCTATGACTTGTGAAACTGGATGAATTTTACCTTTATGATAAGGCCTTATTGGTAAAGTTATATCAACTTTTTCATTTCTTAATTTTTCGTTAATTTCTACATTTTCTATTTCTAAACTTTTTTGTTCTATTTGATTTGCAAGATCGTCTTTTATTTTGTTTAATTCAGATGCGAATTCTTTTCTTTTATTTGGTTCTAAGGTGCCTAAAGTTTTAAATTGTTGTGTTATTTGACCGTTCTTACCAAAAAATTCAGTTTTAATATTTTGTAGTTGATCTTTATTCTTCACAGATTGGATTTTTGCATAGAATAAAGAATTTATTTTTTCTAAATCACTCATCAGATAATTGATTTTTTATATTAAGTTGAAGTTAATTCAAAGGCCCTTTTAATTAAGGGAAGATTGAACCTTTTTTACTATAGATTTAAACACTTCTGGATTATTATAAGCCAATTCTGCTAATACTTTTCTATCAAGCTTAATCTTGGACTTAGCTAATCCGTTGATAAATTTTGCATAAGTCAGTCCCTCTAGTCTTACTCCAGCATTGATTCTTTGTATCCACAAGGATCTAAATTCTCGTTTTTTTGTTTTTCTATCTCTATATGCATACTGCATCGCCTTTTCCATGGCTTGACGTGCAATACGTATAGTGTTTTTTCTTCTTCCGTATTGACCTTTAACAGTTTTTAAAACTTTTTTATGTTTAGCTCTGCTTACTACACCACGTTTTGTTCGTGCCATTTTAACCTCTTAAGTTATACGGCATGTACGATTTAACAATTTTTGAGTCTTGTTTGGACATAATCGTTGTGCCTCTTTGTTTTCTTATATGAGAATTTGTTCTTTTTATCATTCCATGTCTTTTTCCAGCTTGAGGCATTTTAATTTTACCAGAAGCAGTAAATCTAAATCTTTTTTTTGCTGAACTCTTAGTTTTTAATTTTGGCATAAATATTCCGGTTTTATATATACAATATTAATTTTTTACAAGATGATTTTATCTTTAATTTAAATAGGCTGAATTATCATCACCATTTGTCTGCCTTCAAATTTTGGCTTACTTTCGATCTTGGCAATATCTTTTGTTTCCTCAATTATCTTATCCATTAAATCTTTACCTAGTTCTGTGTGCTGCATTTCTCTTCCTTTGAACTTTACTGTGAATTTTACTTTGTCGCCCTTAGTTATGAACTTTTTTGCATTTTTAATTTTGAAATTATAGTCGTGCGTTTCTGTACCCGGTCTCAATTTTATTTCTTTTAATGAAACTGTTTTTTGTTTTTTTTTAGCTAAGTTTGCTTTTTTTTGTAAATCATACTTATATTTTCCCATATCCATAATTTTACATACAGGTGGATTTGCGTTAGGCGAAATTTCAATTAAGTCTAAGCCCTCCTGCTTAGCTAATTCAATAGCCTTATTTAAGGGCATGGCACCTAAATTTTGTCCATCACTATTAATAACTTGAACATCAAGAGCTCTTATACGCTCATTAAATTTTGGACCTTGTGGTTTACTTCGTCTTTGAAAATAATTTGATTTAGGATGTGCCACTTAGTTTAAAGGTAACTTATTTGCTGTAAGCATATTATTAATTAGTTGTTCTCTTTTAATAGTCTCTTGTTTATCTGATCCTAATTTTCTTATTGTGACCGTATTGTTGTCCACTTCTTTTTTTCCACAAACAATTATAATTGGAACTTTTGCCAACGAGTGATCCCTTATTTTGTAATTAATTTTTTCGTTTCTTAAATCCACTTCACATTTTATACCTTCTTTAAATAAATCTTCAAATAATTTTTTTACGTAATCATTGCTATCTTCTGCTATTGGACATACTACTGCTTGTGTAGGAGATAACCAAAATGGCAATTTTCCTGCGTAGTTTTCAATTAAAATGCCAATAAATCTTTCTAGTGAACCAAACAAAGCTCTATGAAGCATCACTGGAACTTTTTTAGTTCCATCTTTATCAACATAAGATGCTCCTAATCTTTCCGGCAAGTTTAAATCAACTTGTAAGGTACCACATTGCCAATCTCTTCCTATAGCATCTCTTAAAACAAATTCTATTTTTGGTCCGTAAAAGGCTCCCTCACCTTTATTAATGGTATATTCTAATTTAGATTTTTTTATTGCAGAGAGTAGTGCAGCTTCAGATTTATCCCATATGTTATCGTCACCGACTCTTTTTTCTGGTCTATCGGAATATTTTAAAATCACATTTGAAAATCCTAAAGCTTGGTAAATTTCTAAAATTAAGTTCGTAACTGCTAATGACTCTTGAGTTATTTGATCTTCGGTACAAAAAATATGTGCATCATCTTGGGTAAATGCCCTTACTCTAAGCAAACCATGCAAAGCTCCTGACGGTTCATATCTGTGAACTTTACCAAATTCAGAAAGTTTTAAAGGTAAATCTCTATAACTTTTTAATCCTTGATTAAATATTTGCACACAACCTGGACAATTCATTGGTTTTACTGCAAATATTTTTTCGTCTGGTGTTTCAGATGTAAACATGTGCTCTCCAAATTTTTCCCAATGTCCCGATTTTTCCCACAATGTTTTGTCTAAAAGTTCAGGGGTATTTATCTCTTTGTAACCTGCTAAACGTTGTTTCATTCTCATATACTCAATTAATTTTTGAAAAAGTGTCCAACCTTTTTCATGCCAAAATACAGAACCTGGACTTTCTTCTCTGAAATGAAATAAATCCATCTCTTTACCAAGTTTTCTGTGATCTCTTTTTTCAGCTTCTTCTAATCTATGTAAATAATCTTCTAAATCTTTCTTTGAGCTCCAGCAGGTTCCGTAGATTCTTTGCAACATTTCATTATCTGAGTTACCTCTCCAATATGCGCCAGAAACTTTTGTTAATTTAAATGCTTTACCAATTTTTCCCGAGGAAGCTAAATGTGGTCCTCTACATAAATCATGCCAAGTATCGCCATGATGATAAATTGAGAGCTCCTCATCTTTCGGAATGCTTTCTATTATCTCAGCTTTATAAGTTTCTCCTATATCCTTAAAATGTTTAATAGCTTTATCCCTTTTCCAAACTTCTCTTTTTGTAATTACATCTTTGTCAATTATCTCAGACATTTTTTTTTCAATCTTTTTTAAGTCAGTTTCGGTAAAAGGTTCTTTTCTGGCAAAATCATAAAAAAAACCGTTTTCTATAACTGGTCCAATAGTTACTTGGGTACCAGGATATAATTCTTGAACTGCCATTGCCATGATATGAGCTGCATCATGTCTTATAACTTCGATCCCCTCCTTATCTTTTGAAGTAATAATTCTAACTTTTGAATCTTTTGTTATCTCGTGACTTAAATCTTTAAGTTGACCGTCTACTTCCATTATAAGAGCAGATTTTTCTAGAGATTTACTTATTGCCTTTGTCAAATCAAATCCGTTTATTGACTTTTTAAAAGCAATTTTTTTTCCATCTAATAATTGAATGTTGGGCATTATTTTATATTTAACAATTTTTTGTACTCTCTTAAAGTCGAATCACACATTGCTTCTACATCATATTTTTTTGTAATATTTTTTCTTCCTTCAGATCCCATAGAGCTCAATGTATCTTGATCTAATTCAATAACACCATTTAAAATTTTAGCAAGTTGTCTTGGGTCGTTATAATTATATAAAAAACCTGACTTTCCTTTCAAAATAGTTTCTTTTGATCCACCTAAATCACTTGCAATTATTAGTTTTCCCATTGATTGGGCTTCAACAGAAACTCTTCCAAAAGCTTCTGGTTCAATTGATGCAGATACTATTACATCAGCTAATGAGTAAGCGACTGGCATTTCTTTACAATGTTCAATAAATTTAATTTTTTGACCTAATCTATATCTTTGTACAAGATTAATTAATCTTTTTTTGTAAACTTTTCTACCTTGGTCGGAGCCAAGTATAATAACTTGAAAATTTGAATTACTATAATCTTCGACTAGAATATTGATCGCTTCAATTAGCTTATCTTGGCCTTTCCAATATGTTAATCTACCTGGCATAAGAATAGTAAACTTATCTGGTAATATACCCCATTCCTTCTTCATTCTTTCTTGTTTCAATATTGATATATTTTTTTGATTATAGTAATCAATATTAATTCCTCGAAAGATAACTCTTAACTTATTTTTTTTATTTAAATATTCACTGTAGTTGTCGCTAATATGGTTAAATATAAAATTAGAACCTGCTATGGTAAGTTTAGATTTTAACATTACACTATTGTAAAATTTTTTAATTTTATTGTTATAGTTATATGTTCCATGAAAAGTTGTTATAAAATTTCTTCTAGTTATTAAACATGCTATGTAACAACTCCAAGCTGGCGCTCTGCTTCTTGCATGAACAATATTAATATTTTTTATTAAGATTATTAAACTTAAAATGAGTGTGTTCAAAATTAATAATATTGGATTTTTAGAATGTACTGGTAGTCGAAAAATTGTAACTTTATTCTTTTTAACATATTTTAAAAGTTTACCTCCTGAAGTGGCAATAAAAGAAGTACAACCTTTTTCAGATAAATAATGTGCTAAATCATAGCAACCAGTCTCAGCACCTCCAAATCCAAGTGTTGGAATAACTTGTAAAACTTTTATTTTAGTTGTCATATCTATTGTTATATATAACAAATAAAATTAATAACTTTACATGAAAAAATTCAAATACTTAAAAATTTCAAAGACAAAAAAACTGAGATTTATAGACAATTATTATAAAAAAAATCTCTATATTGTTTTTCTTCCTGGT
>MDTG01037105.1_pt1 | contig 13360 bp, 26 predicted proteins | sample 811421 | NCBI WGS metagenome assembly MDTG01 (sample SAMN05326645, study PRJNA326480) | marine metagenome | isolation source: seawater | place: Pacific Ocean: South East | collected 2011 | reverse complement strand
TCTACCGAATGGATGGCTTACCGCTTTACTAGAGCTACCCTTTAGGGTCTTTATTTCTTTTTAGAATTAGCAACTTTATTTTTATAGCGCTCCGTAAATTCTTTTTCGTCTTTTACGTTGTGTACTTTTAAGAAATGTTTTCTGAATTTTGGAAAAGCTTTTTTGGCTTCTTTTTCCATTTTTTCTAATTGTTTTTTTGTGTAGTTCATTATTATGATGGAACGATAGATGTAACAGCTCTTGTGGGAAGGGGTGGTGGTGTAATATTTGGATCTACGGGAACATCTGCAAGAGTAGACTTTGCGATCCATTTTGCTCCATCAGGATGGTTGTAAATATAAATATTTGCACTTAAATCTCTCCCACTGTTACTGTCTTTAGCATAAATCCAGCCTGTTGGTGAACCTGTGCTAAAAAGATCTGCATTTACGTAGAGATAAGGATATTCAAGCATGTTTACCCAGACCCATCCAAGCTGCTGATCATACATCCAGAAGTTTTGAACTATGTCCGTGTCAAGTTGTAAGCCTCCTATATTGACGTACATAAAACCCCAAGCGGGATTATATACATAACTACCTTGACCAACTTCTTCGAAGTTGGTACCACTACCAGATTGAATCCATAGGATCATTCCAAAATTTGGAGAATTATTTGCTTTAAGTCCTTGAAACCAAGATGGTGTGATTGAGCCCGTAACTTCTTCTGTACCAGCTGGAACTACTTGACCGACTTGAGTAGCACTACCAATAGTAACATCTGCTTGGGTTGCCTGTCTAAATGTGTCGATAGTTTTCACTCCGTAAAGTGGAGCAAAATGTTCCAATAACTTACCAATGTCATATGATATTTCAGTAAGAATTCCTCCAGAATATTTTTTTAATGCTTTTGGAAATCCGTATTGAAATTGAGCGTCATATCCTGCGAACCCATTAGAGCTTATTTTTTTGGTTTTGTATGCAACACTGGGATCATCACACGCAACTTCAGCATTGTTTGCGTCTTGACAAAAATCAACAGTTGTTAAACCGCCGTCAGGATCAAGAAAATTATCTAAATTACCGCCGTTTACTGGAGTGGTAATTCTTTTTACGGTTTCACCTGTGCCTGGATCAGTTTCTTCATACCCTGGTTGTTCTTCTGGATCTGGCTCGGCAGGCTGACCAGTATTTGGATCAACTGCAGGAGGTTGCGCTATAGAATTATTATATACTTCGACGGCTTGGGCAATTGTGGCTTTTTTGGTTAAAGGAATTCTTTCGTTATTTCCGTCTCCATCAGCATCTTCATTTGTAGCTATTATTAAATAATCTTTTTCTGAAATTGGTACTGCTGTATCAAAGTCTTCAAGTTCTCTAATCTTTTTTACATTCTCTGTATTTTCTGACATAATAAATTATACTGATTAGTGTTTATAAATTCAATTCTTATTTTTTTTATCTTTTTGACTAAGGCAAACAGCTATTCTTTGTTTTATGTTTTTAAATTCTTTTCTCATGACTTTGTCTTCCACACATCTTTTCATGAAAGCAGAGTTTTTTTCGCTTTTACCTTTTTCTGGAATTGGCATGATTTTGACATTGATGGTACCAATATTCTCCTCCGTCTCTTAAGGTTTGATTAGCAGACCTAAGATATTCCATATGGCTTTCTATTAAATCTATTTTTTCTCCAATTTGGCGTGACGGTGACTCTTCTTTAATTTCTTTAAGAATTTCTAAAACAAAATCAATATAAGCGCAAGTATTTGTCGGGATTTCAGGAGCCCCTTTTTTTAACTCGTCGATAATATTTTTTCGGGGCATAATGATACATTACAAAAAATTACTTCTTTTCTTCTTTTTCTTCTCCCTTTTTCTTTTTATTTTTTAGAATATTCTTTTTGATAAAGTCGGGAAGCTTCTTTTGTTTGTCTGTTAAACCGCTGTCGTCTTTTTCTTCTTTATCATGTTTGTCGGCTTCTGCTTTCTTTTTCTTAAGCAAGTTCTTTTTAATAAAATCAGGAAGCTTCTTTTGTTTTTCAGTTAAGCCTGATTCATCGTCTTTCTTTTCTTCTTTGTCGTGCTTGTCGGCTTTTGATTTAGAAGATTTTTGAGCTTTTTTAAGTGCTTCTTTAGAAGGGCGATCTTTATCCCCAGGTTTTGCAGGGCGATAATTTTTTCCCATTCTTTGCTTTTTCATCTGAATGTTATGCCACAGACCGTGTCCAGCATCAGATTCTTCTACTTTTTTAAGAAGTTCGCTATGAGAAGCGCCAGGCATGAAAATATCCTTTTCACCAGACTTTGCTTTGTGGATTTTATCCATTCCCATTTTCTTGGCCATCTTCATGGCTTCACCTGGATTATCAAAAGTATATTTTGACATGTTGTGAGCAGATCTTGTTTCATCAAGTTCGTCAAGAATAATGGCTTCGATCTCGCTGTCAGTAAGTTCGACTTCAGAACCTTTTACTTTAGTTCCAGCGCGCCATTGTTTACAAGACCAGTATCTTGCTTTTGTGTTAGGTCCAGGATTATCACAGTTGTGACGGGCACGAAAGCTTTTGCGGCGAGCAGGATCATCACGCTTGATTTCCATGTTAGGGTCGCCAAAATTTACTTTTACTACATTTCCTTTTTCATTTTTTACATAAACAGAAAACTTTTTTGGTCCGCCAGGAGTTCTGAATGGCTTGTTAAGCTTTTTGCCCTTTTTATCTTCTGCCGCCCAAATTTCATCTTCAACAATTTCTTCAAAGCCTTCTTCTTCTTCTTCGGCGAATAAATCGTCAAAGTCACAGTCGCACTCATTCAGAAGATCATATTTTTCAATATCAAGATTTGCCTCAAGCATTTCTTCAACAGTAAAGGTAATGTTTTCTTCTACCCCGTCATCGATTAAAGAAACAGAAGATTTTGCGATATCTTGGTCAGCTTTACGATAAGAATCCTTAACCTTGCCACCTCTGCGCATTTTTAAGAAAGTGTTTACTCTGGCCATTGCCCATCCGCCACGACTCATGCCAGGACGGTGAGAACTGGAAAAAGCACCAGCGCCACGACGATATACCTTTTTTAATTGAGAAAGGGTTACTTTTTTCTTTGATTTTCCATTATGCTCTTTTACTTTATTTTTAAGAGCCTCGATAACTTTTGCGGAAAATGTAATACTTGGCCCGCCTTTACCAGCACTTCCTGGCTTATTTTTTGATGAGCCTTTTTTCTTTTCAGAAGGTTTGGCTGGAGTTTGTGCCCCACTTTTTGGCCCAGAGCGTTTTCCAATAATTTGATCGCTGAAGTCTAATTCTTTCATGTTATTTTATATTACACAGAAACACACGGGATTTAAATAAAAAAAACCTTTTTTTAAATTTACCCCCCCGATTTTTTTTGGATGCGCCAATATATGAAAACATAATATGTTAAAATGAGAATGAAAAATACCACCCCCCCACCTATTGTGAACAAACGCTATTTGGTATAATTCAAAAAAGTGGGCAACCTATTTCAATATTTCCAAATAATTGGGCAAAAAAAAGCTTGCAATTGTTTTGTATCTGTGCTACCTTTAGGTATGTTAAATAAGAAAATACAAAACTTCATTCAAGACAATGGTCTTGAGCGTATACAAGCAAGCCCGATGTCCGAGGCTTTTGATCTCTGGGAATGTCCAGGCGGTCATGTTTGGACTCTCGATATGATCGAAAAAGAAATAAAAGATGAGCTTCTTAAAAAGCTAGATCTTAAGATTGCTCGCATGAATGTGCAAATCAGAAATCGCTCTTGGCAAAGAAGAGAGCAAAACCTTTAAAATAACTAAAAAAAATTTGACACAATTTAAAATTTTTGCTAATTTATACTTATGACAGAAATAAACATATTCACTCTCGAGTCTCGGATCGACTCCATTAATAACGCCATTGCACAGATGCGTAAAGACGCAACCGATGCAACCAAAGCCAATGTTGAAATGGCTATCGAAATGCTTGCTTTGCCTGAGCTTGCAAAGGTAGAGGCTGAGCTTGCCGAAGCAAAACAAAAGTTTGCGGACATGAGCAAATTTCTTGACAATCCAATTTTTAATAAGGGGAGCAAATGATTGCTTCTTTAATCGTAGGGGTAATAATCGCAGTTCTTTGCACAGAAAAATAATATGAGAAAAGTAACACAGCAAATCAAGCAAGCCTTCGAGCAAGGCAAATCTAAGAAAGTCGGCAACACCAAAACAGACGGGCAAATCGTTTGGCTACATGGCAACGCCATTGTAAAGCGTGACCCCGACGGGCTAGTCCGTTGGAGTTTGGCGGGTTGGAATACTCCAACCACTAGGGAAAGGGTCAACGGCATAGCAAATGCAGGCGTTCATCAAGTCTCTTTCGAGCCCGTACTAAACGGGCAAGTAATTGACTCATTCGATTGGTTCGCTAGCAACCAAAAGTTGCCCGATCCTCTTGCCTTCTAAATTGGCACGATACTTGAACGCAGTTGCATAAGTTGCTGATAATCAAAGGGTTACAGCAGCCTGGCTCGCGTAAGTCCCTAATAAACAACAACTTACGGAAAAAAGCAAAATAATTGCAAAAAAAATTTCAAATAGCTTGACAAAGGGCACTTAATATGCGATAGTATAATTATGGAATTAATATATATAACCTTCTCGAAAATCTCAGACAAGCTGATCAAAGCAAGTCTTAGTGTTTTCAATGATAAGAAAGCAAGGCACATCTTTGAAGTGCAAGGAGTATCTCGCAAGCAGTGTGCATATAACCTATGCAAACAAGGGTTTGTTTCTTGGGATCTTTTTTCCGAACTTAAAGAAATGGCACAAGCCCAAGACGACCCTCGTCGTCACAGGGTTAGTCGCTTTCAAGGCATCAGCAACAGAATAAGAGAAAGAAGAGAACAAGAACTCGCAGACATTTGCGATGATCTCAAATGTTCGGTTTATGAGGCGGTTCAACTCTTAGACCATGGGGTGCATCCATGATCGCATCCTTAATAGTAGGAATGATAATCGCAGCACTTTACGCAAATAAATAACTATAGATATGCTAAATACTTCAAATAGAAATGTTCCCACTCGCAGAGTCGAGTTTCAAAATGTTAAACTTCGCATTGTCGAATCGGCAATCGAAGATCCAACCAAAACAAGAACTTATACCACTCATGTATCAGCAGATCTTGACCAAGTCCTTGACGGCGAATGGGCTTTAGCTACCGCCATGCGTATGCAAGGCAACTATTGGAACACCGAAGAAGTTTCTGTGGAGCATTCGTTTATCGACTCAACCGATCAATATATATACTAGAAACCTAAGTCGTTGACTATCAGTCACTTAGGCAAGCCAGGCCCGCGCAAGTCGTTCACTTACAACGACTTATAAAAACTTGCAAAATAATTAAAAAAAAATTTGACATCAGCATTTTTTTGTGCGATGTTAGGGTATGACAGAAAATCTAAGATATCAACTAATCCATGACGGGGACGTCATGCTTTCCACGCCAAAAGATCGTGATGGTCTTAAAAGTTGCTACGCCCTGGCAGAGCAATATATCAGCTCCCCATTCCCTCCAGAATTCCAGATGGAAATTCACCTCTGGGACAGAGAGGCTGAAAGCCTTCGGGAGATCGTCCACCAGTGGATCGAGTTTGATACATCGGCTCAGTTTGACAGCTTTGACGATGAGGACTGGGAGCGATACACGGCTTAGCGTAAGTCGTTGACTATCAGTCACTTAGGCGGCCCAGGCCCGCGTAACTCGTTGAATGTCAACGACTTACGAGAAACTAAAAGTTTTGTACATTGATGCCCGCCTGGGGGAAAACTTATTTGCCCGTATTTGAATTAATTGCAAAAAAATGTGTTGCAATTGTTTGGTAGGTATGTTACCTTTTAGGTATGTTAAAGATTAAGATTAACCATGTTATAGGAGTCAATGGACTCCTTGAATTTTCACGCGACGAGAAGTCGGGTATTTCCCTGTGGGAAGACGTTGGCAATAACGTTTGGACTTGGGATCAAATCGTTGAGACTGCTGAAAATGTCACAAATCAGGATTTGATTGACGGCATGAAGGATGATGATGGTAGGATCACCGAGCCATCACTCCACGATCTTTTAAACCGTATCAAGTAAATTATGACTAAACCAGAAATCGAAAGCCACATCTCTAACCTTCACGCTCACCTTCAAGTCGCTGATCTCAGCGAGGCTGATCGGGTTTCGCTCCGCAATGAAATCGGTCACTGGGAGGACAAGCTCGCCCTCCTCGAGTTCCGCAGTGAGAACGCTGACTTCGACTACGGCTATCACGATCAATATGATATGTGACCTAAGTCACTGATAATCAGCCGCTTATGGCGGCCTGGCCCGCGTAACTCGTTGAATGTCAAGGACTTACGAGAAACAAAAATTTTTGTGCATCGGTGCCCGCCTGGGGCAAGAAGTTATTTGAAGATATTTGAATTAATTGCAAAAAAAATGCGAATTTACTTTACAAGCTATCCTTACTATGGTACTTTATACTTATGAAAGAAAAAATTAGAAACCTATTCGACAAAATCAACGAGCTTCAGCAAATTATCGACTTAGAGTCCGATGCCGCAAATGAAGGTTGCATTAGCTCTCAACAACTAATCATCAACGCAGAACAAGAAAAGGAAGTCATTCAAGAACAAATCGACGCCCTTGCTCTTTGGCCTGCATTCGCTTAATATGACAGACAGAAACCAACAACTCACAGGTCATGACTTACTTATGTATCTTATGTCCCGATTCAATATGACTCGCCCCGAAGCCCTTTACTCTATGAGGAAGGCAGGGCACGACACCTCAAAACTATGAGCTACAACGGCTGGAAAAATCGCGCCACCTGGAATGTGGCATTATGGATACAAAACGACGAAGGTCTTTACAGCTTTGCTAAAGATTGCACTTCTTACGATGTCTTTGTTGACTCGTTGAGAGAGGTTTCAGGCGATAGCTCAATAGGCTATCAAACACCCGATGGGGTAGCCTGGAATGATAGCGGGCTTGACTACCCACGCTTAGACGAACTTATAATGGATTTATCATAAGTCGTTGACTATCAGCCGTTTAGGCGGCCCAGGCCCGTGCAAGTCGTTGACCTACAACAACTTAAAGAAACTTTCAAAATAATTAAAAAAAAGTTTGACTTGAGTAAAAACTTGTCGTATGGTATGGGCATGATAGATAATAAAAAAGTATTCAGCATCGCAGATCAGATTCTCATGGACAGGGTCAGAGATCTCGAGAAAAAAAACGCTCAGCTTGAGGATATGATCGAGGGAATTATGTACAGGCTCGAAGATCTCGATGGCGAAGAATTCAAAGGCTGGCCATTGCCAGAGGATCGCAAGCCCGATGTGTTTGTTCCCATAAGTTCTTGATAATCAAGGGCTTATGAGGCCCAGGCCCGCGCAAGTCGTTGAGTATCAACGACTTACGAGAAACTAAAGAAATCGAAAGTCGCGGGCTATGTTATTATTTGCTATTTGTTTATTTATTATTTATTCTTGAGGCATTTCTTCTGTCAAGACATATATCTTGCCGTATGCACCTGTTGCTTGTTCTGTTATATCTGTGAATCTGCCCGTGGCTAAGTTTGCTTCTAAGCAAGAGTCAGAAATCTTGTGTTCGCCTTGTCTTGGTTTTTCATTACCCTCGACTTCCATAAGAGCAAACATACTATTGCCACCGATTGTCGTAGCGATAAAGAAAGGGTCATCCATGTTTTAAGTCCTCCCACATAATGTAGAAAACGGCAACCCAAGGCAAGAATAATAAAATGTCCCAAGTCATGATTGGTAAACTCCTTTCATTTGATCGCTGACAACACCCATGTCTTGATCTTCTTCTTCGATGTCCTCAGCTAAATCAGAGTTAAGGAATTGAGTTTCGTCCTCGATGTCTTCTTTTTGAGCATCGAGTAATCCATGCTGAGAAAAAATTTCTTCCGTCTTTACTTCTGCAACGAATTCGTCAACAGATGCACTTTGGAAACCTTGACTAGCAAGGACTGCGTTTTTAATAATAGCGATTCTTTCTTTTTCTGTCATAATAGTAAGTTAGTTGAATTTTGATTAATCGTCAAGACCTAACTCATCACGAAAGTCTTTTCTTAACTTTATGAGAAGATCAATCCAAGCATCTCCGTCAAGTTGAGCATCTCTCATGTGCTTGCTGACTTGGGCAGGAGATTGACCTGCGAGAACATCGTCTGAAACAGAAAGAGGAATCATGTCTGCACTTCCTTCTTTACACATTGCAACTTCGTACTCGTTATCGTCAACATGACCATAAAGACCATGTCCGTCAAGAATGTTTGCTACAACTGAAATAGTTATGCCACCCATGTTTAATTGAGCCATAACTGCCTTGTCGCAAGAAGGGTGCTTATGAAAAGCGAGATTGTCGAAGTCGAGTAATTTAGTTTTTTCTATCATGGTTATAATATCTCACATATAAGTAATTGACGCAAGAAAAAAGTGAAGTTTTTTTGCATTATGTTGTAAGTTGTTGACCCGCAAGTACTTACGCGGGCCTGGCCCGCGTAAGCCACTGATAATCAATGACTTACGCAGTTAAGTTAAGATAACTCTTTAGAAATCTCGTCTATGATCAACTCTGATTTTTTGTCATAGACTAATGCCATAGCGTTAGGTATGTTTTTATTGAGTAAAAGTAAGTGACCAAGTTTATCCCTAAAACAATTAATTAAGAACGACTCCCCGAACTCAGGATGTAATTCACTATCTTGAATATTTTTTATAGTTCTCCAATGCATTTGACCATTTTTTGCGAATTCAGATACTAATTGATTCTTTGGATTAGCCCTTTGAGTTATTGGGCATAACCTAGTTTTACCAATGTAGAACGCTAGTTCTTGATACGAGTTAATTGCTTTCTTGATGTAGTGACTCATAATCCGAAAACCTTTCTGTCAATGTTGTGGTTTGAGACTAACCAATCACAAGCAACAGGAAAGAATTCTTCTTGGCGGTAGCAATCTCTGTCTGTCTTACTTGCCATTTTCGTCATCTTCTTGTGCTTTTCTTCCCTGAATAGTTCTACAAACTCATGCTCTTTTGGTAGGAATTTAATTACTTTTTCGCCTATTTCTTTGTCCATAACTTTCGTAGAAGCAAATGACGATTCCCCTTTCTCTTTTTTGTTATAAAATTCAGTAATTTCTTCCATTATGCTTTGTGCTAATTCTTTGTTTTCTTTTGCAAGCAAGAACAAGGCATAACCTATGGCTCTGTGTGGGAAATCGTTTGACAAAACTCTGTCTTTAAAAACATCCTCTAGTATGCTTTTGTTCTCTTCGATGACTTTTCTGTACTCAAAGAAATTAACTTGACCACTTCTGCTAAAGGGTTTGCCTTTATGTACGGATCTTTTTCCCTCAATTATAACGATATCTCTTTGAGTGCGGTTAAGTAAAGTCTTTTCAATCTTTAGGTTTTGCTCAGGACTCCTTCTTTTTTGAGTGTCCAAATAAGGCATTGCATCTTCATTGCAACCGACAAAAAAGCCTAATTCAAATTCAACATCATCGGGTGTTTTTGCATCAGTTAAAAATTGAAATATAGCATCTAGCGTATGTTGACCATTCATTAAGAAGCCTTCTTTAGATATTTTTATATATACGGCATCAGGATACCATTCACCTGCTACAAGGCAACGGCGTATTCTTTCAATATTGTCAGGATTTTTTGCCCTGTTGTTATGGTTTACCTTAGAAGACCTCATGTAGTCTATCAAAGGTAAATACTCTTTGGTAATAGGTAAACGAAAACTATCATGATACTCTGTTACAAAGTGTGTGTTGAAATCTTTTTGAGCCTCAATCTTTTCGCTTTCAGCTATCTCAGCCTCAGCCCTTGCTTTCGACCTATTAAGCCTGTTGACGAAAGATAGTTTTGATTTTGTTTTAGAACTTGATTTTTTTTTGATTTTCATATTGTTGTATTAGTTATAATTAATAAGATTAATTTTTTTTGATAATTAAAACTCTTTCTCCTGTTTTTTGTTTGTGTTGAATTTGAAGTCTTTGGGCGACATGATATGCTCGTGCTGAGTTTTTTGCATTGTCTACGAGTTTGCCGAACATTGTGATGTTTAGCCACTCTTTGAAGTTTGGGTTGCGAGATATAGTAATCATTAGAATTTTAATGTTTTTAGTGATGTGTTAGTTTTGAGCCACCTACGAAGTGGATGGTAACAGTTTGACCCTTCATGGATTAGATTCTGTTCGCCATTCTTAGCACAGATCATGTATCCGTTTGCTGTTCTCTGAATACTAGTAATGTCTATGCATTTCTTCAATTGTTTGAGAACTTTTCTGATCGAGTTTCCTGTATGTTTCATGGTTATACTATCGCATAAATAACCTATCATGTAAAGAAAAAAGTTAAGTTTTTTTGCAGATTGTCGTAAGTCGTTGTATATCAAACACTTGTGCGGCCCAGGCCCGTATAACTCGTTGACTATCAGAGACTTACAAAAAGTTAAAAATAATTAAAAAAAAATTTGACATCAGCTAAAATCTATGCGATGTTAGGGTATGATGAAAATTACAATAGACGAAATAACAGAAGAAAAATTCACAGCATTGGTAGAGCTATCAATGTATAACATCGAGGTTGAAGGCGATGTCTGGACTGACGAGATTGAAAATCTCTGGGGCGACCAAGTTGAGTCGATCTCAACGATGGCTTACTTTGATGGCATCACCAGCATGAGAGTTTTTTCAAAGACTGGGCGTGAGGCTCAAGTGATCACCTTGGATTTAGCAGACTTTGTAAAAAAAGAACTTGACAAATTTATCTATGAGGAAGTCGATGTGCAAGACTGCCCCGTAGATCGATCCCTTCAGTACCACGATTTAGTTTAATAGCGTAAGTCCTTGAGTGTTAAGCACTTAGGGCGGCCAGGCCCGCGCAACTCGTTGAATATCAACGACTTACGGGATTAAAAGTTTTTCTTCCTGGAGCTAGCCTGGGCGAAAAGTTTTGCGTATTTGCTGCCCGCGTAAAAAATGGGCAATCAATACCCTAGCCAAATTAAAACCTTTTGTGCCTCGTATTCTTCTTGCTCGCCCACATCAGCGAAGAATTCTAAAATATCTTCGTTTGAAGTGATCCCGTGCCTTGCTAATTCTTGCAATGCTCGTTCTTGCGTTATAGTTAAATCTTCGGCTGAGTCGTAATAGTCCATTATGAATTTATACCTTCTTTAACGAATCCTGTCAAATCTTTTTTGGCAAGACCTTTTTCGATAAGCCCAACGACAACACCTTGATTGTCAAGGAATCGTAAGTCCGATTCGTCACCATTGACAACTTGATATCCATTCCAAGTTTCAGGCAATTGGTTACGAAAGACAACCGCAACATTGCCACCCATTGCAAGAACCATTTTGCACTTTTCCTCGTTATGCTCCGAACAAGAAAAAGTTAAGTGATAATTGCTTGGCAACTCGCCATCAATAAAAGCCTTCATTCTTTTGAATGACTTTGTATAATCATAAAATTGAATTGAGCTATGCTTTTCGAAAATAGTTTTGCCATCTTCGTTTGTGATGTCTTCCCATGCAATGTCGCTTGTAAGGTTAGGACGGAAGACCGCTTGCAAACCTTTCTTGCTTGCCGACTTTATCGTGGAAGTAATTTCTTTCGATAGTTTTGTAAGGAAATCAAACCTTTGTTCGAAGAATAACTTTGTCTTGGCAATTCTTGAATCTTGAACCGAATTCATTTGCCCACGACCTGCCGTGTTGAGACAAGCCATAGTACAACCCTTTGAACGCCAGCGACAAACTTCGTAGCCTGACAAATTGGCTGGGGCTAAATGCAACCCCTTAGTTAAATATCCGAATGCCTCGCCTTTTGATATCTTGGCATTCCCTATAGTAAGTAATGTTTGCTTAATCATGGTCAAATAATAGATGAATTGTTTTGCTTATGCAAGCCTAAAAATAAAATCTTCGAAGTAATCAGGCTCAAGTGCGAACTCAGTCATAAATTCCTCTTCCCAGGAAAAAGGATCTCCTCCGCTTTGGATATCCGATTGCATTGCCTTAAAAAAATCGACAACTTGTTTGACCGCCTCTTCACGGCTTAAGCCGTCACGGGACATTAGTACTTTTACTGTTTCTTTCATAAGTATACTATGCCACAAAACTAGTACCTTGTAAAGAAAAAAGATCAATTAAATTGCACTTTGTCATAAGTAGCTGACTATCAATGCTTTACGCGGGCCTGGCCCGCGCAAGTCGTTGAATATCAAAGAGTTACGAAAATAAAAGAGCACAAAAAAACCCCCTCCGAAGAGGGGGCTAAGGATGGGCTGATCCTTATTTAGACAGAAACTATTTCGCCTTCAACTACCGCCCTTTCGATGGGGTCAGCGGTAACGAAGTTGTCCATATTGAAATCGACAACAGAGTCAAGAACAGAATGAAGAGCCTCTGATCTTTTAGGCAAGGCTACAAGATTACCTTTGTAGACCTCGGTAAAAGCATTGTAAAGAGAATTAGCGTTGCGATCCCAAAATTCAGGATGATCGGAAGATTCCCATTGATCCACAATATCCATTACCTTAGACTTTGCACAAGCACCTGCTTTGCAAGCGTTGATAATAAGGTCATTGGCTTGAGAATTAGTAAGCTCAAAGTTTTGATAAGCTTCGATGCGATTGTCTTGACCGATCCAAAAATCAAACAACTTACCCAATGCACGATTGATGGTAAAGTTAAGGTCTTTCTCAATGTTGCAAGTATGTCTGCGAGACAACTTGATGGTATTGGTAAAGATGAGATTGTCACAAACAAAAGGAGCATCACCTGCACACAAACCCGCAGGGAATGTTTTGTCGTGGGAATTGCGTAGACCAATAACGCAACCTCTTTCGGATGGTTTGCGATTAGGATGATCAACGGAGAACAAACCAAAATAATGGTTGCCATCACGAGCAAGCGAATGAAGCTCGTCATGAATAGTGAATCCACCTGTTTCTAAAAACCCCTTGGTACGATCTACTAAATCGTGATGTGGGATTGGTTGATGGGAAACAGAGAACTCGCCTGTTCTCTTGTTTGGCTTCTCTCTGTAACTGACAGGAGGAGTCACGACATTTTCTACATCTCCGTAATCGACAATAGAACGATTACCGCCCATGATGTGAAGGTTAACTCTGTTAGTGGGAACGACTTGATTGTTTTCTGTGTTATTCATAGCTTTAATAATATATAATTTAGGTTTTATGTCAATAGTTAATTTAAATAATTATGGGAGTCGGTAAACTTTTTTTCTTCCATAGCATAGTATGCCTCGGCTTTTTCTGCAATGTCTTT
>MDTG01439785.1_pt1 | contig 13361 bp, 10 predicted proteins | sample 811421 | NCBI WGS metagenome assembly MDTG01 (sample SAMN05326645, study PRJNA326480) | marine metagenome | isolation source: seawater | place: Pacific Ocean: South East | collected 2011 | reverse complement strand
GGCCTCCAAGATCGACTCGCGCACGATTCTGGATCAGCAGGGGGCCGAAAGCCTGCTGGGCCACGGCGATATGCTCTACCTGCCACCGGGTACCGGGTTCTCCAACCGTGTGCACGGCGCATTCGTTGACGACCACGAAGTTCATAAGGTGGTCGAGTACATCAAGCAGACCGGCACGCCGGACTATATCGAGGAGATTCTCGACGGCGGCAGTGAGGCCGAAGGCGGCGAGGGCGATGACGAGGACGTGGAGGCTGATCCGCTATATGACCAGGCGGTGGCCATCGTGCTCAAGTCGCGCAAGGCCTCTATCTCATACGTACAGCGTCGTCTGCGCGTGGGCTATAACCGCTCTGCACGGCTGATCGAGCAGATGGAAAATGCCGGCGTCGTGGGCCCGGCCGAGGGCAACGGCGGCCGAGAAGTCCTGGCACCGCCGCCGCCGGATGACTGAGTTCAGATGCGATTCACGCCGCATGGTCGAGGCTCTGACCGTGCGCGGAACCCCGCGATCCTTTTCTTTACGAGGCATTTGATGCGATATCTTTTGTGTGTCGTCGCACTGGTTGCGGCCTGTTTTACCGGTACGGCCACAGCGGCGACCGGCTCGTCGGCGACGGGTTCATCGGCTCTGGCTGATTTCTATAACGAGGTGACCACGCTGTCGGCTGATTTTCAGCAGGTCCAGCGTGACGACGAGGGCAACATCGTCCAGCAGGCCAGCGGCACGTTTCTGCTGTCGCGGCCGGACCGTTTCCGCTGGGCCTATACCCAGCCGTTCGAGCAGATCATCGTCAGCGACGGCGAGACCTTCAAGTTCTACGATGTGGATCTCGCCCAAGTCACCATCCGCGACGTGGGGGCAACGCTCAACGCTACGCCGGCCTTGTTGCTGACCGGCGGCGAAGCCTTGTCGGAGGCGTTTCAGATCACCGACGGCGGCCATCACGACGGGCTGGACTGGGTGCACCTGAAACCCAACGCCGACGATACGGATTTCAAGACGGTCGATCTGGGGCTCAAGAACGATGTGCCGAGCCTGATGCAGCTGCATGACAATCTGGGCCAGACCACGAGTATCAACTTCGGCAATATCGAGGTAAATCCGACAATCAAGGCTGAGCGCTTCAAGCTCGATATCCCCGATGAGGTCGAGGTCGTGGACGGCCGGGGCGAAGCCGCGCCTAGCCTGCGATGAGTGGTGCGATCAGCGCCGAGCGCCTGCACTATTTCGTGCTGTGGTGTCTGGTCGGGGCCGGTCTCTGTGCGTTTTTTCTCTATGCCTGTCTGATGCCAAGCCCGCCGAGCGAGCCGGGCATTCCGTATTTCGACAAGGTTGAACACGCGGGATCATTCATCGTGATGGGGGCCTGGTTTGCGGCTGTGTTTCCCCGCCGGCTGCTTCGTGTGGGGCTGTCGTTGGCTGTCTTTGCTGCGATAACAGAGCTGTTGCAGGCTGCGACCGGATATCGCGATGGCGATATTCTGGATTGGTGTGCTGATTGTGCGGGGCTCGTAATTGGTATCGGGGCAGCGCGCCTGGGTGCCATGAACTGGCTCTACGGACTGGATCGTTTTGTCGCATCAAAAGCCCATTGAGTTAGACGCGCCCATGCCGGACAAAAGGCCTGATAACCGGCCGTTGGCCGATCGCATGCGCCCGGCCTCCCTGGATGAGTACGCCGGGCAGACGCATATACTGGCCGCGGACAAGCCGCTGGCCCGCGCGCTTGCGGCCGGCCGGATCCATTCGATGATTCTCTGGGGGCCGCCGGGCACCGGCAAGACCACGTTGGCGCGTCTATTGGCAGCCCGCGTGGATATGCGCTTTGTTCAGATCTCGGCCGTCATGGCGGGGGTAAAAGACATCCGCGCCGCCGTGGCTGACGCACGCCAGGCACACAGCGCCGACGGTACGGCCACTTTGCTGTTCGTTGACGAAGTGCATCGTTTCAACAAGGCACAACAGGACGGGCTGCTGCCTTACGTCGAGGATGGCACTGTCACGCTTGTGGGGGCGACGACCGAGAACCCGTCGTTCGAGGTCAATAACGCGCTGCTCTCACGCACACGGACCTATGTGTTGCGCAGCCTCGACGCAGGCGTGATTCGTGAGCTTATCGACCGCGCGTTAAGCGACCCCGAGCGTGGCTTGGCTAGCCATGATCTCGTTATGGATGACGCACTGCGCGAGCAGCTTGCCGTACGCGCCGACGGAGATGCGCGCCGGGCTCTGAACCTGCTTGAGCTTGCCGGGGATATCGCGGCCGGCCGGGATGATAAAACGATCACCCAGGACGAGCTCGATGAGGTGCTGCGCGAGGGCGTGCGCCGCTTCGACAAGGGCGGGGATTATTTCTATGACCAGATGTCGGCCATGCACAAGAGCATGCGCGGCAGTGATCCTGATGCCATGCTGTATTGGCTATCGCGCATGCTCGAAGCTGGCTGTGACCCACGCTATGTCGCGCGCCGCTTGACCCGGATGGCCAGCGAGGATATCGGCAACGCCGACCCGCGGGCGCTGCGTATCGCGCTAGATGCCTGGGAATCGTACGAGCGTCTGGGCAGCCCCGAGGGCGAGCTGGCGCTGGCCCAAGCTGCGGTCTATCTGGCCTGTGCGCCGAAATCCAACGCCGTCTACGCCGCCTTCAACGCTGCCTGGGCGGATGCCAGGAATAAAGGCACACTCGATGTGCCCATGCATATCCGCAACGCCCCGACGGGCCTGATGAAAGAACTCGGCCACGGCGAAGGATATCGCTCGGCACATGGCCAGGCCGAGGGCTACGTCGCCGGTGAGACCTATCTGCCAGACGCGCTGGTGGGCACGCGCTACTACGAGCCGCTGCCTCGCGGCCTGGAAATCAAGATTGGCGACAAGCTCGCGCGACTACGCGAGCTCGACGAGCAGGCCGCGAATCCGTCTGATTCCAAAGCCTAAGCGCCGTCGACCGCGATGATCTGCTGTGCGACATCGGCTAGATCTTCGCCCACAACATCCGGGCGCTCGCCGGCCGGGCTAAGCGTTGCCTTGCCACGTGCGACAAACGCGGCCTTCAGGCCGGCCCGCATGGCACCGGTAACGTCCCAGTCGTGGGCGGCAACGAGGCGTAATTGATCAGGGGTCACGCCAAGGGCATCCACTGCAACATCGTAGGCATCCGGGTGTGGCTTGTAGCAACGTGCGGTATCAACCGAGAGCACGTGATCGAACAGGCGTGTCAGCCCGGCATTGGCGAATTGGGCGTCTACCGTCTTCTGCGCCGAGTTGGTCAGCGCGGTGAGCGAAAAACCGGCGGACTTGAGTGTTTCCAGCGCGGCGACGACATCCGCGTGCGGCGACAGAGTGCCAATGGTGCTGAAGACCCGCGCGCGCTGATCGTCGGCCAGCGATACATCATGCATATCGGCCAGTTGATCCAGGCAATGACCTGCGAGCACGCCGAAATCCATGAATTCGCCGGTTAGCGTGGTGACCGTAGACCAGTGTAGAAGACGCTGGAACCAGACGCCGCGCATTGCAGCGTCACCGAACAGATCGGCGAATACGTCATCGAGCGGGGAGAGATCAAGCAGTGTTTCGTTGACATCAAAAACGAGATGCGTGGCGGCCATGTCGGCCCTCCAGGTGATTAATATGCTCACGCTAGGTGTTGTGCAGCCAATGTGCAAAACGGTCGTGCATGAAAAAGCCCGCAGGCAAGCCTGCGGGCCGTATGCCGTTTCAGCCGGGGTCTAGAAATCGTACTTGGCCGAAAACTGAACGCGGTTGAAGTTACCGTCGAAGCCGTTCTCGACTTCGCGCTGGGCGTAGAGATACTCGCCGCCGAGGGTGAGCGGATCCACCGGGTTCCAAAGCAGGTTGGCATGCACGCTGGCCGCCTGCTTGGTGATCAACGAATTACGAAGCTCTCGCGGATTGTCGACGCCCATGCCGCCGAGAACCAGGTTCGAGCGCCAGGTTTTGGACCAGTAATGGCGATAATCCAGGTAGCCGCCGTAGGCCCGGATGGTTTCGACGTTGCCGGAGTCGTTGATATAACCGGCGGGCACGGCACCGATCGCCACGTATCGCCCGATACCGTCGCCGTAGTAGCCCTGGTAGAGGAAAGCGTCGCCCTGTTCGGTAAGGTTGAAGCTGCCGGATAGGCGCAGGCCGTAACCAAAGGCCTTGTCGTTGGTGTTGCGCAGGCCGTCGACGTCGAAGTCGCCATCACTGCTCACGGTCTTGGCCAGGGCACCGACCGAGAAATGACCGTAATCGCCGGTATCGGTGTAATCCAGCGTGAGTTCGGGGTAATGATCGCTATTGGTGGGCTGGGTGACCCGCTCATCCGGCAACGAATCGAATTCGAAGGTGGTCTCCGGGTTTTCGATAGCCGCTGAGAAACCGCCCTTGGAATAACGGATCTGGGCCTGGCGCACAAACACCTGGCCTTCGGTCGGGCCGATGAAGTCCAGCGTTTCCGGGTAGGCCTTCATATCCATGAAGTTCGTCCATGTCTGGCCGAACAGCCATGTGTCATCCAGCTCGATGTAGGCATGACGCAGGCGCGGCGAGTAGTCGTTGACCACCTTATCCTGGCCTTCGGCTTGATCGCCGTAGAAATCGGTTTCGATATAGCCCTTGATCTTGTGCCCGCCGAGCTTGGTCAGCGTGCTCAGATGCAGGCGCGTCTGCTGCGCGGTGAACTGGGTACTGTCGGTGCTTTTGTCGCTGTCCGGGCCGACTGGAATACCACCAACGGTATAGAACAGTTCGTTACGCTTACCCACGTCGCCGTTTTCGTAGTGCGAATAGTTGGTATCGGCCTTGATATAACCGCCGATCTTCGCCGTGGTGTTTTTACCGATATGAAATGTGCCGATGGGCTCATCGCCGGTTGTCTTGGGCGATGCCTTGGCCGGCGTCTGCTCGACCGGTTGGGCGGACGATGCGACCTGCTTGCGTTTGCTTGTTTGCGTGGCTTCAGCGGTACGACGCGCGGCCGCGGCTTCGCGCTGCGCATTCGCGGTGGCCTGTTTCTGATCTTGTAGCTCGCTGCGTGTCTGCTGGAGCATTTGCTCCATGCGATCCAGGCGGGCTTCCAGCTCTTCGGTCGTGGCGGCGTGTGCAACGTTGAGCGAGGCAATGACCCCGGCCACGGCGAGTATCCACGTCCGGCGTGGCGTGATGATCATGGTGTTTCTCCCTGTCACGATAGTCCCCGAGGTCCGGCAATCTATTTCTTGTCGGATACAGCAATAATAACGGTTTAGCTGCGCAGAATCGTCATTTACCGGCGATGATCCGATCGACGGTTGTCTTGTGCACAATGCGAATAGGCTCATGGCTTGGGAATGAGCAAAAGGTCTATACTCGGTCCGTCGCATATCCGATCGATCATCCCAACATTCGCGAAGGCGGGTCCTTATGGCAGCCAGTTCGAAGACGACAAGCCAACGCAAGGTCGTCATAGCAGACGATCATCCGCTGTTTCGAACGGCTCTTTCACAGGCGGTGACACAGGCGCTCGGCGCCCCGGAGCTGGTGACCGTGGGTAGCGTGGAAGAACTCAACAAGTGGCTGGCTGCATCAGCCAGCCAAGCCGATCTGTTGCTGCTGGACCTCAACATGCCGGGCGCGCGCGGTTATTCCTCGCTCGTGCATGCACGCAGCGTGGCGGCGAGCTTGCCGGTCATCGTGGTGTCTGCCCACGAGGACGCCAGCGTGGCCCAGGCCTCGATCGAACACGGCGCGGCCGGCTTCATTCCGAAATCGGCATCGCTGGAGGTCATGGCCGAGGCGATCGAGACGGTGTTGGCGGGCGGCACCTGGGTGCCGGCGGGCACGCAGGACGCCGAGGCAGACAAGGACGATTTCACTGAACGCCTGGCAACGCTCACGCCGCAACAGCAGCGGGTGTTGATGATGCTGACCGATGGTCTGCTCAACAAGCAGATCGCCATCGATCTGGATATTTCCGAGGCTACGGTCAAGGCCCATATCACGGCGATTCTGCGCAAGCTCGATGTGCATACCCGCACGCAGGCCGTGATCGCCGCACGCAGCCTGGAGATTGATTGGCAAAGCTACGCCCGTCGAGAACTCAACAGCAACAACGATTCGTGAGCCATCCGTAAACGCCCAGAGCTGCCAGGCACCGCTCAATAGGTTTCGATCTCGCCGCCGATCCGTGGGCCGGTGATTGCAGCCCGTAGTTTGGCCGGGCCTACGGGTTTGTAGATGATGCCGGTGCCCAGGGCCTCGGCACGCTTGACGATGGCCTGATCGCGATTGGCGGTGACCAGGAGGAACCGGGTGTCAGGGCAGCGATCGACCAGGCCGGCAATCTGTTCCAGGCCGTTATCGGTGTTCTCGCCGAGATCGTAGTCGAATATCGCAACATCAAACGTCTCGTCGGCCATGATCGCGCCGGCATCTTCGGGCGGGGCGGTCATGCAATCGATCTCCCAGCGCTCCAGCAGGCCGACCAGTGCGTCCAGGGATGCGGCATCGTCGTCCACGCACAGCGCGTTTCTCACCTGGGGCCTATCGAGTGTGGCCGGCGAGACAGCCGTACGGGTATCGCTTTCCGGAGCCACGCGCTCGACGTATAGCCGAAACACCGTGCCTTTGCCGGGAGCAGAGTCGACCTGGATCCGGTGTCCGAGCAGGCGTGACATGCGATCGGCCAGCGACAAGCCCAGCCCCAGGCCGCGCTCGGCGGCGCCGTGGCTGGATTTGCCACGCTGGAACTCCTCGAAGATCGAAGCCAGCTGATCGGACTCGATACCGGGCCCGGTGTCCCAGATCTCGATGCGTATCTGGGAGGCGCGGTGTCGAACACCGATCAGCACGCGGCCCTGGTCGGTATAGCGCACGGCGTTGGACAAGAAATTCTGCAGGATGCGTCGCAGCAGATTGGGGTCACTGCGTACCCAGCACCGGGTGGGCACGGCATGAAGTGTCAGGCCGGCATTACGGGCGAGTACCTCGAATTCGCCGGTCAGCGGGGTCAATATCCGGGATAGCGGAAACGATTGCGTCTTGACGTCCCATGCGCCGGCATCGATCTTGGAAATATCCAGCAGCGGCTCCAGCAGCGTCTGGGCGGCCTCCAGCGAGGCCTGAATCTGGCGCAGGGCGGCTCCCTGGGTGTCGGTATTGCCCTGCTCGGCGCCGGCCGCAAACAGGCGGGCCGCGTTCAACGGCTGCAACAGATCGTGGCTGGCCGCTGCCAGAAACCGGGTCTTCGACAGATTGGCACGTTCGGCGTCGCGGCGAGCATCGAGCGCGGCACGCTGGGCGATCGCGCGCTGCTCGTTCTCGCGCCGCAGTCCTGCATTGGCACGCGAGAGTTCTTCGGTGCGGGCGGAGACACGCGCCTCGAGTTCTTCGTTCATGCGCGTGAGAGCTGCCTCGTTGCGCTTGAACTCGGTGATGTCGTTGAACGTGGTCACGAACCCGCCGCCGGGCATGGGGTTGCCGGTCATCTGCACGACCGTATTATTGCGCCGGTGCCGCTCGAACTGGTGCGGCTTGGCCTCGCGCAGGTGCTCGAGGCGCTTGCGCACATGCTCTTCCACGCCGCCCGGTCCGCATTCTCCGCGCATCGCATTGAACCGGATCAGGTCCGCGATATGGCGCCCGGTGCGTACCAGACCGGGCGGGTATTCAAACAGCTCCAGATACCGAGTGTTCCAGGCCACCAGTCGCAGATCCTGATCGACCACCGAAATACCCTGGTCGATATTCTCGAGCGCGGCCTGCAGCACGTTACGGTTGAACTGCACGGCATCAGCCGTGCGATCCAGCAGGCGCACCATGTCGTCGAGTGCCAGATCGCGCTGGCGCAGGCCCGAGGCCAGCATCAGCCGGGCCGAGGCACTCCCCACGACCCCGGCCAGGCGTTGTTCGGCAAACTGCAGCAACGAGGCATCGACGATCTGGTTGGTCAGCAGCTGCCGATCGTGATGCCCGGCATATTCGTTGAGCGCAGCACGCGCGGACTGCGGGCCCAGAAAGCGTTGCAGCAGCACCTCCAGCTCACCGACCCGAATAGCCGGGGGACGAATCTCGTCGCCGGATCGGTCGGCACGGCGCAGACCCAGATTCACGAAGGCCACCGCCTGTGCGCGCTCGATCAACGTCACCGATGTATTCATCGATACACCGACGGTAACCAGCAGCTGGACGATCAGCGTCCAGACCACGCCGTGCGTCAGTGCATCCTCGAAATGCGTGTCGAACAGCGCATGCGGGGCCAGCCAGAGAATATTGAACGGACCGTCGGCCAGCCAGGCCGAGGGCAGCCAGCCCTGGTCGGTCATGGTCGGCAGAATCAGCGTATACAACCAGACGATCAACCCCGCGATCAGCCCGGTCATTGCCCCGCGCCGGGTGATACGGCGCAGATACATCCCGCCGATCATGGGGATCAGAAAAAGCGCGACTCCCGACATGGAAAGCAGGCCGATACCGGCCAGCGTGCCCCCGGTGGCAAACAGCCGGTACACGCCCCAGGCCATGAGCAGAATCACCACGATCAGCACGCGCCGCGTGCGCAGCAGCGCCCGGCTCAGATCATGGGCGGCACCGAACTGGACGCCGGGCAGGCGCAGCGCGATAGGCACGACCACTTCATTACACAGCATGGTGGCCAGCGTGATTGTGGCCATGATGACCATGCTGGTGGCCGCCGATACGCCGCCGACATATGTCACCAGCGTAAGCCAGTCGTTGTTGGCGGCCAGCGTGAGCGCGAGCACGAACCGGTCCGGCTCGACCGTCTCCACGCCGAACAGAACCGTGCCGGCTGCCGCCAGTGGCAGGACGAATACCGCCATGAGCGCCAGATATGACGGAAACAGCCAACGCGCGGTGCGCAGATCGTGCGGGTCGGTGTTCTCGACCACACCAACGTGGAACTGGCGCGGCAGACACAGCACCGCGGCCATGGCCAGAAACAGCACCGTCAGGAAGCGCGGCGTGAGCAGGGCGCCGTCAAACAGATTGGTGAAAACCGGCAGGCCGCGGGCCTGGTGCATGAGATCCCCCGGCCCGGCGAACATCACGAAACAGACATACAGCCCCACGATCAGAAACGCGCCCAGCTTGACCAGTGACTCGAAGGCGATGGCCCGAATGATGCCCTGATGTGATTCGCGCGGATTCACGTGTCGCGTGCCGAAGGCGATGGTAAATACCGCCATCACACTGGCGACAAGCAGACCGGTATCCGTCCAGCCGGAGAGCTTGATCTCTGATCGGGGGCGGCTATAGAAACCGTGCACGATGGTGTTGAACGACATCGTCATCGCATCGAGCTGGAGCGCGATATACGGCAGTACCACAACGAGTGCGACGATAGACACCAGTGCGGCCAGGCTTTGTGACTTGCCGTAGCGGGCGCCGATGAAATCCGCGATGGATGTCGTATTCTGCTGCTTGGCGATCACCAGCATCTTGCGCAGCACGGGCATGAGTACCACAAGCGAAATCATCGGCCCGAGATAGATCGCCAGGTAGGTCCAGCCGTCGGTGACCGCCGCGCCCACGTTGCCGTAGAACGCCCAGGCGGTGCAGTAGACCGCCAGCGAGAGCGAATACACGACCGGCCGCGGGCCGGGCCGGCGCTTGAGCCGGCCGCGTCGATCGCCCTGATAGGCGATATAGAACAGGATGCTGACATAGGTCAGCGAGACCGTGATCAAGAGCCAGGGACTGATAGCGCGCTTCTCCGCTTGAACGACAACATGCCCTGCAGGGCCGCCAGACCCCGACTATAATGCGCGCGATCACTCTCTCGACCAATCCGTCATGCTCGATCCTCGTGTACTTCGAAACGATCCGGAAGCGGTCGCCCACCAGCTCGCACGGCGCGGATTCGTCTTCGACGCCGATGCCTATCGCGACCTCGACACGCGCCGCAAGACGCTGCAGACACGCGCCGAAGAGCTCCAGGCCGAGCGTAACCAGCGCTCCAAGTCGATTGGCAAGGCCAAGGCCGCCGGCGAGGACATCGAGCCGCTGAAAGCCGCGGTGGCCGGGCTGGGCGAGCAACTCGAAGCCGCCAAGGCCGAGCTCGAGGCCGTGCAGGCCGAGCAGGATGCCGTGCGAGAAGGCCTGCCCAACCTGCCGGATCCGGCGATGCCCGAAGGCCGCGACGAGGCCGACAACGTCGTGCTGCGCGAGGTCGGCGAGCGCCCGCACCTGGACTTCGAGATCAAGGATCACGTCGCACTCGGTGAGCACCTGGCCGGGCTCGATGGGGCGACCGGGGCCAAGATCACCGGCGCGCGGTTCACGGTGCTTTCGGGCGCGGTGGCGCGCCTGCACCGGGCGTTGATCACTTACATGATCGATGCCCATGTCGACGTCGGTTATACCGAGCTCAACGTGCCTTATATCGTCAACGCGGACTCGCTTTACGGCACGGGCCAGCTGCCCAAGTTCGGCGACGATCTGTTCCGCCTGACCGAACCGGCCGATTATTACCTGATTCCCACGGCCGAGGTGCCGGTCACCAACATGGTGCGCGATGAGATCGTGGCACCCGAGCGCCTGCCGCTGCGCTATGTGGCCCATACGCCGTGTTTTCGGGCCGAGGCCGGGGCCGCCGGGCGCGATGTACGCGGCATGATCCGCCAGCACCAGTTCGAAAAGGTCGAGCTGATCAATATCGCGCATCCGGATGAGTCCGAGGCCTGTCATGAGGCCATGGTCGCGCGGGCCGAGGCGGTGCTGGCCGGCCTGGGGCTGGCGTATCGGGTGGTTGATCTGTGCGGCGGAGATATCGGTTTCGCGGCGGCGCGAACCTATGATCTGGAAGTCTGGCTGCCCAGCCAGAACACCTATCGCGAGATTTCGTCGATCAGCAATACCCGTGATTTCCAGGCCCGGCGCATGGGCGCACGCTACCGCGACCCGGAATCCGGCAAGCCGCGCCTGTTACATACCCTCAACGGCTCCGGCGTTGCAGCCGGGCGTGCCCTGGTGGCCGTGCTGGAGAACTATCAACAGGCCGATGGCACCGTGCGCGTGCCCGACGTGCTGGTGCCCTATATGGGCGGGCTGGAAGTCATCGCCGCGCCGGGCTGAGCTCGCTCACCGGGCATCCCATCAGCGCGTGGGCAACCGGGGCCAGAGCTCGGCGATGAGATCATCGAAACGTGGCCCGGGGTAGCTCTCGATCGCGCGGTCGATGATCTGCGGCGTGAGGTGCGGGGCAAACATGGCGATGAAACGGCGCATGTAACCGGCCAGAAACAGGTTGCGCCGGAACCCGATATGCGTCGTGCTGGCCGCGAACAGATCGCTGGCATCCAGGCGCACGAGATCATCATCATGGGCCGGGTCATAGGCCATGTTGGCGACAACGCCCACCCCGAGGCCTAGGCGCACATAGGTCTTGATGACATCGGCATCCACCGCGGTCAGCACCACATCCGGCGTCATGCCGTGCTCGGCAAATGCCTGGTCGAGATGTGAGCGCCCGGTGAAGCCGAAGGTATAAGTCACGATCGGGTACTGAGCCAGCGCTTCGACGGTCAAGGCGCCGTTCTCGGCCAACGGGTGCTCGCGTGGTACCAGCACACAGCGGTTCCAGTGATAACAGGGCAGCATGATCAACTCGTCGAAATGCTCAAGTGCCTCGGTCGCGATCGCGAAGTCCGCGTCGCCGGCTGCCGCCCAGCTGGCGATCTGGGGTGGGGCGCCCTGGTTGAGGTGCAACGAGACCCTGGGATAGCTCTGGCGAAACGCCGCGATCGTATCCGGCAGGGCATAGCGGGCCTGGGTATGCGTGGTGGCCACGCACAGTGATCCTCGATCGGCGTCGGCGAACTCGCTGGCCGTGCGATGAATATTGTCGACTTCCGAAAGCACGCGCCGCGTGGTGTCCAGAATACGCTGGCCGGCCGGGGTGATCCCGTCCAGATGCTTGCCGTTGCGCTCGAAGATCAAAAGCCCCAGCTCCTCCTCGAGCAGCCGGATCTGCTTGCTTACGCCCGGCTGCGAGGTATGCAGGACCCGGGCGGCCGCCGTGATATTGAGCTTTTGCCGAGCGACTTCGTGGATGTATTCGAGCTGACGGAGTTTCACGGGTTTTTAGATTGAAAAGATATCAAGTAATGATTGCATATCACTTTCAGTATTGAAACGCGGGTGCTACCTTGCCGCCTGTTCTTTGCGGCGTGCCCGCGATTCTGGATATGTCATAGATGTTCGCTTTTCCTATTGCCGGATTCGTTGTCGGCGCCGCTGTCGGCATGACCGGCGTCGGCGGCGGCTCATTGATGACGCCGCTTTTGATTCTGCTGTTCGGCTTCGCGCCCTCGGCTGCCGTGGGAACGGATCTGCTCTATGCCGCCGGCACCAAGGCCTTTGGTACCTGGCTACACGGCCGGCAACAGACCGTGGACTGGCGCGTGGTGGGCCTGATGGCCAGCGGCAGTATTCCCGCTGCGCTGCTCACCGTGGCCGTGCTGCATCGGATCGGCATGACACCGGGCGTACAGCACGTGATGGTACTGGTGCTGGCCGGGGCGATGATTGTCACCAGTGTTCTGACCTTCGTACGTGCACGATTGGTGCACTGGTTGATGAACCGCGCGATATTCCAGAACGGTGGCCATGCGCGATTGGTGCGTTATCGGCCGGCGATCACGGTAGCCGGCGGCGTGGCGTTGGGCGTGCTCGTTACCCTGTCTTCAGTAGGCGCGGGCGTGCTGGGCACTACCATGCTGCTGGTTCTGTATCCCAATACCCGGGCGGTGCGTATCGTCGGAACCGATATCGCCCACGCCGTGCCGTTGACGCTGGTCGCTGGCCTCGGGCATCTGGCGCTGGGCACAACCGATCTGGGTGTGCTGTTTCTATTGCTGATCGGTTCGCTGCCCGGTATCTATCTCGGCACCCGTCTCGGGCGTCGGTTGCCCGACCGGGCACTGCGCCCGATTATCGCCGTGTTTTTGGTACTGATTGCGATCAGTATGATCGCCAAGACGCTCAATGCCTGATCGCATCTCGCTTGAATGACCGACAATAGCGACAACGCGCCACCCGAAGCAGCCGGGTATCCGGTTACGCTGCGATTGGCCGGACGATCGGTGCTGGTCGCCGGCGGCGGGCGTATTGCCGCCCGGCGGGTCGAGCGCCTGCTCAAGACCGGGGCGCGTGTCGTGGTCATCGCTCCCGACGTCCTGCCTGCGCTGTCGGAAGCCGGCGAGGCCGGCGCGCTGGTGTGGCATCGCCGGGATGTGCGTGAGGCCGACGTTGCGGGTATGCAGCTGGTCTTTGCAGCCACTGACGACAGTTCTGTCAACGATCAACTCGCCCGTGCAGCCCGTCGCCAGGGGATCTGGGTACAGCGGGC
>MDTG01310249.1_pt1 | contig 13361 bp, 11 predicted proteins | sample 811421 | NCBI WGS metagenome assembly MDTG01 (sample SAMN05326645, study PRJNA326480) | marine metagenome | isolation source: seawater | place: Pacific Ocean: South East | collected 2011 | reverse complement strand
TAGATCAAATTTTTTTTCAGTAATAGGAAAAAATTCACCATCTATAAACTTATAACCTTTTTTTATAACATTTTCTTTTGCAGAAAAATGTTCAGTAGCATATAAATCTAGAGAGGGATCAATTGACTTAAAAATATCTAAGAAATAACATTCACCACAAGCAATATCAAGGATGGTTTTGATATTATGATCAACTAGAATTTTTTCTAACTCTTTTTTAATTTTATTAATAGAGCCTTGAGTAATGTACTCTTCTCTTTCATATTTAGAATAAACTAAATCAAGATCTTCTTTAGACGGAATAGGTTGGTAAAAAACAAAACTACAGTTTTTACATTTAACAATCTCTTTTTTTTTATAAAAGTTGTTTAAAGAAGGAGAACCACAAAGATAGCATTTATCCCAAACAATTTTTTTACTGGATATTATCATCTTATCTTTAATTTAAATTAATCAATTAGTGATCAAGTTTTATTATAATTTATTTATTATAAAAATATTGTGATAAAAATTATCGAATTAAAAGAGCTCAAAAGCTGACTGACTAAAATAAAGAGAGTGGGAATGTATTATTTGCTCTATCAGAATTTTATTTTTGACATCAAAAACTAAAGCTTTGCCATAAGCGACTGAAAATATTTTTTTTCTGCCAATTTATTACCAAGATATTTTGCTCCAGCTTGTGTAAGATGAGCTCCATCATAAGAAATAGGTAATCCATCAAGAGTTTTGTTTGAGCATTGCGTTTTTGAATTACAAATTAACCAAGAAACATCAATAAATTCTTCTTTATCAATTATTTTTTTCATGAATTCATTAATAGTAATGTGGCTTTCTTCAAGAGGCTTCGTTGATAGGAGTGCTTCAGTTCCAAGTTTAAAAGAATTAATAAATTCGTTAGCATTTCTTAGGCCAAAGTTTTTACGACCAAATACTTTAATATTTGCATTTGGAGAAAATTTTTTATAATTTTCAATGGATTCAGGAATCATTGACAGAGCCCATTCTCTCCAACTTGCTGCTAGCCAGATTTCATCAGCATTTTTTAGGCGTGATAAAAAGATGGAATCATTAAAATTATTTCGACAGGTTTTTATTTTTTGGGGCAGTATATATTCTGATAAATTTCTATTGACAAATAAGTTTCCACAATGCGCCTCTATCTTTTTTGTTGAGATGGATACGAAATTACTTATTTTTGATTCAAATACAGCATTTATGAGGTCTTCAGCAAAACTATCACCTATTATTAAAACATTTCGTGTTTCATTACTATTGTCAAAATCAATGTCAAAATTATGAAACCTTGAGTTTACATATTTTCCAGGATCAGTATATTGCATTAAAACTTTTCGTTCATACTCACTAAATCTTTGCTCAAATCCATTTGAAACAACTCCAAATGTTCCAAAAGAAGCAATCACAAATATGCTTGTAAATGAATATTTAAAAATTTGATTTCTTGAAAATATATTTCTATTTCTAAATGGTTTTTCTATGAATTTCCAATTTAAAAAGGCTAAGAAAAAAATAGAGATTAGAATGGGAATTATATATGTTTCAATTGTATCAGCTTGAAAACGATATTTAGTTATGGCAAAAATTGGCTGATGTATTAAGTAAAGGCTGTATGATATGAGACCAACTACTACAAGTAATTTATTTGATAAAAATTTGTTTAATAAGGTACCTGGAAGTGCAAAGAGAATTATTAATCCAGCTCCTAAAGTTGGAGCAAGATGAAATATACTAGGCGAGGGCGTATTTTTATCAAAAAATAAAATTGAAACAATGATAAAGCTAATACCAATAAGGCTGAAAACTTGTGATACTCTTTTTGGTGGTTCAAAGTTATTTTGAAACAAATAAATTGAAATCACTGCTCCTAATAGAAGTTCCCATCCTCTTGTTGGTAATAGCCAAAATGAAGCAGTTGGATAATTATACGCTCCCCAATGAGCAAGAAAGAAGCTTAAAAAGAAACATATTAGTATTACTAAAAATAAAATATTTCCTCTAAGTTTCCACAGAATTATTAGTAACAACGGAAATAAAATATAAAATTGTTCCTCAATAGCTAAGCTCCATGTATGTACAAGGGGTTTCAGTTCTGATGCCGTTTCAAAATATCCACTTTCTCTCCAAAAAAGAATATTTGAAAAAAACAGCGAACTAGATACCAGACTTTCTGAAAAGTTTTTCATATCTCCTGGCATATACCAAATTAATGTAAAGGGAATACATGTAATCATTACTATTGTTAAGGCTGGCAATATTCTTCTCGCTCTTCTTTCGTAAAATTCTAGTAATGAAAATTCATTTGTATTAAGTTCTGTAAGTATTATGTTTGTTATTAAAAAGCCACTTATAACAAAAAAGACATCTACTCCTACAAAACCACCCTCAAATATTAAAAATCCAGCATGAAAAAGGATTACAGGTAATACTGCAACTGCTCTTAATCCGTCAATTTCTGGTCTATAATTCATATAAGGGAAATTAAAATTATTTCGAAGTTTATTGGTAAAGTCATAATATCACCCAATTGAAATAAACTATTGTCTATAAACATATATTAAGCAAATGAAAAATCATAGATTCTTTAGATACATCTTAGGTGTGCTCTTAAAAATCTTAGCTCCTAAAATTCTTAAAAATAGATCTGTTTATTCAAAATTATCATTTACCAGAAATGTAAAAATTAAGGTAGAAAAAAATGATTTATATTTGCATTGTTTCAATGAAGAAATTTCTAACTCTATATTTTACTCTGGAATTTTTGGAGACTACGAGGGCAAAACTCTTGAATTGTGGTTTAAGATTATAGAAAAAATGAAACCTAGTGAAATTTATGATGTTGGAGCTAATATTGGTATATTTTCTTTGATAGCATCTATTGCAAGTCCATCATCTCTTATAAGATCTTTTGAGCCTAATTTTAAAACATTAAAGTTTTTGAAAAATAATGTTCAGTTGAATAATTTCGGTAATATACAAATTAATGAATTTGCTCTTTCAAATAAAAATTCTAAACAAAGATTTTTTAACTATGGAGAAAATTCTAGCCCCGGCCTTTCTTCTATAAATCATAAAAACATTGATAGAAACCTCGATTCAGTTTTGTTAGATGTGATCGACATGATAGATTTTAGAAAGAAAACCAATTCAAAGATTGATATTATAAAACTAGACATTGAGAGAGCTGAGCTATCATTATTAACACATTCAAGAAGTATTATTATTGAAGATCGACCAATAATTTTTTTAGAGATCCTAGACAAGGATGATTACACAAAATTTGAAGCCTTGTTTTGTGATTTGTCATATAAATTCATAAAAATAAATGATACTAGAAAAGTAATTTTTCATTGCAACAATATTAAAAATGAGAAAATCGTTGGAAGAAACTGGATCTGCTATCCCTCAGAAATAGAGCAAAGCTTAAGGTCAATTATTTAATGTATGATAAGTTTTAAAGTAGAGTGTTATAAATATTTTTATGCATTGCAATTGTCAAGTTTGTAGGCAACTAACTTATCTCCATTTTTACTATTGTCGTACCACTTTCCTCCCGTGGCAGTAAAGATAACATATTGGCAATTATCATGCGTATATGTAATTGGTGGAGAAGAGCCAACATAAGGAAGAGTGTCAGACCAAACCAAAAGACCATTTGTATCAAATGCATACGCTTTGGAGTCCGAAGTGCCCGTGGCAAAAATTAATCCAGTTTTAGTAGAAATTAAGCCACCAAAGTTTCTTAACCCATTTGCGATTAATTCCCCCTTTTCATTATGCAAAGCTCCGAATGGAATATCCCAAACTTTATTTCCGTTAATTAGATCAATTTTTGCGATACCTCCCCATGGCGGTTTTGTTGCAGGATTATCATTACTATCTAATAAAACTTGCCAAAAACCTCTTGAGCTGAGGAGACCCATTTTCTTTAATCTTGAATCATATCTGTGAAATGAATCAAATATTTCTTTATGTTCATCAGCTGATATCTCATACGAGATATCTGAGTTTAAATGTAATGTTTTTATTTCTTTATAATCTTCTATGAATTTTCTTTTTTTTGTTAGAGTTACTCCAACTAGAGGGGGAAAATATTTATCTCCAGTACCCTCGTTTTCATGAAAACCTCTCCTTGCTGGACCATGACATGATTGGCAATTTTGTCTATATTCCATATTTTTTGGCGTAAAAGGCAAGGATTGAAATATAGTGTCAGCAACTTTTACTTTTTCATTGCTAAGATATACAGATAATTGATTTTTTTGTGAATCAGTAAGTTCCTTAGCATATAAAGCCATAGTGCCTATTGATATTGCATCATATATTTGTTTGGAATCTAGATTGCCAAGATATGATTTATCAGGAGCTTGACCACGTTCATGACAGCTAGAACAATTTTGCTCATAAATTTGTTCTGACGAAATTTCAGAACTAAATGAAGATAAAAAAGAATCATATTTACTGTAGAAGACTTCTACAGCCCTATATAAATTATCTCTGTAATATGTCCGGATAATCCAGGGATCTCTATTATATGGAACAATTAATGAGGGATTTTTTTTAGAAAAGTTAATTGATCCACCAGGCCATTCAGCACCTCCATGCAGTCCGTATAAAATTAAATCGTCATCTAAAGAGGGCGGTAGAAAAAAGCCTGATTTAGCTCGGCGAATTTTTTGTTTTACGTATTCTAGATTTTCTCCAGATAAATGTGAGAAATCGTCATCTAAATTTATTAATGTATTTGTATATGGCTCTGGTTTTTTAAATTTTTTTTGATAGGTTGCTGTTAACTCATTTGGTACATTTGATTGTGGCACTTTAACCATCTCAAAAGAGTCGTCAAAAATAGGCTTACCAGAATTTGCGTCAAGATATATTACATCTCCAGTTTTAGTCAGTGCAACAACTGCAACCATTTCTTTCGAATCAATTGTTACATTGAAGCTCATGGGATTTCCAACAAGATCTAAATCCCATAAATCATGATCAATTTGTTGAAAACTCCATCTCATTTTTCCTGTCTCAACATCAATTGCAATAAGAGTATTATCGAAATTTGGATCATTTCGATACCAGCCTGTTATGCCTCCACTGCTTCCAGTTACAATAAATGCTAAACCAGTTTCATCATTGAGAGAGAAACCTGACCAAATATGAGATTGATAACCATTTTTATTTGTTTCAAATTGCCAGACAATCTCTTTAGAGTTTATATCAAATGCTTTTACTCCATTCCATCTAGTCGCAATAATAAGCTTATTTTTGTTTAAAATTGGTGGAAGGGCTGATGCACCGCTGTTGTAGTGAGTCACTTTACTTCCATCTGACTCATTTAGTTCAAGAATGCCCTCATTAGTGGGAACAAAAATAGACTTTTTTGTTGGGCTATAGGAAATCCCTTTTGCAGCAGAATCAAGTTGGAATTCAGAATTCTCATCAATATACACTCTCCAAATCAGATCCCCATTCTTTGGATTAAGAGCGTAGATGCTATTCATAGAAATAGATATAATTTTTGAGCCAGTATAAATTGGAGAAGCCTGAACTATAGTATTGGATTTAATTAGCCCATTTGAAAAGTCCCAAGCCATTTTTAAATCTTTTATATTATTAGCAGTGATTTGAGAATCATTTGAATACTTATTTGATTTATAGTCACCAGAGCTATGAAACCATTTTGATGATAATGAGTTCGAAAAAATGAGGCATAAAGAAAAAAATAAAAGGATTTTTTTTTGTCTGAAATAAACTTTTTTCATGAAAGATATTTAAACCAACTTTGTGTTTCAATTTCAATTTTTTCTGGTGTCCAAAGGGGAGCTTCCTGCCAATACTCAATTTCCTTTAATACAAGCTTAATTCCATCTTCCAAGGATATTTCAGGTTGCCAGTTTAAAAGATTTTTAGCTTTAGTAATATCGGCATGAGTTATCTCAGGTTCACCAGGTCTTTTGGGGATGAATATCACTTCACCTTGAAGCAAAGAAACTAATTCATTAATTGATCTCGGATTAGAGTTTCCTACATTAAAAACTTCTCCTTCAATATCTTCTATTTCTGCAGCTTTTAAAAAAGCTTTTGCAAGATCAGTAACATAGATGAAATCCCTTCTTTGATTTCCGTCACCAACAACTGTGAACGGATGATCTGACAATTTCTGTTTTAGAAAAGTTCCAATAACTGCTCCATAAGCTCCTGTTGTCCTTGATCTTGTTCCATATGCATTAAATATTCTTATAGAATTAGCTTTTAGGCCATAAACTTTGTGCCAATGAAAAATAAGTTGCTCAGCTTGATATTTTGACAAAGCGTAGGGATATTTTGGATCTATTTTATTATTTTCATTTGTGGGAATATCTGCAATCCCATAACAACTTGAAGATGCTGCATAAACAAATTTTTTAATATCTATATCTTTTAATGCTTCTAAAAGATTTAAGGTTCCAAAGTAATTTGCATAAAAATATTTTGTTGGATTTTCAATTGAGGGAACAATATCGCCCAAACCAGCAAGATGAAAAACAAAATCTGCATTTTGAATGTCTTTATTATTAGATTCAATATTATTAATATCACTTTCAATCAAACATACTGATTTTGTGTTTTTTAGATGTTCTATATTTTTAAGATTGCCTGAGGCTAAATTATCAATGATAACTACTTCGTGATTATGCTCAATTAGAAGGTCCACCAAATGGCTCCCAATAAAGCCGGCCCCTCCTGTAACAATAGATTTTTTCATATCACTTTTTAGTAATTAAAGATAAACAAATTTAATAAATCTTTTTTTCCAACTATTTAGTGCATATAGCCATCAGATACCATGCCATCTTAGGAAATTGAGTTGAGACTATTTCATCAGTCATTGAAAAAACAAATACATTTCTAAAAGCTTTATTAAGGACATTGTCAAATTCATCATAATCAAATTCAAATGGATGAGAGTTAATTCTTCTTTGTGAGGCAAACTTTTGTGAAGCTATATTGGGAGTTCCAATGACGGCAAATCCTCCTGGTTTAAGAAGCTTTGAATAATTATTTGCAACTAAATCAATATCACTTTTTTCAAAGTGCTCAATTACATCCATTGAAACAACAACATCATATTGTTCTTCATGCTCTTTAGAAATGTCTAATAAATTTAGTTGCTTAAACTCAAGACTATCTATTGAAAGGAATTCTTTATTATTGTGTGAAACTAATTCTTCATCATAATCTCCACCAATGACAGATTTTGAGAATTTTGATAGAAAAATACTACCAAATCCATGCCCACATCCAGCATCTAAAACTTTATGTTCTTTTTTGATGAAACGAGTAGCAAATTTATACCTAGCGGCAGTGATAAAAAAAGATAATGGGTCTTCTCTAAATGAAAAACCTTCAATGGAACTTAATAAATCCTTAATATCACCATTCTCATCTCTGAATAATTTTTGGTGTTTAGTTTCCATGATTTATTGGTACTTTAAAAAGAAATTGTGAATAATTTTTGAGCCTATTTTATGTTAAATAGTTTGATTTGCATAGAATTAATAAATAATGTGGTTATATTTTTGAAGCCAATATCTACAAATTTTACCTTGCTTTTTATAGGCGATATGGTTTTTTTTAAATAGTTTATTAATTTTGTTTTCTTCATGAATAGGTAAAAAACTAAAGTTTTTATTGTAAAGATTTTCATACATTTCTTTTATTGCCATTAATAACTCTTCATTAGAATTAGGAATTAAAGAAATCTCATTTTTTATAAGATAATCTGTGGAAGATAACTCGATACCAAGTGATAACATCTTTGAAACACATAAAATATTTCCTGAAGACTTCTCTTTATAAATTACTGGTAGAGACATATCAGAATTAAGCATTGGAATTACTTCAAGATGATAAGAATTTGTTAGTATGCTTGGAGTTCCAAAAATTGAGGCAAGATGAAAGTTTCCTGAAGCACCAGAAATCACAAATTCTGCTTTTGCATGCAAAAAGATATCTCCAAATTCCGTACGAAAATTATTTGCGTAATCAATAAAACCATCCAACTCTAGATTGCATTTAGAACCTGGAAATCCAGTTTTAATTACTTTGAAACCTTTTTTGATTAAAAATCTAATACTCGATTCATAACTTGATAGCATAGGATTTCTTATGCTGAAATTTTCACTGGATTCAGGATTTCTTTTTTTATCAACATAATTTTGATAATAATGCTCTTCTCTAAGATGAATTAAAATAAATTTTTCTTTAACAGATATACCCATATTTTTAAGTAGTTCTTCTCCTTCAAATAGCTCATCATTTGTAAAATTGATTGTTGACGGCAGGTCATTCCAAAGCCAATTTGAATCTTCAAAAAGATGATTTTGAAGAATAATGACATTTTTGTACCCAACATAATTTAATGAATACATTAACTTGAGCATTACATTTTTAATAAAACCTTTTTTATAAAAATTAACTATCTTATTTTGTCTTAAATAAATTTCATGAAGCCTTTTGTTAGGAATGGCTCCAGGGTTGATGATTATTGGATTTAAATTAATTTGTTGTTTCTTAAGATATTCTATCTTCCTCAATTCTGGCTCCAAATAGCAAACATATTGAGAAAGTTTTCCCTTTGGATCCATAATAAGGATATATAAATTTAATTTTCTAAAATAAATTACTAAAACTGCAAAAAAGATTGGCGAAAAAATTATCTGTATAAATTTTTTGAGTTGCTTATTAAAAAACATAATTAATTTTAAACTTAGTTAATATATTTTATCTTTTAGATAATTAACTTGATAGTTATTAGATTATCGTAGAACCCCAATTTAAATTAGCCAGTTTGTTCTAAAATCTAAAATCAACTTTATGTCTTAATAACGATATATAATCTGAAATTAAAATATTTAACTATGTCAGAAATTGTTGATTTAAATAAGCTTCAGAATGTTGTAACTGCATTAAAGAAAGATGGAAAAAAGGTTGGTCTATGTCATGGTGTTTTTGACTTACTTCATTTAGGCCATGTCTATTATCTTGAAGAAGCAAAAAGTCTTTGTGACATATTGATTGTTACCATTACCGATTGCAAGTTTGTAAATAAAGGTCCTGGTCGGCCAATTTTTAATGCCAAAGAGAGGACAAAAGCTCTGTCCAGCTTAAATAGCGTTGATTTCGTAGCAATAAATCAATGGAAGACAGCCATTAACACTATCAAACAAATAAAACCTGATATATATATAAAAGGTCCTGATTATCAAGATTCAAGCCAAGATCCAACAGATAATCTTAAAAAAGAAATGCAGGCAATAGAATTAGTTGGAGGAAAATTTGAAGTAACAAATGGTCAGCAGTATTCTTCATCTAGAATTATCAATCTTTTTTATGAGGAAGATAAAGCAGTAATGAAATTCAGAGAAAATATTAGAAAAAAATTCTCCTCCACAGATGTTAAGGCTAAATTAGATACATTTAAAGATTTAAAAGTTTTAATTATTGGTGAAGCAATATTAGATACTTACGTATTTTGCGAAACGGTCGGAAAAGCTGGAAAAGATCCTTTTTTAGTATCAAAAAAGAAAAGAACCGAAGTATATTTAGGAGGCTCACTTGCTGGAGCAAACAATATTAGTGAGTTTGTTAATTCAGTAAAAGTTTTAACTTATTTGGGTGATAGGGACACTAATATAGATCTTATAAAAGAGAATTTAAATTCAAATATTTCAATTGATTATGTAAAAAAAATAGATAGCCCAACAATAAATAAGACTAGATTTGTAGATGAAATAACCAATACAAAGATTAATGGAGTTTACGATATTAATAATAATGAACTTTGTTTAAAAGATGAAAAAAAATTCTTAAAAAAATTAGAAAAAATTATTGATAAGTTCGATTTAGTAATAGCTATGGATTTTGGCCATGGACTTTTTACAAAAGAAATTGTTGACCTTGTTTCAAAAAAAGCTAAATTTCTTGCTGTAAACATTCAGCAAAATTCATTTAATTCAGGGTTTTATGATATTTCTAAGTTCTCAAAAGCTGATCTTTTCACACTGCATGAGGGAGAGATGCGTCAGCATTTCCGAGATAAAGTCACTGAAACTGACGAGTTAATTTTGAAGTTATATCAAAAATCAAAGTTTAAAAACGTTATTGTTACAAGAGGTAAAAAAGGTTCTATCCTGAAAGCTAAAGACCAAAAAAAACCAATATTCTGCCCTGGACTTGCGAAAGATATTGTTGACAGAGTGGGTTCTGGAGATGCTCTTTTAGTAGCAACCTCGCTTGCATTAGCTAAAGGTTTATCTCCAGATTTTTCTTTGTTATTTGGATCTATTGCTGCCTCAGAAATTATTAAGGATCACGCCAATGCTAATATGCTCAAGAAAGATGACGTATCAAATACATTATCAACTTTTTTGAAATAATCTATAAAAAAATTAAATTATCTCTTTGATAGTTTTAATTTCTTCTATGAAGAAATTTTTTGTTCTTAATGAAATAATCTCTTTCATACTAACGTCTTTAGCTGGCAGAATATAAGCTTTATTTAATCCAGCACTTTCAGCGCATTTAATATCTGAAATCCTATCTCCAATCAAAAACGAATTTTTTTTATCTACATTAATCTGTTTGAAGACCTCATTTATCATTCCCGGTTTGGGCTTCCGAAAATTGTTATCTTTATCATATGGAGGATTACCATTTTTAAAATATGGACAAGCAAGTAAAAAATCTATTTCTAGATTATTTTTAGAGAAGATTTTATTTATATAAGTTTGAATTTCTAAAAATTTCTCCATAGAAAAATAGCCCCTCGCAATTCCAGATTGATTTGTAATGATTCCAAATAGATAACTTTGCTTTTTGAGTTCTGATACAGTTTCAAATATTCCGTCAATAAATTTAATATTGTCTATATTAGAAAGGTAGCCAACATCTTCTATAATTATTCCATCACGATCAAAAAATGCACACTTTTGTTTTTTATGTCTATCAATATTTTTGTTGAAGTAAGAAATATTTAAATTTTTATTTGAGATTTGGTGCATTTCAAATAAAAAATAGATTAGGACTTAAAGAGCATTATCTTCATCGAGAGTTATCATATTTATTAGATCTATTGCAGCAGTTAAAATTATCATATGAGTACATTCAATGATGTTATATATTATTGAATCAACTTTGATAAGAATTTTAGATTTTTTTTCAAGTTCTTTACTTGGATTGGGTCCGGTAAGAGATATTACATCGATATTACATTTCGAAGCTAACTTTGCAGCATTCACAATATTATCAGATCTACCGCTTGAAGAAATTAAGATTAATAAGTCGTTTTGATCGACTAGGTGATCTATGGCTTCAGAAATCCAATTTGCATACCCGAAGTCATTTCCAAAACATGTAATCAATGCAGGATCATGAAAAGTATGTGCCTTGGTTCTAGTAGCTTTTGTAAGATCATTTGCAATATGGCTAGCTATAGAAGCACTTGCACCATTTCCTGCTATAAAAACTCTATTATTACTTTCATTCTTCTCTTTTATTAAATCTGATATTGATATTATTTTTTTATTAAGACCATTCTGCAAAAGTTGAGTGTAATTATTTAAATAGTTTGTTATTTCCATTTTGTTTGAAAGGTAAATATATTAGAGTAATTCAATTCTACATTAATTTTTTAACTATCTATTCATTTATTTTAGAGGCTCCAAATTAATTTAGATTTTATATGAATAAGGATTATCTTTTTTAGGTATTAAATTAGATAGTATAATTTGTAAAGACAATTTCTATAAATATGGATGTAATCAACGCAGTTAATTCTAGAAGATCCATCAGATCTTTTACAAAAAAAAGTGTATCGAATAATTTATTAAAAAAACTTTTATCTGCAGCTTCAAGATCGCCTTCTGGTGGAAATTTACAACCATGGAAAATATATGTTCTCAACAATTCAAGCATGAAAAAATTTTTAAAATTCCAATCGGATTGGTCACATCAAGCAGATCCTCAATATGAAATTTATCCAAAAAAACTCATTGAGCCATATAGATCATCTAGATTTGAACTAGGGGAACAAATGTATGATTTGCTTGGGATTACGAGGGAAATGAAAAATGAACGTATTGCTCAGGTTATGAAAAATTTCGAATTTTTTGGTGCTCCTGCAGGTTTATTTTGTTACGTTGATAAGCAAATGGGTCCACCACAATGGTCAGATTTAGGAATGTTCCTGCAAACTTTTATGTTGCTTGCGGAGGAGGCTGGAATCTCAACTTGCGCACAAGAAGCTTGGTCAATAAAGCACGATTGCGTGTCAGATTTTCTTAATATAAAAAATGATGATATCTTGTTTTGCGGAATGAGCATTGGTTTCGAAGATAAAAAAGATCCAATTAATGCTCTCAGATCTGAAAGGCGACCAATTGAGAAATGGGCTAAATTTATATGACTTTCAGCTCCTTATATTAATTCTTGTGAGCGTATATAACTTTATGTTTGAAGCTCTTAAACTGGCAAATCAAGCATCTAACATTAATGAGGTTCCAGTTGGAGCTTTGATAGTTAAGGACAATCAGATTATTGGACGCGGTTTTAACAAAATAATTTCAAATAATTCAGTTTCGGCACATGCAGAGATTATCGCTATAAATAACGCAAGTAGGTTTTTAAATAATTATCGATTAAATAATTGTGACATTTACGTCACTCTTGAGCCATGTCATATGTGTGCTAAAGCAATCGTGGATGCTAGAATAAATCACTTGTACTTTGGAGCTCTTGAACCTAAAACCGGCTCAATTCAATCCATTGATAAGTTTCTTGAAAGGCAGCATTTAAATCACAAGGTTAAATATAGTGGCGGGCATCTTGAGGAACAATCAGCTGAATTATTAAAAAATTTTTTTAAATCTAGAAGGTAGCATTTATAATTTATATCTTCTAATTAAACTTTACTTTAATTCGATCCAAATAGGGCAATGGTCTGATGGTCTCTCCATAGCCCTTGCAGAATAATCTATTCCTGTATTTAACAATGAGGACTGAAGTTTTTCTGCGATCATAATGTGGTCAATTCTTAATCCCCGTTTTGGATCATCGTCGAACATTCTTGAGCGGTAATCAAACCACGAATAAATGTTACCTTCGTTGGGGTTCTGTTCTCTCCAAGTATCTATAAAGCCTAATTCTTTTATTTTATTCCACATTTCAATTTCTTCAGGTAGAAAGGCTGTCTTGCCATCTCGTAACCACCTTTTAACATTTAGTTCGCCAATACCAATATCTAACTCTGTCGGAGCAACATTGAAATCACCCATCACGATTAAATTCTCTTCGACTTTTTGAAG
>MDTG01394004.1_pt1 | contig 13362 bp, 16 predicted proteins | sample 811421 | NCBI WGS metagenome assembly MDTG01 (sample SAMN05326645, study PRJNA326480) | marine metagenome | isolation source: seawater | place: Pacific Ocean: South East | collected 2011 | reverse complement strand
TCTATTATCTGTAAAATACAATTGTTTACACACGCTCCTGTAGTTAAATGGCATAACAAGTCATTGGTAATGACTAGTTCCATGGTCAGTACATGGTGGGAGCACCATTAATTTTTATAGAATATTTTTCTAAAAAAAATTGTAATTCCTAATAATCCAAAAAAACTAATCATTGGAATATAGATAGAAGGAGATTTTAATAAATCAATTATACTTGGAGCTTTTAGATTTTGATCAATTATTTCCTCAAAACCACTTCCAATAGAGGTAATCAAAAACAATGAAGGTATCATTCCCAAAAATGTAGACCAAAAAAAATTCATTATCTTCACATCAAAAATACATGGTAGAACATTTTGTATTTGAAATGGAATTCCTCCCACAAACCTGTAGATTAACAAATATATAAATTCTGATTTTCTAAACTTTTCTTCAAGATTTTTAAAACGATTTAAAAATCTATTTCTTATCATTTCTTTAAGAAAGAAGTTAGCAAATAAATATAATAAAGTTGCACCTAAAGTCATCCCTATTACTGCAAACAATAGACCAAACCATTTGCCAAAAATAAATCCTGCAAATAAAGCTAACGGAGAACCAAACCCTGCTGCAAAAACCCACAAAGTTGAAAATAATACAAATAATATGCCTAATAAAAATAAGTTTGATTGTTTAAGCTCATAAAAGTAATTGCGATTATTTTTTATAAATTCATAACTCGTTATTTCTTGAATAGTAAATTTAGTGAAAATAAAATATAAAAATAAACAAACTGCAAAAACATAAAATAGTCCAATAAATAATTTAATTTTTTTTGATTTTGTCATTAATTTAGATGTTAATAATAAAATCTTCCATTTGCTATTTATATATTTAATTACTATAAAGAGCGAAATTTAATAATAACTTTACAACATTTATGAAAAGAACTTATCAACCAAAAAAAGGCAAAAGATTAAAAAAGCACGGATTCCGATCAAAGATGAAGACAAAAGGTGGTCGAAAACTTTTAAAAAGAAGACGAGCTAGAGGAAGAAAAAATCTAACTGTTTCTTCAACAGTTAAAAGAAAATAATTTAATTTAGATGAAAAGCAAAATACTTGCTCTTTCAAAGAATGAAGAATTCAAAAACCTTCTTAAGAAAAAAAAAATCTCAAATAAATATGTGAATATTTTTTTTGGAAATTTACCCAACAAGAATAAAAATAAATTAAATATAAGTTTTGTAACAAAAAAAAAAATTGGTAATGCGGTCAAAAGAAATAAAATAAAAAGACGCCTCAAAAATATAGTAAATGAAGCTGTTAAAAAAATTTCTTTAAAATATGATTATTCATATCTTGTTATTGCTAAGCCATCTATGCTAAACAACGAATATACAATTATAAAAGAAACCTTATTTAAAGACTTTGAAAGAATACGATAATGAAGATTCTCACATCAATTTTAATAAAATTTATTAAAGGATATAAATTTTTAATTAGTCCTTTACTTGGTCACTCATGTCGTTATTTACCAACATGCTCTGAGTATAGTATTGAGGCTTTAAAATCTTTTGGTTTTTTTAAGGGTTTATTTGTAAGTGTAAAAAGAATTCTATCTTGTCATCCAATCAAATATCTTGGTGGTGGTGAAGGATTTGATCCAGTAAATAAAAAAATAAAATTCAAAAAATAATGGATACAAAAAATGTAGTAGCAGCAATTTCTCTTTCGGCAGCAGTGATAGTTCTATATTCATTATTCTTTGCACCAGAACCAATTGAGAGAACAGAAATTATATCTGAAAAAAATAAAATAGAAAAAAATTCGGACACGCCTAGTCTGGATCAAAAAGAAAAGTTAGTAAAAATTTCTAGAGATGAAGCGGTAACACAGAATGAAAGAGTAAATTTTGAGAATGATAATATTCGTGGCTCGATATCTCTTAAGGGAGCTGTAATAGATGACTTAACTTTTAAACAATATAAAACAGAATTAGAAAGTAATAAAAATATAGTTTTATTAAATCCAAGGATTATAGAAGATGGATATTTTATAGAAAGTGGATTTGTCACTTCTGATAGAAATATTGATATTCCAAATTCAGACACTTTGTGGACATTAGAAAAGAGTGATAAATTAACTGAAGTAACTCCAATAAAAATTTCATGGACGAACAATCAAGGAATTAAATTTGTTAAAGAGATTTCATTAGATAATCAGTTTTTATTTACAGTAAAGCAAAAAGTAATCAATTCTACTAATAAAAAATTTGATTTTTATTCATATGGTCAAATTATTAGAAATAAAATTCCTGAAGGTCTCTCAAACTTTTATATTCTACATGAAGGAATGTTGGCTTCACTTGATGGTGAGCTAATTGAAGAAGACTATGATGATATTGAAGAAAAAAAATTCAGCAGAGTTGCACAAAAAGGGTGGTTTGGTATTGGAGATAAATATTGGATTAGTTCTATAGTGCCACCTAGAGATAAGGAATTTAAAGTTACTTTTGACTTTAAAAACAAATACAGGGCAAATTATATCGCAACTCAACCCTTAGAGCTTGGAGACAACTCATCAATTGAAGATGAAATGCAGATTATTATTGCTGCTAAAAGAGTAGATGTTGTTGATGGTTATGCTGAGCAATTAAATATTGATAAATTTGATTTAGTTATTGATTGGGGTTTTTTATATTTTATTACCAAACCACTATTCTATGGAATTGACTACTTCTTTAAATTGCTAGGAAATTATGGATTAGCAATTATTGCAATAACTGTTTGTATTCGTTTGGTATTTTTTCCATTAGCTAACTTTTCTTTTAGAAGTATGGCAAAAATGAAAGCTCTTCAGCCAGAAATGGTGAGATTAAAAGAATTACATAAAAATGATAAGATGAAACTTCAACAAGAAATGATGGCTCTTTACAAAAAGGAAAAAGTAAATCCAATGTCAGGTTGTTTGCCAATATTAGTTCAAATTCCTGTTTTCTTTGCCTTATATAAAGTTTTATTTGTGACTATCGAAATGAGACAAATGCCATTTTATGGTTGGATTAAAGATTTGTCTGAAAAAGACCCAACATCATTATTTAATCTTTTTGGGTTATTACCATACGATGTTCCGTCTTTTTTAGTAATTGGAGCATGGCCAATACTTATGGGAGTAACTATGTTCGTACAACAAAAATTAAATCCTGCGCCAACAGATCCCATGCAAGCAAAAATATTTATGTTCTTTCCTTTGTTCTTAACAATAATTCTTGCACCATTTCCAGCTGGACTAGTAATTTATTGGACAATTAATAATGTTTTAACAATGGCACAACAGTTGTTCATAATGAAAAGAACTACAATTAAAACTACTTAATGTTGCCTATAAAAGAGGAAGAGCTAAAAAAAATTATTCCTATAGATGGACCTTCTATTTTAGAAGTAAAAAGTTATTTAAAAAAATATAATGATGAGTATATAGTTATCAAATGTGGTGGTAGCGTTCTGATAGATCAAAATTTATTTAATCATTTTTTAGATAATATTTCAATTTTAAATACACTGGGTTTGACACCAATTGTTGTTCATGGGGGTGGAAAAAGAATTTCAAACAAATTATCTGAAATAGGTATCAAAAGTAATTTTTTAAATGGTCTTAGAGTTACTGATGAAAAAACAATTAAGATAGTGGAAGAAGTTTTAATTGAGTTTAATACAGAAATCGTATCGGCTTTAAAAAATAGAGGATGTGCTACTGAAAAAATTAATACAAAAAATAATAATATTATTACCGTCATTAAAGATAGTGAAAAACTTGGTTTTGTAGGTAGTCCTAATCAAATAAACAAAACTTATTTGGAAAGAATTATAAGTGAAAAAAAAATTCCTATAATAGCTCCTCTTGGTTTAAATGATAAAGGTCAATCATTTAATATTAACGCAGATACAACTGCTGGGTATATAGCAAAAAAATTAAATGCAAGAAGGCTAATAATTATGAGTGATGTTGAAGGTGTTCTTGATAAAGATAAGAATTTAATTCCAGAAATGAATTCAAACACAATTAAAGAATTAATAGATAATGGAGTCGTTTCAGGTGGAATGACTCCAAAAATTAATAATTGCCTAGATGTAGCAAGTAATGGGGTAAAAGGTGTTGTTATCATTGATGGAAGAAAAAAAAATTCTATTTTATTTGAATTACTTTCCGATAAAGGTTCTGGAACGTTAATTAGAAAATGAAAGATCTGACAAATATTAAGTACTGGATTTTTGATTTAGACAATACTTTGTATAGTGGGCAAACAAAAGTGTTTTCAGAAGTTGATAAAAAAATGTCTGCTTTTATTTCAAATAAATTTAGTGTTAATCTTGTTGAGGCAAAAAAAATTCAAAAGGAGTATTTTTATGAATATGGGACGACTTTATCTGGATTGATGAAACAAGACGATATTGATCCTCATGAATTTCTAAAATTTGTTCACGACATTGATATTAGCTGGCTTCCAAAAGATAGAGTGTTGAGGGAAGAATTAATTAAACTTAAAGAAAAAAAAATTATATTTACTAATGGTTCTCATGCTCATGTAAAAAATATCACTAAACAATTAGGTATTGATGATTTATTTGATGGTGCTTTTGACATTACAGACGCAAACTTTGTTCCAAAACCTCACTTGGATCCCTATGAAAAACTTATAAAAAAATTTGATATTGATCCATCCCAATCTATTCTAATTGAGGATATTGCACACAATTTAGAACAAGCTAAAAACTTAGGTATGAAAACTTGTTGGTTAGAGAATGATGAAGCATTTGCAAAAAAAGATGCTGATAAATCTTACATTGATTATAAAATTAATAATTTACCTTCATTTCTTCAAAAAATTAATATATTAAAAAACAATTAAACATGAATGAATTTGAAAATATAATAAACAAAGCTTGGGAAGAAAGAGACAAAGTAAGTGGCAAATCCCAACAAAAAATATTAGACGCGATTAACAAAACAATCAATTTAGTTGATGATGGAAAAATTAGAGTTGCCGAAAAAAAAGATAATAATTGGGTGGTACACCAGTGGATTAAGAAAGCAATTCTATTAAGTTTTAGAATTAATGAAATGCAGACATTATCTGGACCCTATGCAACTTGGTGGGATAAAGTAAAAGGTAAAACTGCTGGCTGGGGGAAAGAAGAACATTTAAAGGCTGGATTTAGAATGGTCCCAAATGCAGTAGTTAGGCATGGGTCACATGTTGGTAAAAACGTGGTTGTAATGCCCTCATTTATTAATATCGGAGCATTTGTGGATGAAGGTACAATGGTCGACACCTGGGTTACAGTTGGATCATGTGCGCAAGTCGGAAAAAATTGTCACTTATCAGGTGGTGTAGGTATTGGTGGTGTTTTAGAACCTATGCAAGCTAATCCAACAATTATTGAAGACAACTGTTTTATAGGAGCAAGATCTGAAATTGTTGAAGGTGTTATCGTTGGAGAAGGCTCAGTTATTTCTATGGGTGTTTTCATAGGTCAATCAACAAAAATTGTTAATCGCAATACGGGTGAAATTATTCGAGGTAAAATACCTCCTTATTCTGTCATTGTGCCTGGAAGTCTACCAAGCAAAGATGGTAAAGGTCCATCACTTTATTGTGCAGTAATTATTAAGCAAGTTGATGAAAAAACTAGATCTAAAACTTCTATTAACGATCTTTTAAGAGAATAGTTAATGCCTAAAATTAATGAACTACAATTAGCAAAAGAGCTGATAAAATTTCCATCTATTACACCTGATGACGCGGGTGTTATGAAATTTTTTGAAAAAAAACTCAAAACCCTAGGTTTCAAGACCAAAATTTTAGAATTTAAAGAAAAAAATCATAAACCAGTAAAAAACTTATATGCAAGACTTGGAAATAAAGGGCCAAATTTTTGTTATGCAGGACACTTGGATGTTGTTCCTCCAGGTAATTTGAAGGACTGGACAGTTAATCCATTTAACCCATTAATTAAAAAAGGTCATTTGATAGGGCGGGGTGCAAATGATATGAAAAGCTCTATTGCAGCATTTGTTTCTGCAGTAAATAATTATTTAAGTTCAACAAATACTTTAAAAGGATCAATAAGTTTATTAATTACTGGTGATGAAGAAGGTGACGCTGTTAATGGAACCAAAAAAGTAGTCGAATATCTTAAAAAGAAAAAGGAAAAAATAGATTTTTGCCTTGTAGGTGAACCCACTAATCCTAATAAACTTGGAGAAATGATTAAAATTGGTCGCAGAGGAAGTATGACTGGAAAACTAACTATTATAGGCGTTCAAGGCCATGTTGCATATCCTCAAAGAGCAAATAATCCCTCAACTACATTAGTGAAAATATTAAATAAATTAAAAGATATTAGATTTGACAATGGTACAAAAGATTTTCAGCCTACTAATTTAGAAGTTACTAAAATTAATATTCAAAATTCTACTGATAATGTCATACCAGGAACTGCGGAAGCAACATTTAATATAAGATTTAATAATAAACACACTTCTAAAAGCATTAAAGTTAAATTAAATAAAATATTTGATAAGATTTCAAAAAAGAGGAAATCAAAATTTAATATTTTTTATAGAGTGTCTGGAGAAGCATTTTTAACAAAACCCAATAAAACAACATATATGGTGCGAGATGTAGTCAGAAAAATAACAAAAACCAAAACGAAATTTTCAACAACAGGAGGAACTTCTGATGCAAGATTTATAAGAAAAATTGCTCCTTGCCTAGAATTTGGATTAGTTGGAAAAACAATGCATAAAATTGATGAAGCAGTATCTTTGAAAGATCTCAAAAATTTAACAAAAATATATTTAAGTATTTTAAAAAATTATTTTCAGTGAAAACTGCTCTAATTACAACAAAAAGTTATAAAAATCACAATACAGGAAATGGACATCCTGAAAAAGTTGATAGAGTTACAGTAATAATTGATAATTTTAAAAAAAAAAATAGAGAAAACTTAATATGGCTACACCCTAAAAAATTTGATCAATCTTACTTAATCAAAACTCATTCAAATAAATATATTGACTACGTAAATAACTCTTTTCCAAAAGATGGTTTATCTTTTTTAGATGGAGATACTATTATTTCTCCAGGGAGCAAAGATGCAACTAAAGAGGCTGTAGGATCAATTATTACAGCAATTGATGGTGTTGAGACAAAAGATTATAAAAATGCTTTTTGTGCTGTAAGACCTCCAGGCCATCATGCTGAAAAAAATAAAGCTATGGGATTTTGTATTTATAATAATGTTGCTGTTGGTGCTAATTACTTAATTGAAAAGTATAAATATAAAAAAATAGCAATAGTTGATTTTGATGTTCATCATGGAAATGGAACACAAGATATATTTTATGAAAATGAGAAAGTTTTATATATATCTACTCATCAATATCCTTATTATCCTGGTACTGGAACAGAAAAGGAGAAAGGTAAATATAATAATATTTTTAATATTCCTCTTGAGGCAGGCACAACATCAGAAAAATACTTAAATTCTTATAATCATGTTTTAAATAAAATTGAAGAATTTAAGCCAGAATTTTTATTATTTTCAGCAGGTTTCGATGCTCATAAAGATGATCCACTTGCTCAATTAAAGTTAAATTCTGATGATTTCTACACTATTACCAAACGAACATTAGAGGCAACAAAAAAATTTTGTAATGGAAAAGTTGTATCTATTTTAGAAGGTGGTTATGATTTGAAAGCTTTAATTTCTAGCACCGAAAAACATGTAGATGCTTTAATAGAATTTGATTGATAATTGTCCAGAACAAACTAGTTAATCTTTATGAAATTATATAAAATTAAAAAGTCAAATATTGATAAAAAAGGTAGAGGTCTTTATGCTGTTAAAGATATTAAAGAAGGAACTAAGATTGTAAATTATACTGGTAAATTAATTACAAAAAAACAAACAGAGAAATCAGATAAATACGATAACAACAAGCCAATTTATCTTTTTACAATTAATAAAAGATATGACCTTGATGGGGATTTTTCATGGAATATAGCGAGACTAATAAATCACTCTTGTCACAATAATTGCGACTATGATGGAAAAGGTCTTAAAATTTGGGTTAAAGCAATAAAAGATATTAAAAAAGGTGAGGAACTTACTTGTGATTATGGGTTTGGATTTGATCAAAATTTCAAACAATTTCCATGTAACTGTAAATCAAAAAACTGTTGTGGCTACATTGTTAGAGCTGAGTCCAGATGGAGAATAAATAAAAAATTTTCAATGAGTAATAAAAAAAAATTATTCAATCTGGAATAAGTTATATTACATAAACACTTTATCTCTTTTTGCTATAATTGGACTTTTTAAAGTATGCTTCCAATATTTTCGTTTTTTATAGTATATCCATTCACATTCATAAGCAGATAATGATTTAACTTTATAAATTTTACAGAGTATTGAATAAACACTTTGATCAGATTTATGCTTAATGAAATTTTTAAAATTTTTTTTTTTAGATTTTGTATCATCAATTAAATCAAATCTTTTTTCAAACACATTGATCCAATTATTTATAAAATTTTTTGTAAAATTATTTTTTTTGAGAAAAATATTGCCAGCCCAAAATTGTGGTGTGTGGGTAAACTTTTTTTTTCTCAATATATCAAAATACTCAAATAAATCAGACTTGGTATATTTATATTCATACAGATCTTGAAATTTATAAATTTTATCATTTAATTTTTTTAATTCTTTATATTGAAATCCTATCATGCCATTTTTAGATTGATTAAGTTTTTTAATATAAAAATCTAATCTTTTTTTTCCATTTGGATTCAAATGACATCCAAGATCAACATAATTTATTATATCATTATTTTTTATCTGTTTTAAATATTTCTTTATAACAATAGGTTTCCATGACCAAAATCCATAACCTTTTTTATTTTTTTGATTTCTTAATAATTTTTTTAATTTATCTTTTTCTTTCTTATTCAAATCACTTAATGAAAATACTTTAACTTTATCGTAATATTTAAGAACTTTACTTTGAGTTATAAATCTTTTAATTGATTTTTTTAAATTTGGGCTCCCAAATGATATGAGATGTTTTTTCACAGTCATAAAAGATAGTTTAATAAATTATTTTTTTTAAAAAAAGTCCTCTTGCGGGTGCTGGCGGTGCACAATTTGACCTATTTTTTGATTTTATAACTTTATAAAACTTTTTAAGACTCCATTTTCTTTCACCTAAATATTTTAAACACCCCACCATTGATCTTACCTGTTGTTGTAAAAATGATTGTGATATGAATTTAATTATAATTTTATCACTTTGTTTTTTTATTGTTGCAGATTTTATCGTACGCATAGGGCTTTTAGCATTACAACTTGAGGCCCTAAAAGTAGAAAAATCTTTAGTTCCTAACAGTTTTTGTGCACCCATCTTCATTTCTTTAAGATCAAGTTTTTTCATAATATGCCAACATTTATCCTTATCAAGAACTGGTGGACTTATTCGATTATAAATTAAATATTCATAAATTCTTGATTTGGCTGAGTATCTAGCATGAAATTGTTTATTTTTTTTTTTAATGTTTAAAACTGATATCATATTGCTTTTTAGAAAATGATTAACAGATTTTAGAAATTTATTTTTATCTAAAATTAAATTTTTGCTATCAAAATGAGCAGATTGAGATATAGCATGAACACCAGCATCTGTTCTTCCAGCACCTACAATGGTAATTTTTTCCTTTAAAAATTTTGAAACTATCTCTTGAAGAATTCCTTGAACTGTTTTTCCCTTTTTCTGTATTTGCCAACCTTTGTAACCAGAGCCAACGTATTCGATTAAAATTTGATATCTATACATTTATTAAGATAACACCCTTTTTAATTTGAGATCCAAGAATAAACTCCTTCACCTTTTGAGGTTTTTTTCCTTGTCTTTGTATTTCAAGTATTTTTAAAGATTTATTGCCACCACATGCAATTTCTAAATCATTCGTTAAAACTTCTCCAACTTTACCTTCATTTTCAGAAATTTCTGCTCTTAAAATTTTATATCTCTCACTATTATACATAAAAAATGCCCCTGGAGTTGGAAATAATCCATTCACTTTTCCAAGAATTTTTTCTACATTATCTTGCCAATCTATTAATCCTTCAGATTTATCTATTTTTTTTGCATATGTGGCTTGGTTATGATTTTGATCAACAAATTTAGATTTATTTTCTAAAATATTTTTAATTTCAACTATTATCTTCTCAGATGCTAATAAAGATAATTTTTTTGAAATCTCCTTTGCATTTTCGCCATGATTTATTTTAATTTTATAAATACCACAAACGGGGCCACTATCTATTTTTTCTGAAATCTTCATAATACTAATACCCGTTTCTTTATCCAAGTTCATGATGGATCTTTGAATGGGGGCTGCGCCCCTCCACTTTGGTAAAATGGATCCATGAATATTAATAAAACCTAATTTACATATATCGAGAAATTCTTTTGGAATTAATTGCCCGTATGCAACTACAATAACAATATCTGGATTTAATCTTTTCAAAAATTCTAATTCCTCTCTATTATTTTTCAACGTTTTTGGAGTTCTGCATTGGATACTCAAACTATCTGCAATTTTATTTACAGGAGATTTAGTTATTTTTTGCCCTCTTTGAGATCTTTTAGGGTGCTGAGTGTATACTGTTTCAATCAAAAAATTATTATCATATAGTGATTTAAGAATAGGAACAGAAAATTCAGGTGTTCCCATAAACACAATCTTTTTTTGCATTAATTAAATAACTATCTGATTAGATTTTAATTTTGATAGTTTTTTTATTATCATAGATTTTTTTAATTTTGATAAATAATCTATAAACAAAATACCTTCTAAATGATCCATTTCATGCTGAATACACGTAGCTAACAATCCCTCAGCATGTAAAATACTTTTTTTGCCATTATAATCTAAGTATTCAATATCACAGTAACTTGGTCTATCTATTTCAGCAAATTGATTTGGAACAGATAAACAGCCTTCTTCATATGTTGCTTTTTTAGTATCTTTATTTTTAATTACAGGGTTTACAAAATATTTCGGATCCTTTTTTTCTGTATTTTTGCTCAAATCAAGCACTATTATTCTTTTGGGTATTCCTATTTGGATCGCGGCCAAACCTATTCCGTTAGCTGAATACATGGTGTCTAGCATATCATCCATTAATTTTTGCTCTTCTATTGTTACTTTCTCAACAGTTTTAGAGACTTGCCTCAAAAGTTTATTTGGTTCTGTGAGTATAGATTTAACTGCCATTATTCTTGTATTGTAATTAATTTTTTAAACTTTTAAAGGCAGAACTTTTAATAATATCTTGTTTCTAATATAATCAATATCTAGCTGATTTAATGCATTAATTATAAAATACAGCGTATCGTCATCTAAATTTTCAAGATCATCTTGTCCAATTACTTCGATTATTCTTAAAAGTGAAGAGCCAACTTCATTATTATTGATCATAACTTGAATATCTGTTGGCATCTCAGACTCATTTATTTCATAAAGATTATTATATTTTTTTGAAATTTTTATACCGTCAGATTTAATTGACTCTATTAAAATTATATCTTTTTTTGATAAATAATATTTTTTATCTTTCTTTATTTTTTTTAAAAAATTATTTAAATCTTTTTCAATTTTAGACTTTGCAAAATCTCCATTAAAATAGTTAATTAGTCTTGATTGATGTAAAATATCTTTATTGAACTTTATATCATTTAATTTTTTATTACCTTTTTTCATATAATATGAATAAAAAGTAGTAAAATTTGATGGCACATCATCATCTTTAATGTCCTCTAGGAGTCTTAAGAGTTCATTATCGAATGCATTTGAATAACCTTCTTTTGAAAATAAATCTTTTAAAAGTTTAATTAATTCAAATTTTTTATTGATATTAGATTCAAGTAAAATTCTTTGATAAACTAATGCTCGTGCTTCTATACTTGATAATGATTTATAAGACTCAGAAGCATTTAAAAGTTGGTTGATATTAAACTGGTATCTTTTATACAATGAGAAAAGATCTTTCTCTGAATAATTTTTGTCATGTGTAGCCTGTTCTATTAGAGAAATTTTCTCTTCTTCAAGAATGTCTATTTCTTCAATATTATATAGTAAATTTGATGCAGATAAATATTTCCAAATTTGAGAATTGGTATTTTTGTTTGGTTCGTAAGTGAAATCTGGATTAGTTCTGTGTGCAAGATGAAAATCTAGAACTGAAGCCTCAGAAATTGTTAATTCAGGTTCCTCTGTATATCCAAATAGATAACTTAATTTTTTTTCAAAATATTCATCTTTAAAACCTAGTTCTTTTTTAAGATCTAAAACTAATTGTGCTTCTTCAATTCTTCCAGAATTTATTAGACAATAAAGATTAAATTTTGACAAATAATTATCACCTATAACTTCTGAATTTTGGAAAAATATTTCACAAGCCTTTTCAATATTTGCTTCTGATAAATATTGGTCAACCAAGTGTTTACTCAATTTTGGATGTAAGTTTAAAATTTGGTTTTTAATTAAATATTCCTCAATTAACTTTCTATCATTATTTTTTATAAGCCAATTTGATTTGATTTTTAAAAATTCGTCTTTGGTAATGTTTTTTTCAGGAATATAGGAATTTGTTAATAAAACTATATTCATTAATTCTGAAGCATCTTTGGAAAGTTGCATTTGATCAAGATTTAAAAAAAGATTTTTAAGTTGATCACCATTTGAATTTGACCACATATCTATTTTAAGATCATAATCTTCAGGATCATAAAGACCTATAATTTTTACTTCTTTTGAATTTAAAGATGAGCTTACTTGAACTGTTTTAGTTTTCTTTTTAGATTGCAAATCAAAAATGCTAGGTTTAGTGTTTTCTAAACTATAATTTTCTAAATCATCTTTATTTAATTGGTTTTCCTCAATATTATTCTGATCAATATTCCATATATCTATCGGTTCATCTTCAGCTTTTACATAAGTTGCAATTAAAAAAGTAATTATTAGAATTGATAAATAATTACTATTTAACAATTTTAAAATTTTCATTTGGTATAATTTTTTCTACTTCTTTTTTTGGTGCTGGAAAGTCTACTTTGCTTAAAAGAAAAATTACCACAAGAAATAAAACTAAAAATAAGCCAAACTTTATAATTAAACTTAAAGCACTTTTGCTGGATCTTGTATTTCTTGTAAATTGCATATAACGTTGGTTAAAATCAAATTAAGACATAATTGTGTTTTTTCAATACAGAAATTTATGAATTCAAAAGAAAATTTAGTTTTTTTGGGTATGA
>MDTG01422444.1_pt1 | contig 13363 bp, 18 predicted proteins | sample 811421 | NCBI WGS metagenome assembly MDTG01 (sample SAMN05326645, study PRJNA326480) | marine metagenome | isolation source: seawater | place: Pacific Ocean: South East | collected 2011 | reverse complement strand
GGGCGATGAGCATGGCCCCGCCGATGATGTTCAGCGCGCGAATGTGGCGGCGCAGGAACGCCACCGATCGGGAGGCCCATCCCCACCCGGCCGCGAGGATCAGGAACGGGATGCCCAGGCCCAGCGAATACGCCAGACCGAGCAGGCCTGCGCGGGCGGGGTCGCCGAGGTTCCACGACATCGAGATGATCGCCGCGAGCGTCGGGCCGATGCACGGAGTCCAGCCGACACCGAGCGCGAACCCCAGCAGCGGCGCTCCGATCAGCCCTGCACGCCCACGGGTGCGGGGCCGGAAGGTGCGCTGCGCGATGCCGACGAACCCAAGGAAAACCAAACCCAGGGCGATGATGACGACTCCGAAAACCCGCGTGAGCACACTGGCGTACTGCAGCAGCAGGAACCCGAACGTGCCGCCGAGGATCGTGACGGCGACGAACACCACTGTGAACCCGGCGATGAACAAGCTCACGCCCAGCAGCAGCCGGCCCCGCTCGGTCGTCACCGCGCGCCCGCCCTGCATCGCGGAGTTTGCGGCCGTCGTCGTGGTGCTGCCGAGGTAGCCGAGGTAGCCGGGCACCAGCGGCAGCACGCACGGGGAAACAAAGGAGACCAGTCCCGCGAGGATCGCGAGCGGGATCGCGACCCAGAGGGCGCCGTCGACGACCATCTGTCCCGGGTTCACGAGGCGTCCTCGGCGAGCGTGTCCGCGACCAGGGTGGACAGGATCGACGCACCGGCCAGCTGGCCGATGATCCGCGCCGCGACCCGCCCCTCCTGGTCGATCACGAGGGTAGTCGGGGTGGCCTGGATCGGGGTTGCCTGCGCGAACGCGAGCTTCACCCGTCCGTCGTTCACGTCTATCACGCTCGGGTAGGTGACGTTGTTGTCCTGAGCGAAGGACAGCGCCGTGGCGGGCTGGTCGTAGGTGTTCACTCCAAGGAACGCGACACCCCGATCCTGGTAGTCCTGCCAGACCTCCTCGAGCATGGGCGCTTCGACGATGCACGGCCCACACGCCGCGTACCAGAAGTTCACCACCAGCACCCCGCCGCGGTAGTCGTCACTGGACACCGTCTCCCCGGTCTCGGTGACGCCCTCGAACACCACCGGCTCGCCGCGGTCCCCCGCTGGGATCTCGACGACCTGAAAGTCGCCGGCGATGAAACCCTTCTCGTTCCCGTCCCTGTATTGCTGCGCGAGCGAGTCGCTGGACGTGCACCCGGCGAGCAAACCGACGGCCAGCAGTACCGAGGCGGCGATGACAGCACGGGGATTCATGGCCGCTTGACCTTGATCAGGGCACCGGCGACCAGGAACACGACCGCCGCGAGTGGCTGCGCGGCCGTCCACACCGGGCCGGCAAACGGGAACGGGAACACCGGGCTCCAGATCACCGCGATCACCGCGAATATCGGCAGCCACCACCATTGCCGCGCCTGGATCGCAAACCAGCCCACGATCACGGCGAAAATTGCCGCAACGAACAACACCAGCGTGAACCAGTCCCCGCCCATCAGCGCCGGAGCGAGGAACAACACCGCGGCGGCGATCAGCCCAGGCGCGAACGCGTTGCGCTGATACACGGACGGGGTGCGCTGCTTCGCCATCATGGTCCAGTCACCGCCGCCCCCGCCGCCGATCCCAAGTGAGCGGTGACCTGCTCTGCTGCTTTCGCGCGGGCACGGCGATGCCGGATCCACATGTTCAGGCCGAGGACGAGGGCACCGGCGCCGAGAGCGACGTCGGCGAGGTTGCCGATGAACAGGTTCCCGTAGGCGAGGAAGTCGGTGACGTGTCCGACCCCGAACCCTGGCGGAGAGAACAGTCGATCGATAACGTTACCGATCGCGCCGCCTAGGATCAGTCCGATCCCCACCGCCCAGGTTTCCGTCCTCGCCCGAGCCGCGGCGACGACCAACACCACCACCGCGCCGACCCCGAGAAGGGTGAGCAGCCCCGTGAAATCAGCGCCGAGCGAGAGGATCGCTCCCGGGTTGAACGCAAGCTGCAGACCGAGCAGGTCGCCCAGCAGCGGGATGCGCTCGGTCTGACTCATTCCGCCTAGCGCGGCCGCTTTCGTTGCCTGGTCGACGAGAACGACCACACCAGCGGCCAGACAGGCGATCGCGAATCGTTGGGACTGCTCACGACTCATCGGCAGGCTCATCCTTCCCTGTGGCGGTGTTCTTGCCGGACTCGGCGGCGACTTCCCGGTCGCGGCGTCGGCGCTCTCGGGCCACCATGAGCACGACAATCAGGGCACCCCCGAGCACGACCGCGCCGCCCACAACGGCGAGCAGGGGGAAGACCTCCCCTCCACCAGAGGGGCCGTTATGCACATCTCCGGCGGGAGTGGCCGTGGGAGAAGAGTCGGGTGTCTGTCCCTCGGTAGCTTCGGGGGCGGGGGCGCTGGTGGGAACCGTGAGGGTCTCGACCGTGTACTGGTGCTCGCTGCTGATGGGGTGGCCGTCGCTGGAGACGACTCGCCATCGCACTGTGAATAGGCCGGCCTGGCCCGGCTGGACAGGTTGGGTGACGGTTGTTCCGTCGATGATTGGTTCCCCGGAGGCGATGTTCTGCCCGTCCGGGGCGATCACCTCGACGATCACCGCGCTGAAATCGGTGAGGATCTCGCCGCTGAACGTCAATGAGATCTGCTCCGGGACCTCGCTGACGGTGCCCCCGGCCTCTGGGGAGGACGAGACGATCTGGTCATGCGCCGCCGCGGGCGGTGCGGCAGCGAACAGCAGACCGACAGCGATCAGCACCCCCGTTACAGCGGAGAACAACCGGAGCCCCCGAAGAGTGCCGGACATGCGCAGCGTGCGTGAGGATGCACGAAAGGTGGCGGGTTCTGTGGTCATCGGGATGGTTCTTTCAGGGCCGGTTGATGATGTGCTGGGCGATCGTCGTCGCGTCTTTCCATACGCCGGCGACGGTGTCGGAGCCACGGCCGCCGTAGCGCGGCATCCCCGCCACGAACAATCCGGGAAGACCGGTCATGGTGCGCCGAGGCCGCGCAGAGCCGTTGGGTTGCGGCAGCCAACGGTCACCGGGGTCGTAACCTGTGGCGAGGATCACCGATCGGGGAGACGCCTGTGTGCCATCGGCGAAGGTCACCACGGCGCCGTTCGCGGCCTCGACTGCGGGGGCGATTGTGACGCCCCGGCGGCGCAGATGCTCGTAGCTGTCGCCGAAGATGGGCTCGGGTCGCCGCGTCCGTGAGAACAGCGGCACGCTTTCGCCTGCCATGGCGGGGTAGCTCATCGCGGGCCGAGGCTGGCGCGGAGTGCGGGTGGACAGAGTGACGGTGTGCGAGGCAGACAGTTCGCGGGCCAGCTGCACGCCGCTGTTCCCGCCGACGACGATCAGCACGTCGCCGGTGGGAATCTGCTTCGGATACAAGTACTCGCTGCTATGGATCACTACCCCCGGCGCCATCAGCCCGTCCGCCCAGTCCGGGACCCGCGGGTGAGTGTGCGCACCTGTCGCGCAGACCACGTTGCGGGTTTGCACCTCCCCCACTGTCGTCGACAGCAACAGCGTCGAGCCGTTGCCCCGATGCTCCACCCCGGTAGCCCGGACATTCCAAACGGTCTCCACACCCAGGCCGGCTTCCACGAAGGTGAGGTAGTCGGCCATCTCGTCCGCTCGAGGCTGCCGGCGTTGATCACCCAGCAGTTGGCGTGGAGGCAGTGCGCTGTGCCGGGCGTCGCTGAGCAGCTCCATCGAATGCCACCGCGACGTCCAGGAGCGCTGCCCCGCCGCGGCCGCGTCCATCACCACGAACTCGTGCTGTGGTCGCAGACCCTCCGAGATCAACGCGGCGGCGACTGCGAGTCCGGCCTGCCCGGCTCCGACGATGATCACCCGTCGATGCGACAATCGCGCCCGCATCACCGGCCACCGTTCACCGCGGCCTGAATGGCGTTCTCGAGGTCATCCCATTCCTGCAGCTCGGCGATCTCACCGTCCACAAAGAACGTCGGAGTGCTGCTCACCCCGAGAGCACGCCCCTCCTGGAAGTCCGACTCCACCCGCTCTGCCGTCGACGGGTCAGCCACAGCGGCATCGTAGGCGGCCATGTCCAGCCCGAGCTCTTCCGCGAAGCCGCGGAACAGGTCAGCGCGCGACTCCTGCGCCTCGCCCCACTCCGCCTGGGTCTCGAACAACCGGTGGTACATGTCCTCGAACCGGTCCTGCTGCGCCGCTGCCTCGGCGGCCAGGGCCGCGTTCTTCGAGTTGAAGTGACCTGGGAGCGGGAAGTACCGGACGACGTAGGTGATCTCCCCCGCGAACTGCTGCCGCAGATCCTCCACGATGGGGTAGAAGGCGCCACACGCCTCACACTCGAAGTCCATGAACTCCACCACGGTGACGGCACCCTCGCCTCCGTCATCGAGAACATGCGAACTTTCTCGCAACACCTGCGGCGGCGAGGATCCTTCCCCAGAGGCAGGGGTTTGACTGCGGTCGATAAGGACGTAGATCAGCGCGGCCACAACCAGCACGGCTACGACGGCAGCGGTGACGAGGGTCACCTTTAGAGGGGGTTTCACGGGTACTCCAAACCAAGACACGGCACAGGGAAGATCCCGGGCACGCAGCCCGGGAAGCACCACCCCGCGGGGCGGCGTGCCAGAGTTCAGGTTCGAGAAAGACCCAACTGCGTCAACGACAACACCACCGGATGCGCGCGCAGGGCCGGCACAGCAAGCAGCGAAGGCACCCGCGACACCTCACTGAGAACGGGCGATATCCGTCGACGCCACAGCGTTCGCAAGGCCACCATGAACGTCAGGCCACACAGAACACCGAACACACACAACGCCGCACCGGCCAGCGCGTTCGATTCGGACCATGCGCCGCTGGCGGCTTCCTCGTGCTCTGCGGGGGCGTCGGCCACCGGTGCCACGTGCGGGTCCATCAGCCCGGATACCATGAGCGGAATAGACGCCGCCTCGCTCGATTCCGAATGCGCCGTTGCTGCCAGACCGAGCATCAGTAGCAACGTCAGACCGACGCTGGTAATGAGTCTCATTATCAACCACTGCTCGTTCAGCGTCGCGGAGCGCGGAATCCGGGCCGAAGAGACCATCCCCCACAGCCTACAGCGCACACCAAAGAGCACTCAAATGCCGCCACATCTCTGCTGGCGAGCGGGCGTCCGAGTCCCTTCCCGGTCCTCTTCGGCCCGAGCTACTGCGGGCCCCGGTCTACAGCTGTAAGGGTCACCTTCGGCTAGCCCGCCGGAACCGGTGCGTGAGCACCGCGGCGACGATCGCGAAAGTCGTGGCGGCTAGGCCGGCGGGCACGAGCAGATAGGGCACGACCGCGAGCATGGAACGACTCAAGGGGCTGTCAACGGGGATGAGGCTGGCGAGGGTGCAGATGAGGCTCACAAGCGCCAGGACGGCCCATTGGCGGCTGCTGTAGCGGAGCACGCGCACGCCGGCGCCATCGTGCCACCACAGCCGTAAGGGCTCGGGGATCTTCACGACTCTCTCCTGTCGGTGGCTCTATTGTTGCGCGCGCACGCCCCCGGCCGGGGCTGTAGCGCATGCGGCTTCAGCGACTGGTACTCCACCTACCGGGTAGCCGAAACCACCGCCGCAGCGAAGATCATCATTGACACCGCATCGGACCAGATCCTCGGCGCACACCTCCTAGGCCCCGGCTACTCCGAACTCATCAATACCTTCGGCCTCGCCATCAAACTCGGCCTCACCACCCGCCAACTCAAATCCGTTACTGCCACTTATCCCTCCCTTGGCTCGGACCTCGGATCCCTGCTGTAATAGACCGCGAAATCGCTCGCTGTGACTGGGCGAGATAGCCTTCCATGGTTGGTCTCTGCTGAGGACGCAATTCAGGTCCGTTTCGAGGCTCGCCCGGTCCTTCTGACTGGCCAGGATTACGTTCGCCACAGGGAACCGAGGTTGAATCGGCCTGGCGTATACGCGGCATCGGCTGGCTGGGCTTGGACTGCCGGCTACCGATTACCGAGGAGATATTGACGCGATGAGCTCGAATGAACGTTGACGCGGCCACCCAGTGCTCATGCTGTGGCAGAACGATGCCGCGGTTCAAACTGCATGAGTTGCGCGACGGAGCGGCCTACCTGTGTCGCCGATGTGGCCTGTGGATCGCCGTGCGGCTGCGCAACGACAGCGTTCGCTAACGCGCCCTGGCACGGCTGGACGCGAGTAAGTCTATTGCTGGTCGTAGGGAGCAGATGCCTGGAGCGTAGCCGCGCCATGCTGGCGCTCACCAGCTGTCATTTCTGGCTGAGCCATAGCGCGGCGCACGGACGCGGAGCTGACGTGGAGGGTCTTAGCGATCGTTTCCCACGTCGCCGGGGGGTTCTGAGCGCGCATCTGCCGAGCGACCTCGACCCGCTCAGCGCTCATCACCGTTGGCCTCCCACCGACGCGACCCTGGGCGCGTGCGTACTCCAAACCCAGCCGAGTGTTCTCCCGAATCGTGTCCACGCGCAGCTGTGCGAATACTGCGACGATGCCGAACAGGGCTCGGCCCATCGGGGTCGTGGTGTCGATCACCGGTTCAGTGAGGCTCTTGATATCGACGTCCTTGTCCTCCAGCTCGTGCAACGTCTCGATCAGGATGCGCTCGGTCCCGCCAAGCCGATCGAGGCGACGCACCAACAGCACGTCGCCGGCGCGGAGGTAGTCCATGCACGCGAGCCATTGCGGCCGGTCCTTGACCCGGCTGGAGTCGCCGTGGTCGACGAACACACGCTCCGCTCCTGCCGCGTGCAGCTCGGCCTTCTGGGCGTTCGGGTTCTGCTCACGCTTGGACACTCGGGCGTATCCGACGACGGTCATAAGGCCCTCCCCTGCTCCGCTTCACGGCCAAGCATCGTCGGCCGACGCGAGCGGCCTGTCGACGTCGACCGTGCCGAGCGTCCCGGCGCGACGCTGTTCAGGTTGGCGAACGCGCGCAGCTGCTCCATCCGTTCCGGGGTGAGCCGGCCACCCGCGGCTGGTTGCACGATGCGGTCGAAGATTCCGCGCAGTTCGGTGAAGTCCTGTCGTTCCATCGCGGCACGTGACGCCTGGTCGTTTTCGGCCCCGGTGACACGGCTCCAGTCGAGGTCGAATCCGGCGCCGGCGGCGATCTGCGTCCAGAAGATCCGTTGTGTGCGCCCGTTGCCCTCGCGGAACGGGTGCAGGTAGTTCACCTGGTCGTAGTGGTGCGCCAGACGATCCACGAATCGGTCACGGTCCAGGCCGTGCAGCTGGTGCTCGTCCGCGAGTTCCGCGAACGCGAACCCGGCGCCGGACTCCAGCCGGGACACCGGCATGAAGAACTCCGCGCCCGGGTCGGTGCCCTTGCGTATGTCGACGGTGCGCAACTGGCCGGCCCAGTCGTAGACGTCCTGAAAGAGCTGCCGATGGATTGCCTGGAGCTGGCGGAGATCTCCGGTGACTTGCACCGGGCGGGTAATCATCTCGGCCCGTCGCCACTCGGTCAGTTCCGCTTCGGCACGATCCAGCGTGGCGCGGTCGGTCAGGCCGAGCCGGTTGCGGAGGATGCCCGATGCGGGCTCGAGGTACGGGTCGACGAAATCAGGCAAGGCCCCAGCGGGCCCGTGTGCGGCGTCCCAACTCGTCGACGTCGAACTCCCCCGCTGCGTAGGCGGCCGCGTCGGCGCGGTACTCGGCGCCGGCGGTGAGGCCTTCCATCGCTGAGCTGTGGGCGGCGTCGGCCACGACGCGCTCGCGCAGCTCACGCTCGGGTGCGGAAATGGTGCTGGCGATCTTGACGCTCATGGTGGCCTCCCTCGTTGCTTCTAGTCTACCCGACTTGCTCAAAAACCTATAGGGAAGGTTTTGCACAGAATGGGGTTTTGACAAGAGTTTTGAGCATCGAAGCTTCCCCGACATTTCGCGGCGTTGTGAATCGCGGCGGTAGGTGTCGTGGTTTCGGCGCCGTTTAGCGTCCGATGAGCAGGGCTTCCTGGGCGGCGTCGACGGCTTCGGGGGTGAGGTGGGTGTGCTTGTTGATGGTGAGGATGCGGTTGACCTGGGTGACGAGCCGGTCGGCCAGCCGGAAGTTTCCGTTGGTCGCTCGGACGATCGCGGCCAGAGCTGCCGTGTGCGCGAGACCGGAGTCATCGGGGTTGGGGTCCGGGAGGCGCTGTGCGACGACGGCGGTAAGTTCGTCGCTGCGGAGGGGCCGGTATTCGTGGGCGAACCCGATGCGGCTGTAGAGCTGGGGGTAGCGGGCGAGGCGTTTCTCGATGCCGGGCATACCGATGAGGATGACGCCCATTCGGTGGCGGTCGTAGAAGTCGCGGACTTGTTCGAGTCCGGCGGTTTTGAGCCGGTCAGCTTCATCGATGATGAGCAGTTCGGTGTTCCCGCTGTGCTGGGATTCGGCGTGAACGTAGGGGTCGACGTGGCCGTGCTGGGCATAGTCGATGGCCCAGGAGATGTGTTGGCAGGCTCGAGGCAGGCCTTGGTCGATCTGCTTGATGGTCGCGGCGACGGTAGGTGTGAAGAAGGCCGTTCTGCTTTGCTGGACCGCTTCGGGCACGGGCGGCAGGGCACCGCCGCTGCGGGAAAGTGGGTGCCATTGTTCCCATTCGTCGGTGCCGGCGTAGTGGCGGGCGGAGAGCGTCTTGCCGATCCCGGGGGGTCCGTAGCAGAGGCCGATGTAGCGGTGGGAGCGGACGGTGTCTGCGAACTCTTTGAACCGGCGGTGCTCCCGCGTGGTCACGAACGCTGGCCGCGTGTGTGCGTGGGGCGGTGGTGCTTCTCTGAATTCGTCGAAGTGGCCGCTGAGGAACCGGCGCCCGTCGTCGCCTGGTTCGAAGAGGACGGAGATGGGTTTGCTGTTGTCTGGCTCAGTCGTTGGCATAGGTTCTCAGTCCGTGTCGGGCCGGGGGTGGCGCTGCGCGGTCGGGGGCGCTCTCCGTTGCCGGCGCAGCTTCGGGGCTGTGGCGGGTGTCTTCAGGTAGTGAGCCAGCGTGAGTGGTGAGCTCGCGGAGCTGCTGTTTCAGGGCGCGGCGTTGCGTGTTGCGCGCCGCCTGCAGGTCGGTGAAGGACACGGTCTCGGAGGAGCGTTCGGGCGCGATCGCGCGACACAAGAACGTGTTGTCGTGGAACACTCGCACTTCGCCCAGGTCGCGGGGGTCGTACCGCACCGTGACGTCTTCGCCGACGTATGCGGCGAGGACAGGTGAGATGTATCGGGTCGATGCGAAGCGGATGCCGTCGCGTTGCACACGTCGCGTTGCCGCGGCAGTCAGCAGGAGCGAATCGATGTCTTCCGGGTGGGCGGGCATTCGAGGGATGAAGCTGTCGCTGCGCCAGCGAGTATGCGGGGCTGCGCCGGTCGCTGAATGTGGTCGTTCGTTGTACTCGTTGACGATGAATCGCTCGAGCACGTCATCGAGTTGATGCAAGGTCAGCGTGGGTTCGCTGACGGGTGACCCGCCGGTGCCGTGCGGGATGAACCCGGGCAGGTGCGGCAGCAGCTCGGTCGTGATGGTGCGGTAGAACCGTTCGATCTTGCCGCGCCCCTGCGGAACGCCGACCCGGGAGTGAATCAGGCGCACGTGTAGGTCGAGGCAGACGTGTTCGATCCTGGTCGAGGTGAAATCGGACCCGTGATCGCTGTAGAGGACGTCCGGGAGCCCGGATACCACCCACTTCGGGTTTCGTTTCCGAGCGACCGCTTGATGGATCGCCAATGCGGAATGCTCGGCCGTGGGTGCTGAGACGCCGAGCGCGTAGCCGGCGATCGCTCGCGAGTAGTCGTCGAGCACGATCGTGAGCCAGGGTCGGACGGGTTGCTGCCGGTCGTTGAGGATCATCACATCGAGCAGTGTGTGGTCCATCTGCCACTGCTCATTCGGCGCGGAAGTCGAGCGGCGGTAGACCAGCTCGAACTTGTCGCGGTACGCCGCGTCCCCGCCGTCCGCGAGGGCCGTCAGGCCCGGGTCGAGCGCGTGCACGATCTCGCGGACCGTGGTGTATCCCGGGGTCGGCAATCCGCGGTCCCGGGCGATGTCACCGATGCGACGGTGGATATACGCGATCGTAGGCGCGGGCCGGCGCACAGCAAGTGCCTCGATTGCGGTGACAAGTTCGGCGGCAGTGCGAGTCGATCCCTTATCGCTGCGAGGTGCTCTCGCGAGCCGTCCCGTCTCCATCCGAGCTGCCCACCGTTGCAAGGTCCGCACCGCAACGCCGGAGTGCTCCGCAAGACGCGTCCACGGCACACCGTCCTGGTGTTGGCGCACAAGCTCGGCCTTCTGCCGGTCGCTGAGGTGCGCCATGATCCCTCGTCAGGCCCGCTCGACGTGCTCGGCCAAGTGCCGATAGATCGTGGGCCGGGACACCCCGAACGTGTCGGCAATCTCCTGCACGGTGTGGCCGCCCTCGTCATACATCGCCCGGGCCTGCCGGATCTTCGTCGGCGTCATCTTGAACTTCGGGCCACCCTTCCGTCCTCGAGCGCGGGCGGCCGCGAGGCCGTCGTGGGTGCGCTCCACGATGAGGTCGTGCTCGAACTCCGCGATCGCAGCGAGCATATGGAAGAACAGACGGCCACCCGGAGTGGTGGTGTCGATGCCCTGCGACAGGGCCTTCAACCCAACCCCACGCTGCTGCAGCTCATCCGCGACTTGCTTGAGGTTTCGCACAGACCGGCCGAGCCGGTCAAGCTTCGTCACCACGAGCGAGTCACCCTCGCGCAGATACCCAAGGGCCTCCGTCAGCGCCGGCCTCTTCGCCAGGGTGCCAGATGCGTGTTCGACGAAGATCTTGTCGCACCCCGCAGCTTCGAGCGCATCCGTCTGGCCGTCCGGATTCTGGTCCCGGGTCGAGACGCGGGCGTAACCGATCGTGGCCATGCCTCAGCGTAACGCGAACGCCGCCCGCTTTACATAGATCGCCGACACGAGTCATGAGACACGACTCGCCGAACTGAGCGATGAGAGAGGCGGCTGACTCATGAACGGTCGTTTGCGGAACACCCTGCGATGTCGACCGCGGGCGAGAATCAACCGCCTGGGGGATGGATAGGTGGGAGGCTAGTGGGAGCGTCGAGTAGCGCCACGGGGAGGCTTGCATCCTCGCTTCACAGTCGTCGCGTCTGACCAAGAAAGGAAACCGGGTGGCCGACCTCCTTGACCTCGAGTACCCATTCACAGGTCGATGGCTCGTCCAGAACAGCCCGGCCAATCGCGTGCCCAGCCACGGCACAGCGTTGTTCGCGACGTCGTACGCGATCGACTTCGTGCCCGTCAACGACGCGGGACGCTCCGCGCCCATCACGCTCGGCTCGTTGCTGCGCTCCGAACGCCCGGAGCGATTCCCGGGCTTCGGGCGCAGCGTGCTGGCACCTGTGCAGGGAGTCGTGATCGCAGCACACGACGTCGAGCCGGACCATCCCGCGCATCGCGGATTCCCCTCGATCGGCTACGCCCTCACCCAGCAACGTCGAGCACAGGCAGGATGGGTAGCGCTTGCCGGCAACCACGTCTTCATCGAAAGCGGCGGAATCGTGGTAGCCCTCTGCCATCTCGTCCATGGCAGCGTGCGCGTACAGCCAGGACAGCACGTACAGGTCGGTGACGTGCTCGGGCAATGCGGGAACTCCGGGAACAGCACCGAACCGCACGTTCATGTCCAAGCGATCGACACCGCTGACATCGCTCGCGCCAATGCAGTCCGCCTCACCTTCAACGGCTTGCTCCCACGCAATGGCGACGTCATCGACGCCACCGCGTGACGGCATCCCGCGCACCTAGGATCCGACCCTCCTTCGATCCCGTCGCTGGATACGGGCAACTGCTGAGCTGGTCGCGAAGACCCGAGAGGATCGCTCGACACCGGTACGAGGCCGCCGCCGCGTTGACGTGGTAACCCGGCTGGAAGGTCGCTGTCTCGGCAACCACTCGCCGACGGGATCAACGCGGCCGACACAGCGGCGCCGGACACTTAGCAGCGAGACCTTCGTGACAGCTGCCACTGCGGCTCACACACAACCGGATATCGCTGAGTTGACTGCTGCTCAGCCCTAGTCTCGTGGTCACGTCCCCTCGAGCTTCGGACGCGACATTCACCGTCGCGAAGAACGCGTCATCTATCGGAGCAAGTCACATCGCGGCGTGCACCGTGCGTCGCTCGGACTGCTCAGAATCGATCGTTTTCGGCGGGCGTCCTCTTAGCTCGGTGAAATTTTTGCCAGCGGCTTCTGGGCACCCGCTTTCTCCGCCGCCAGATGCATCGTTCCCATGCGTGTGGAGTTTGACGCTTTGTGGCGGCGTTCTGTGATCGCACGGTGTCGCAGACAGGGCACAGTGTTGGCCTGCCCGAGGAACCATGCGGCCTTGCCGACACTCTGACACGAGGCCCAGTCGAGGTCCTCGACATCCGTGATCGTCAGACCTACCAGCGTGAGGGGCGGGAGCGTGAAGACATCGGCCGGTCGAGACCGGCCGATGTCTTCACGCGCGGAATTCTGGGGCATCTTGCCCTCCTTCGTACTAATGTGCCGCGGAGTCTAGGGGCACGCGACGGCATATCACGGAGGTTGGCGACACATCTTCAGAGGTCGCGATAGGGCGACGATCAGGCCGCCTCCTCCTGGCGGCCGAAAGCGGCGTGCAGGCGGGCCGCGACCGCAGCGTCCGACGATGCGTAAGCGTGCGCGTATCGGTTCGCGGCGGTCATTGTCGTATGCCCCAGTCGCCGCTGAACATCAACCACCGACGACCCCACCGCGTACGCGAGGGACGCCCCTGTGTGCCGCAAGTCGTGCCATGCCAGCCCGAGCGACTCGAGTCCTGCCCGCTTCTGCGCTCGCCGGAACATCTGGCCCAGCCACGTGCGCGTAAGGATGCCGCCGTCTTCCGTGCAGAACAACAGCGAGCCCTCGGATGACCCGACGTACGCCTCCATGTGACGTCTCAACTGCTCCATGACGAACTCGGGCAGCGCGACCACACGTCGTGATCCCTCCGTCTTGGTCCGCCCGAAAGTGGGCTTCTGCCCCGACAGCTCCAGGATGGCTCGCTCCACTCGGATCGTGCCCGCGTCCAGGTCTACATGGCGACGAGCCAGCGCCCTGAGCTCACCCGAACGCAAGCCAGACCAGGCGGCAACGATCACCGCTGCGGCGTAGCGTTCCGGCATCGCATCCGCGAGACTACGCACCTGCTCAGGGGTCGCGGGTTTGCGCTCCGCGGACTTCACTGTGGCAGCCCCACGAATCCGACACGGATTGCGAGGAATCAACTCCTCCCGCTCCGCCGTCGCGAGAACCGTCCGCAGCACCGCGTACGCCGCAGCGACGGCGGCAGCGCCCGTACCGCGCCGCGTTCGCTTAG
>MDTG01120266.1_pt1 | contig 13363 bp, 10 predicted proteins | sample 811421 | NCBI WGS metagenome assembly MDTG01 (sample SAMN05326645, study PRJNA326480) | marine metagenome | isolation source: seawater | place: Pacific Ocean: South East | collected 2011 | reverse complement strand
GTAACCATTTCTGTTACTGGATGCTCAACTTGTAATCTTGTATTCATTTCCATAAAATAAAATTCATTATTTTCATATAAAAACTCTAAAGTACCAACTCCCTCGTATCCAATTTTTTTCATAGCATTTCTACAAAGTTCAGAAATTTTTTCTCTATCTTTATTTGTAAGTACTGAACTTGGACTTTCTTCGATAAGTTTTTGATGCTTTCTTTGAATAGAACAATCTCTTTCTCCAAGCGTTACTACATTTCCAAATGAGTCACATAATACTTGAATTTCAATATGTTTAGGAGATGTTAAAAATTTTTCAAGATATACTTTTTCATCATTAAATGATTTTTTAGCTTCAATTTTTGCTTCTTTTATAGCTTTATCTAAATCATCTTCTTGATTTACTATTCTCATACCTTTACCACCACCACCACTTGCTGCTTTAACAATAATGGGGTATTTTACTTTTTGAATAAATTCTCTAATTTTATTTTTATCTTCTATTTCATTTAAACCTTTAACTGTTGGAACACCTGTATCGTCCATTACTTTTTTTGCATCAATCTTATTACCCATCATTTTGATATGTTCTGATCTTGGTCCAATAAATTTTATATTATGTTCTTCAATAATTTCTGCAAATCTTTTATTTTCACTTAAAAAACCATATCCTGGATGTATTGCATCAACATCAGTTAGTGTTGCAGCTGTAATTATAGCGGGTATATTTAAATAACTTGATTGAGCTGATGCAGGTCCAACGCAAATACTTTCGTCTGCCATTCTTACATGCATAGCACTTTCATCTACATCAGAGTGTATAGCTACAGTTTTAATTCCCAACTCCCTACAAGCTCTTAACACACGTAACGCAATCTCACCTCTGTTTGCAATTAATATTTTTTTGAACATTATTCAAAAATAATTAGACTATCACCAAATTCTACTGGCTGACTGTTTAAAACAACTATTTTTTTAATTATTCCAGAACGAGGAGCCTTGATTTCATTAAAAGTTTTCATTGCTTCAATAAGTAATAAAGTATCGCCAGCTTTTACATGTTGTCCAATTTTAACGTATGGATCAGAACTTGGGTCAGCGGATAAATATGCAACCCCCACCATTGGAGATTTTACAATATTTTCTTCATTGATTATTTCATTATTTTTGGAAGCTTCAACCTTCTCATGAGAATTATCTATCAATTGTGAATTAGTATTACTTTGTTGGAAATTATTAGAGGTAATTTCAATTTCATAATTATTCTTTTTAATCTTTACTTTAGAAATATTTTTTAGATTTGCTTCTTTTTTAATTACCCTAATATTTTCAATATCTGTTTTATCAATTTTTGTCATAATTAATTATAAATTAATTTAGCTATTGCTTCAATTCCTAGAATATAACTATTTCCACCAAAACCGCATATTAATCCGTCGACTCCTTCAGAAGTAATACTTTTTTTTCTATAATCTTCTCTAGAATATATATTCGATAAATGGATTTCTACCTTTGGTTTTTTTATAGCTTTCAGAGCGTCAAGGATTGCAATCGATGAATGAGTAAAAGCTGCTGGATTAATTATTAATCCATCATAGCATTGTTCAACTTCATGAATTTTATTTATTATTTCTCCTTCATTATTTGATTGAAAAAAATTAATCTTAATATTTAATTCCAGACCAGCTTTTTCACATTCAATTCTGATTTGTTCAAGAGTATTTTTTCCATATACTTCTTGTTCTCTTTTACCTAAAAGATTTAGATTTGGTCCGTTAATAATTAATATATTTTTCATTTCTAATTTATAAAGTGTTTACTCAATTTAAGTCCTTGGTTTTGGTAATTGGACTTTATTTGATCACCATATACAACATTACTCTTTTTGTTCAACTTTTCATATTTAATTCTAGCAATCGTTTGATTGTCCTCAATTAAGAAAGGTATTTCATTTGTTTTTACTTCCAAAACTGCATATGATCCATTTGGATCACCAAAACCTGGGTCAAAAAAACCAGCATAATGTGCTCTAAAATCACCTATGCCAGTATCGTAAGGTATCATTTCCCCAGCTAGATAAGGTGGTATTCTAACTTTTTCTTTAGATTTTAAAATATAAAATTTATTTTTTTCTATTATTAAAGAATTATCTTTATTTTTAATTGGTTTCCAAAAATCTTTTATTTTGTAAAAATTAATTTTATTGAAATGTAATACTCGAGTATTTTTTTTAGCGGAAAATGCATTAATTTTAATATTTTTTGATAAATCTACAGATACTTTTAAACCATTATCAATTTTTGAAAATGAATCTAATTTGTTTGTTATTAATGGGTAATTTTTGTTGATTTTCACGAGATCTTTATCTGAAATATAGTTGTGTTTTTTATTGATTAACCTCAATTGATTTAATCTGTCTCCTTTTTGAAATTCTATATTAAAAGATCTAGATGTAATTTCTAAATAAATACTTCCTTTGTAATTATTAGAAATTTGTTCATATTCATCAGCATAATCAACTAATGTTCTACAAAAAATATCTAATCTTCCAGTGGTACTTTTTGGGTTGCAATGGCCAAACAAATTATTGCTCAAATTAAGTTCCTCATTTAATTTTACCAAATAAGTTTTGTTTATTTCAAAAATATATTTTTTTTTTAGGTTGATTTTTTTTATTATTAAATCTTCAAGCTTATCTTTTACTTTTACTTTATTTGGTAAAAAACTATACTTTATTTCGTAACACTCTTCACTTAAGCTAAGATCAATGCTGGATGGCTGTATTTGATCTATATTAAAATTTGCTGATGTAATATGATTGCTCATTACTAGTTTGTGATAATCTTGATGTGTTAGTGATCCAATCATTTATAAGTCTTATAAATTAAATTTACTAAAATTAGTAAATTTTTGTCATTTGTTTTTTTAAATTTATCTAACTCATTAATAATATTTTCTGTATCTGTAGATTTATTATTTATCCAATAATTTAAAAATTTAACCCACTCATCTTTTTTTATTATTTCTGAAAGTTTATAATATGCTAAAAGTATATTTTTGTTATTATAATATTTCTGTAGTAAAGACATATTATCTATAAACAAGATTTCATAATCTGATTCTGAATATCCAAGTATTTCGAAATTTTCGAATATTCTTATCTGTGCATATTTATTTTGCGGCTCTTTTCTTATTACTTTTTTATAAAAATTTACTGCTTCTTTTGTATAGCCATATGAAAATAAAATATCTGCTTTTGTTTCTATTAAGAAAATATTATTACTGCTATCTTCCAAAATTAATTTGTTTATATTTTTCATTGACTCTATCAAATTTCCATTTTGAGCCTCCATAATAGATCTTGAGTATGTTCTAAATGGCTCTTCTTGAATATTAATTAACTCTTTATTTTGATTATAACCGATAAATTTTGACTTAATATATTTAAATTCATTATTTAAATTTTTGTCGAAAATATTTTTTTTATTAATATTTAAAAAATTTTGTAGCTCTATTCTTTCACTAAAAGATGGGTGCGTGCTTCTTTTTTGGCTTTCTTCATCAATCCCGAAAGTTTTTTTTTCAATAGTTTTTAATAAATTAGTAATCGAATTAGAGTGTAAACCTAAATTGCTTAATGTTTTTACAGAATATAAATCTGCTTCTCTTTCTTGATTTTTAGAAAAATTTAAGTAATAATTAGAACCTCCTGCTGAAGTTATTGCTATACTTGACAAAACTTGCGGACTCTTTGTTATCATTGAGCCTGCAATTATGGATAATTTACTGATGTTGTTTAATTGATCAATTTTTTTAAAGGATTTTTTTCTCTGTAAAATATGATTTTCTACTATATGCCCTAATTCATGACTAATAACAGATAACAAGGCAACATAATCTTCGCAATATTCTATCAGACTTGAAGTAATATAAATTATATTATTTTCATCTACATAAGCATTTATATTATTATTTGCAATTATTCTAAATTCTATTTTTCTATTTATATTATTTATTGATTTAATATCTTCAATTAATGTATTAATAAATTTTTCTGTCTCAAAATCTATAATTTGTGAAGCTGACGTATTTTTTATCAATATTAATAAAAAAATTATTAGAAATGATAATTTTTTAAGACCACCAGCCAGTTTTTTCTTCAGTTTGATTATCATTTTGATCTGCTGTTTTCAACTCAACCTTTTTTTTAATTTCTTTTTTCTTTTTTTTCATCTTAATTTCTTTTTTTGCTTTTATTTCTTTAGGTTTAACTTCTGCTTTTGTCTTTTTTCTTTTACTTTCTTTTTCAGTTTTTTTTACAGAAGTTTTTTTGTCTTTTATTGTTCTATTATTTGCTGCTTCTTCAGTTTCTATAATTGGATCTAAAAGTGAATACTGATTTTCAAAACTAAATTTTATATTTGTTTCATAATTATTTTCAAGAGCAATAATTTCATTTTTCTTTAAATTTAATAGGTCTTCAGCTAATGCTGTATTACATTTTACAATAATATTTGACTGGCTTGAGTTTGATAGTTTTTCTTTTATTACTTTAATTATTTGTTCACTTATTGATATTGAGTTTAAAATTAATCCTGATCCTTTACAATAACTGCACTTCTCAAATGATTTATCAATTAAGCTTGATCTTAATCTTTGACGAGAAAGCTCCATTAAGCCAAACATACTAATTCTACCAAACTGAACTCTTGCTCTATCCCTGACAAGTGCAGTTTTTAATGCTTTTTCAACTTTAAAATTGTTCCTATAGTCTTCCATATCTATGAAATCAATTACAACCAGCCCCCCTAAGTCTCTTAATCTTAACTGTCTTGCTATTTCTACAGCTGCTTCTAAATTTGTTTTTAATGCTGTATTTTCTATATTCCTCTCAGATGTATTTTTTCCAGAATTTACATCTATCGCTACTAAAGCTTCAGTTGTATTAATTACTATTGATCCACCTGATGATAATTTAACATTTAGACTAAATAATTCATTAATTTGTGTTTCAATATTATTTTCTGCAAATAAAGAATTTTCTTTAGATTTAAATTGTTTAATTTTTTTTGTAAAAGTTGGTACAAGATTTTTTGCAATTTTTTTTACTTTTTCGTATCCATCTTTTCCATCTACTAATATCTTTTCAACATCTTCGGTTAACATATCTCTTATAGCTCTTTTAAGAACATTTCCTTCTTCATAAATTAACTCTGGTGCTTCCGATTTAATTGTTAATTCTCTAATTTTGTTCCATTGTGATAATAAAAAAGTCAAATCTTTTGATATTTCTTTTTTTGTTCTACCAATACCTGCTGTTCTAACTATTACAGACATACGTTTGGGAATTTCAACAGAAGACAAAATCTGTTTAAGTTTTTTTCTTTCGTCTATATCTCCAATTTTCCTTGAAATTCCATCGTTGTTCATACTATTTGGCATTAGGACGCAATATCTTCCAGCAAATGACAAATATGTTGTTAAAGCAGCTCCTTTCAAGCCTCTTTCTTCCTTATTAATCTGAACTAATATAACCTGTCTTGGTCTTATAACATCTTGTATCTTATATTTACGAAAAAAATTAAAATATTCTTTCTTTGGACTATTTTTTTTTATTCTTATTTTTGAGATTTGCTGTGTTTTATTTTCCCCATCTTCAATATCATCTGTATCTAAATTATCATTTTCTATTGTTTGATTTTCAACATTTTTTTCTATATCTGAAACTTCTTCATCATTTGTTTCTTCATTAAATATTTTGTCATTTAATTCTTTTATTTTTTTTTCATCAGCAATAGGAATTTTAAAATAATCGGGGTGAATTTCTGTAAGTGGTAAAAAACCATTCCTGTTTGTACCAAAATCAACAAATGCCGCCTGTAATGATGGCTCAATCCTTGTTATTTTGGCTAGATAAACATCACCTTTGACAGTATTTTTTTTATTTGACTCTACTTCAAAATCATCTAATTTTCCATCTTCTGTAACTGCAATTCTTGTTTCTTTAATATTAGTTGTATCAATAAGTATATTTTTTGACATAATGCCGAAACTCCATAAAATTTTGTAAGATTTAAATTCATTATATGTATGTTAATGTATATATTTCGATTAATGTCATATTTTTAACTATTTCACAATGTAGATTATTAATTAACTATCATGATATTTAAATATATAAAAATTATATTATTTTTCCTTATTTTTTTGAGCATTTTATCAATTGGCAGTATATTTTATTTTCTTTGGAAGTTTTCTCCAGAACTTCCATCTTATGAAAAAATCATCAATTATCAGCCGAGCCTATCTTCAAGAGTGTACAGTTCAGATGGTTTATTATTAAAAAGCTTTTATACAGAAGAAAGAATTTTTATTCCAATAGAACATATACCAAGCAAAATTAAGGAAGCTTTTATTTCAGCGGAAGATAAAAAATTTTATCATCACCACGGTATTGATATAATAGCAATTACGAGAGCTTTAATAACAAATCTTTTATCTTATAATAAGAATAGAAGAGTAGTTGGAGCATCAACAATTACTCAACAAGTTGTTAAAAATTTATTATTAACTAATGAGGTAAGTTATAAACGTAAAATAAAAGAAATAATATTAGCTATCAGAATAGAAAATATATTATCAAAAAATGATATTCTAGAATTATATTTGAATGATATATACCTTGGATATGGTTCTTATGGAATAGGAACAGCAAGCTTAAATTATTTTAATAAATCAATTGATGAGTTAGAACTGCATGAAATAGCATATTTAGCTGCTTTGCCTAAAGCTCCTAATAATTATAATCCAATAGTTAATTATAATAATGCTATAAGCAGAAGAAATTGGGTAATAGACAGAATGTTTATTAATGGTTTTATAGATAAAACAGATTTAAATTTTAAAAATAAGTCTCTTATAGTAAACCAGCGTACTCAAAATTATTTTACTAACGCAGATTATTATTTTGAAGAAATAAGAAAATATTTATACCAAAGTTTTGGTAAAAACAAATTATACTCTGATGGTTTAATAGTGAAAACTTCTATTGATACAGAAATTCAAACATTTGCTGAAAAAAGTTTGTATGAGGGAATTATAGAATATGAAAAAACACAAGGTTGGAATCCGGTTGAAAGTGATGTTAGGTTTGGAGATTTTCTAAATAAAAAAAATTATTATAAAAAAATTAATCCTTTCTATGATAAATGGATACCTCTATTAATAGATTTTGTTGACAAAAAAAATATTATCAAAGCTCTAAATTATAATAAAGATATAGTAGAAATTAATCTGAATTTTAAAGAAAATGAATGGCTAAAAAATGAGTCTTTAAAAAAGGGAGATGTAATTTTTATTGAAAGAAAAATAGATATTAATGTAATTAGAAAAATTCCTAAAGCTAATGGCGCCATAATTGTTGTTAATCCTAATAATGGCGAAGTATTAGCAATGTCAGGTGGTTTTAGTTTTAAGTTAAGTGAATTTAATAGAGCAACACAAGCAAAAAGACAAATAGGATCAGCATTTAAACCTTTTGTTTATTTAACAGCACTCCAAGAAGGTTATACTCCTTCAACTTTGATTTTAGATGCCCCATATGTTGTAGATCAAGGGCCTGGACTCCCAAAATGGAAGCCCGCAAATTACACAGATGAGTTTTATGGTTTAACAACTATGAGAACTGGTATTGAGAAATCTAGAAACTTGATGACCGTAAGACTTGCCGATAAAATAGGTATGAAAAATATAATTCAAACTGTAAACAATTTTGGTATTAACGAAGGAATAGATGAACAACTATCAATGTCATTAGGTTCAGGAGTAATGTCTTTATCTCAAATTACAAACTCATATGGAATTATTGCAAACGGTGGAAAAAAAATCAGACCAACAATCATAAAAAGTATTTACTCAAAAGATGGAAAATTAATTTATAAATCTTCATCTGATTTATGTAAAACTTGTTTATTAGAAATTATTAATGAGGATAGGATAATACCCAATATTATAAAAAATGATAAAATTATATTAGATCCAAAAATAGCATTCCAAATTACTTCAATGATGGAAGGAGTAATTAAAAGAGGTACTGCAAAAAAGTTAAAATCTTTAGATATTCCCATCGCAGGAAAAACTGGTACAACTAATAAAAATAAAGATGCTTGGTTTATAGGATATACACCAAATTTAGTAGTCGGAATATATGTTGGATATGATAAACCTAAATCTCTTGGTTACAAACAAACTGGATCTTCTGTTGCAGTCCCAATATTTAAAAAATTTGCTGAAAAAAGTAAATTAAATTCAAATAGGATTCCATTTAAAGTTCCCTCTGGCATAAGTTTTGTAAGGATAGACCCAAAAACAGGTCTACCTTCAGATAATAAAAATAGTATTATGGAACCATATATTTTAGGAACAGAGCCCTATAATCAAAATGTTAATGTAATTGATAATTTAGGAAGCTTTAAAAAAAATATTATTTCAGGTACAGGTGGATTATTAAATTAATACGAATTTAAAAAAAGAAAATATATATTCAAATTTGCAAAAAATAAGATCAAATTTTGATCTTATAAGGAGGGGGGTTTGACTATGGATCACTCAACAATAAACTACAAGAATTAAAAATCAAAAGTTCTGAACCTAACATATGGGAAAAGCCGGAAGCAAAAATAATATTTCAAGAAATTAAATTAATTGAAAAAAAATTAAGTGATTATCAAGATATTAAAAATTCTATTGAGTCTTTAGAAGAATTTTATAGTCTATCACTTAAAGAAAATGTAAATGATTTATTGGAAGATCTGGAGAAAGAATCAAATAATATATTAAAAAAATCAGTTAAAATTAGATATTTAAATTTGATGAATGAGCAAGCAGATCAAAATAACTCTTTTTTAGAAATACATGCAGGCGCAGGAGGAACAGAGAGTCAGGATTGGGCAGAAATTTTACAGAGAATGTATACTCGTTGGGCTGAAGCACAAAATAATTCTTCCGTATCTCTTTTTCAAGAAACAAGAGGTGAAGAAGCAGGAATAAAATCATGTATTTTAAAAATTTCAATGGAATATGCTTATGGATGGTTGAAAAGAGAGAGTGGTATTCATAGATTAGTCAGAATTTCACCTTTTGACAGTAATAAAAGGAGACATACAAGCTTTGCCAGCGTTTGGGTTTACCCTGAAGTAGATGAAAAAATTGAAATTGAAGTAAATGAATCAGATCTTCGCATTGATACATATAGGGCTTCAGGAGCAGGGGGACAACATGTAAATAAAACTGACAGTGCAGTAAGAATCACACATGTTCCTACAAATATAGTTGTACAATGCCAGTCTGATAGATCGCAGCATAAGAATAAATCTAATGCAATGAGTATGCTTAAATCAAGATTATATGAAAGAGAATTGCAAAAGAGAAAAGAAAATGAGATTGTATCTAATAAAGAAAAAAAAGAAATTGGATGGGGTAATCAAATCAGATCATATGTGCTACATCCTTACAAGATGATAAAAGATTTAAGAACAGGACATGAAGATAGCAATGTCAGTAATATTCTGGATGGAAAAATTGATAAATTTCTTGAGAACTCTCTAACTTTATAATAGTTATTTTTATTAAACTAAATAATGTGAACTAATCCTATTTTCTTTTTACCAATAGAAATTTGTATTTTTTTTTCATTACCAAAATGACTTAAAGATAAATCTTTGAAATCATATATATTATTGTTTATTTTGATACCTTGAGATTTAATTAGTCTTTTAATTTCACTTCTACTTTCAATAAGCTTCAGTCTTTGGATAGCATCTAAAATTGTAAAGGATTTATCCAATATATTTTTTTTACTAATTTCTATACTAACTACTCTATTATCTATAATATTGGATTCAAAAATATTGTTTGCAATCTCCAAACTTTCTTTTGCAGCATTGTTCCCTCTCGCTAATTTTGTAACTTCAAAAGCTAGCGTTTCTTTAGCAAAATTTATCTCTTTATCTTTTAATTCTGACATTTTTTTTATTTCATTAAGTGGAAGTTTAGTAAACAAATGCAAATATCTTGATACATCTTTATCTTCAACATTTCTCCAATATTGATAAAATTCAAAATTTGACAATTTTTTTTCATCTAACCATATAGCACCATTTGCAGTTTTTCCCATCTTTGACCCATCAGTATTCGTAATTAGAGGTGATGTAATAGCATATGATTTAGCTTCATTATATCTCCTGATTAAATCAGTTCCACTAATTATATTACCCCACTGGTCAGACCCACCCATCTGTAGGATGCAGTCAAAATTTTTATTTAGATAATAAAAATCATAAGCTTGAAGAAGCATGTAATTAAATTCAATAAATGTTAATGGCTGCTCTCTTTCTAATCTATTCTTTACAGACTCAAACGTTAACATTTTATTTATTGTAATTTTTGATCCTATGTCTCTAAGAAAATCTATGTAGTTAATTTTAGACAACCAATCATAATTATTTATTATTTTTGCGTTCTTGCTTAAATCAATATAATTATTAAAAGTTTTAGATATACTTGTAATATTATTATCTATATCTTTTTTTTCTAAAATCTTTCTGGATGTATCTTTTCCAGATGGATCACCGATAAGAGTTGTACCACCACCCACTAATGCTATGGCAGTATGATCGTAGTAATCCAACCAGTGAAGTAACATTAACTGGACTAAACTACCAATATGTAAACTATCACTCGTTATATCGAATCCAATATATCCCGTAATTTTTTTCTTATTCATTATATTATCTAATTCTTCAATATCTGAAGATTGATAAATAAAACCTCTTAAACTTATTTCTCTTAAAAATTCAGATTGGAATTTCATTTTAATATTTTATGACTGAATTTTATATTTAATGTATTCATCAATTGAACTCTCAAACTCAGTTGGATAATTCTCATAAAAGTGATCGGCACCTTTAATTGGCTTAAATTTAATTTCCACTTTTTTTTGTTTTTGTAGCTTTTCTACTAATATCCTGGTTGATTCATATGAAGCAATATTATCTTTATCCCCGTGTACAATTAGTCCTGAAGATGGACATGGTGCCAAAAAACCAAAATCTCTTAAATTTGCAGGGGGTGACACACCTACAAAACCGTTTATTTCTGGTCTTCTCATTAGAAGTTGCATTGCTATCCATGCACCAAATGAGAAACCAGCTACCCAACAAATCTTTGAATTAGTGTTGTATTGCTGTAACCAATCTAGAATGCATGCTGCATCACTAAGTTCTCCTTCACCATCATCGTATATTCCTTCACTTTTTCCGACACCTCTAAAATTAAATCTTATTGTAGAAAAACCATTTTTTACAAAAAGCTTATACAATTTGAATACAATTTTAGTATTCATTGTTCCACCTTTAGACGGATCTGGATGAAGAATAACAACAATTGGAGAATCATCTTTATTGTTATGAGTATATTTTGCTTCGATCTTCCCTTCAGGACCAGGTATTAATAAGTCAACCATTTGATAAAGCTAATATTGAACTTATATGATTTTGTAAATATAGATGTTTTAAATATATGAATTCTCTTGGTTTTAATAAGTTGGAAAAAGACACAAAAGTTGTAGTAGCCATGTCTGGTGGGGTAGATAGCTCTGTTGCGGCAGTTATGCTAAAAAAAGAAGGTTATGATGTAACTGGAATTACACTTAAACTTTATAGTAACACTAGTACTTCAAAAAATAAATCATGCTGTGCTGGAATTGATATTGAAGATGCAAAAAATGTAGCAAAAAAGTATAATATAAAACATTTTACTTTAGATTATCAGGATAAATTTTTTAATGGGGTAATTAATAATTTTGTTGATTCATATTCAAATGGCGAAACACCCTTACCCTGTGTACAGTGTAATCAGACGGTTAAATTTAGTGATTTGCTTAATGAGTCAAAAAAAATGGGTGCTGATACTTTAGTAACTGGTCATTATGCAATTAGAAAAGGATCTTTAACAAATGCTAGTTTACATAAAGCAAAAGATTTGACTAAAGATCAAAGCTTTTTTCTCTTTGCAACACTCCAAGATCAATTAAATTTTGTACGCTTTCCATTAGGTAATTATAATAAAACTGAAATTAGAAAATTTGCACAAAAGTATGAATTAGATGTGAGTAGCAAGCCAGATAGTCAAGATATATGCTTTGTAACATCAGATTCTTACAGAGACTTAATAAAAAAATTAAACCCCAATAGTAATCAAGTGGGGAACATTTATGATATAAATGGTGATGTTATAGGAGAACATAAAGGAATAGCAAACTATACTATTGGTCAAAGAAAAGGTCTGGGTATTAGTGGGTTTAAAGAACCACTTTATGTAATTGAAGTAAATAAAAAAAATAACTCAATTACTTTAGGTCCTAAAAATTATCTAAAAAAAAATACTATTAACTTCAAAAACATAAATTGGTTGGGAGGAGAAATTTTAAATAAAAAATTTGAATGTTCAGCAAAAATAAGGTCTACTCAAGAAGATTTACCAGGTATTTTAGAAATTAAAAATGAGCTTGGTTCCTTCACATTTGACAATCACGTCGAGGGTACTTCTCCAGGTCAAGCCTGTGTTTTTTATAAAAATGACCAATTATTAGGCGGTGGTTGGATTACTAGTTAAATTTAAAATCAATTCTAAATATGCTTAATTTTTGTTGAAATTTATGGATTTTTTTAATTTATGAATTAGATGTATTTATGTGAATACTGATACTTTAGATACATTAGATAATTTTAGTAAAAACAAGTACAAATATGGCTTTGTAACAGATATTGATTCTGACAAACCCAAAAAAGGTTTAAACGAAGATATTATAAAATATATATCATTAAAGAAAAAAGAACCTGAATGGATGCTTGACTGGAGACTCAAAGCTTTTTCAAAATGGAAAAAAATGAAAGAGCCAAATTGGGCTAATCTAAAATTTCCAAAAATCGATTATCAAGATATTTATTATTATTCAGCACCAAAGGGTTTTCAAGATAAACCAAAAAATTTAAGTGAAGTAGATCCAAAGTTAATAGAAACTTATAACAAGCTAGGAATTCCTTTAGAAGAACAAAAAGTACTCGCAGGAGTTGCAGTAGATGTTGTATTTGACAGTGTTTCTGTTGCAACTACTTATAAAGGTGAATTAGAAAAATTAGGTATAATATTTTGTTCTATTGGTGAAGCAATTCAAAAGCACCCTGATTTAATCAAAAAATATTTAGGATCAGTAATACCGGCTGGAGACCATTCCTTTTCTGCTTTAAATTCTGCAGTATTTACAGACGGATCATTTGTTTATATTCCAGAAAATGTGAAATGCCCAATGG
>MDTG01079537.1_pt1 | contig 13363 bp, 9 predicted proteins | sample 811421 | NCBI WGS metagenome assembly MDTG01 (sample SAMN05326645, study PRJNA326480) | marine metagenome | isolation source: seawater | place: Pacific Ocean: South East | collected 2011 | reverse complement strand
GTATTGATTTCATGTTTAATTGACCTGGTGGCTATAGCGGAGAGGTTACACACGATCCCATTTCGAACTCGAAAGTTAAGGGCTCCAGCGCCGATGGTACTATGTCTTAAGGCAAGGGAGAGTAGGACGTTGCCAGGTCTATTAAACATGAAAATGTGTCACTTCCTATGCTCTTTATTTTTAAATAGATTAAAATCTTGATAGTGTTATTAATTCTTATTAATTACTTCCTTGTTTTCAATATAATATTAACCAGAAAATTTAGATGAATAAAATTAACTGTCTCATATTGGCGGCCGGGAAACATAAGAACAATGACACAGCATGTAGTTTATGGACTTTTTCAAATGGAAAAAGCATTTTAGATTGGCAATATCACACATTAAATCTTGCAATAGAAAATCCTTCTATTCAAATTGCTATTGGTTATAAATATGAAGAAGTAGTTAAGAAATATAAAAACCTGAATTTTTCTCGTATAAAAAATTGGGAAGAGGGAAGTTCACTTCGATCACTTCTAGAAGCTGACTTTCCTCTATCAGATTCTTTACTGGTTATGTATGGCGATACAGTGTTTCGTTACGAGTCGATCAGAGAACTAATTAGAGTAAATGAAGATATTGTTATTGGCGTTGATAGTAAATGGAAGTCAAGATTTACTGATAGATCATTCGATGATATTGAAATTGCTGAAAAAATTGAAACGCCTAATGATGGTACTTTGGAATACACAGGGTTAATAAAGTTTTCCCCGAAAGTTTTAAAATTCATAAAAGAAAATAATAATTCCCTAAAAGATAAGTCTTTCTTAGAATTAATAAGTCTTTTAAAGACTTCAGGTTTCAATATGGAATTTTATGACCTTTGTGGCGAATGGGCTGAAATGAATGAAGCTAATGATTTAGTAAAATTTATCTTAGGCACAAAAGCTGAAACTTTAAATCGTATCAAGTCAATTGTAAAAAAAAGTGAAGTTTGCGAACAGTATTTAGTCATCTCAAGACAATGGAATCTTAATCGAGAAGTCGAGATTAAAAATATTGCAAAAAAATTTAACAGTCAAAACGTAATCATAAGATCAAGCTCATCAGACGAGGACAATTGGAAAACAGCAAATGCTGGACTTTTTTTAAGTCTAATGAATATTGAAGTAAAAGATCAAATAAAACTAGCTGACTCAATAGATAGTGTTTTTGCTTCTTATGAACAAGTTAATGATGATAGCCAAGTATTAATACAACCTTTTATAAATGATGTAATGATGTCTGGAGTTATTTTTACAAGAGACCTTGTTACAGGCTCACCTTACTATGTAATTAATTACGATGATGAGTCGGGAAGCACTTCAAGTGTAACTTCAGGGAAGGATGGCAAATTTAGAAATCTAGTTATCAGTCATAAAGGTAAAAATACTGTTAAAAATATTGATGATCGAGTAACGAGAGTAATTGATGCTGCTCAAGAATTGCAGAGTATATTTGGGTTTGATAACTTAGATATTGAATTCGCTATAGACAAAAATAATAGACTTTACTCATTTCAAGTAAGACCCATTTCTGTAAAACATGATGGCTCAATAAATATTTCTGATCAAAAGATTTTTAATTTAATTGATAAAGCAAAAGATAAGTTTCTAAACTTACAAAATAATAATATGCATCTCGGCAGATATACTATTTTTTCAAATATGACAGACTGGAACCCCGCTGAAATTATAGGTACTCATCCAAACACGTTAGCATACAGTCTTTATGAGCACATTATAACCAATGATGTGTGGGCACTTCAAAGAAAGGAATTTGGCTATAGAGACGTAGGCTCAACACCGCTTATGGTGAATTTCAGTGGACAACCATATATTGATTGCAGGGCAAGTATAAATTCCTTCATTCCTAAAAATTTACCCAATTCTACAGCTGAAAGACTAATCAATTCTTACTTAGAAATTTTGAAAAAAAATCCACATTTGCACGATAAGCTAGAGTTGGAAGTAGTTTTTACAATATGGGAGCCAAATTTTTCAAAGATTGCCAATGAACGTTTTAAGAATTATGACGTATCTAATGATGATATTAGAATATTAGAAAAAGAATTAAAGTTAATAACCATAGGAGCCTTTGATCGATTAGACGAGGATTTAAAACCTCTTGAAGAGCTTAAAAAGTTTACAGAAAAAATCATTGCTAGCGATAGCCGTCCAGTCGAAAAAGCCTATTTATTGATTGAATTGGTGAAAAAGTATGGAACTTTACCATTCTCACATGCTGCAAGAGCTGGGTTCGTAGCTATCACTTTGCTTAAAAGCTTTATTGGCTGTGGTATATTATCAAAAGACCGATTACTTGAATTTCAAACAAGCATCAGAACAGTTGCTGGAGAATTTACTGAAGATTTAGGTAATGAGGAGATACATGTTGATCATTTAATTGAAAAATACGGACACTTAAGACCAGGCACATATGATATAGGTGAAAAAGCTTATTGGGAAAATAAGCAGTTCTATTTTAGAAGACCTAAAACTAAAATAAAAAACATCAATTCAAAATTAAATAAAAAGTTCGCTTTTTCTGAAGTTGAACTACTTAAAATGCAAAAAGCACTTAATGAGTTAAGTTCTGAAATAGATATAAAAGAAATTATAAAGTATTTTGTGAGAGCAATTACTTCCAGAGAGCTTTCAAAATTTATTTTTTCAAGATCATTAAGTTTAGCATTAGATGAGTTAGTAAAATTATGTAAAAATAGCTCAAATATTACAAGAAGTGAAATTGGCTATCTTAATTGGAATAATATCTGTGATCTTAATTCAAGAAAAACAACTCTTATCGACTTACAATCAGAGCTTAATTATAGAAAAAAGAAGTCTCATGAAAAAGGTATGGTTAAATTACCATCAGTTATATTTTCAGTAGATAGCTTTTATGGATTTGAAGAAGAAAAATCTTCACCTAATTTTATCACGCAAAAAAAAATAACGGCCGAAGTAATAGAAGTAGTAGAAGACGAACAAATTGATTATTCTGATAAAATAGCTATGATTCCTAGTGCTGATCCTGGCTATGACTGGCTGTTTGCACACAAAATAGCGGGTTTAGTTACAACATATGGCGGTGCAAACTCTCACATGGCAATTAGGTGTGCTGAATTGGATTTGCCCGCAGCAATTGGTGTAGGTGAGGACTTATACAACAGTTTAAAAAGTATGAGGCAAATTTTCTTAGATTGTTACAATGAAAAAATATCAAATGTTTAAAAAAGTAATTGGAATAACTCATAAAATTATGGAACATCCTAAGTATGATGAAACGTTAGATTGTATCGATTTAAAATGGGGAGAGTTACTTACTAAAATAAATTTTATGCCCTTAACACTCAGCACTGTTGATAGCAAATTTGTTTCTTATCAATTAGAAAAGTTTAGTTTAAATGGAGTCATCTTAAGTGGAGGAGATACTCCACATCAATATTTAGAAAAAATAGAAGATAATCATCGAAAAGGTAAAAATAATAACCTAATTTTTAGAGATTTGTATGAGTTAAAATTAATTGCAGAGTGTATTAAACGAAAGATTCCTATTTTAGGTGTATGTAGAGGCTTCCAATTATTAAATATTTATTTCGGCGGAAATATCGAGCCAATAGAAAATCATGCTGGTGAGAAAAAACATGTTATTGAAAGTAGTTCCGAAAATATTTTTTTTGATTTTCCAAGAAAAGTAAATTCATATCACAATTATTGTATCTCCAAAGATGGCTTAGGATCTGAACTGATCCCTCTCGCGCGCGATATTGATGGAAATATTGAAGCAGCTAAACATAAAACTAATAATGTTCTCGGTATCATGTGGCACCCTGAAAGAGAAGAGCCATTTGAAGAGATTAATTTGAAAGTTTTAGAAAGATTTTTCCAATGAGAGTATCCGCTTTAATTCTTGCAGCTGGAATGGGAACAAGATTAGAAAAACTAACACAAAAGATTCCTAAAGCGATGGTTACGATGTTTGGAAAACCATTAATTAAGTATCAAATTGACACGCTGTTATCAGTTGGAATTACTGAAATTGGCATTGCAACTGGATATTGTAGCGAAAAAATAGAGGAAATTGGCTACCCAACTTTTTTTAATAAAGAATTTAAACAAACTAATATGGTGGAAAGTTTATTCTCGTCATTAGATTTTTTTTCGGATTGTAATAATGATTTACTAATTTCATACGGAGATATTGTATATCAAAAAAATAATCTAAAAGCAGTTTTAAATTCTAACGACGATATATCTTTAATGATAGATAAAAAATGGCATAGACTTTGGTCAGTAAGAAATGGAGATCCACTTAAAGACGCAGAAACACTTAAATTAGATGATGAAGGTTTTATAATTGAATTGGGCAAAAAGCCAAATGATATTAGTAGTATTCAAGGGCAATATACTGGTTTAATTTATATAAAAAATCATGTCATTAATGATTTAATTAATTTTTATAATTCTATGGATAGATATGAGTTATACGATGGAAGAATTTTTAAAAAAATGTTTATGACTAGTTTCCTGCAATCTTTAATTGACTCTAAATGGAAAATTAAAGCTACAATGGTAGAAAATGGGTGGCTCGAGGTTGATACAGTTAAAGATTTAGAGATTTATTCCAAATTACAAAAAAAAGGCAAACTGATTAACTTATGGGATATGAATAATTAACTAATGGTAAAAAAATGGCAAATATTCTTGTAACTGGATCAGCGGGATTTATAGGTTCCGCATTAACCCTCAAACTTTTAGAAAGAGGAGATAATATTGTAGGAGTAGATAATCTTAATAATTATTATAATATCAAATTAAAAGAAGATAGATTAGCAAGACATATTAATCATGAAAATTATACTCATTATCAGATATCAATTGATGATCGACAAAAAGTTGAAAAAATATTTAAAGATGAAAATTTTGACATAGTTGTTAATCTCGCCGCTCAAGCTGGTGTGAGATATTCTATTGATAATCCTCACTCGTATATTGACTCAAATATATTTGGTTTTTTAAATATTCTAGAAGGATGTAAATCTCGTAAAATTAAGCACTTAATATATGCTTCCTCAAGTTCAGTGTATGGCTTGAATAGAAAAATGCCTTTTAGCACTGAAGATACAACTGATCACCCTGTTAGCTTGTATGCGGCAACAAAAAAATCAAATGAATTGATGGCCCACTGTTATAGTCATCTTTTTAATTTAAATACAACTGGATTGAGATTCTTTACAGTTTATGGCCCTTGGGATAGACCAGATATGGCACTTCAAAAATTCACAGATGCCATGGTTAGAGGAAAAAAAATTGATCTTTATAATTATGGTAAACACAAAAGAGATTTTACGTACATTGATGATATTGTTGATGGTATAATAAAAGTCATTGATCAACCCCCAATGTTAAATGAGAGTTGGGATGCAGAAAATCCATCTCTGAGTAGTAGCAACGCACCATATAAAATATTTAATATCGGCAATAATAAATCTGTCGAATTACTTGATTACATAAATGAAATTGAAAAAAACCTTGAATTAAAGGCAGAAAAAAATCTTTTACCCTTACAACCGGGTGATGTTGAAGATACTTTTGCGGACATAGAAGAACTATTTAATATTTATAATTTTAAACCTGAAACTACAATTATTGAGGGAGTTAAGAAATTCATCGAGTGGTATAAGGACTATAATAAAATAAAATAGATACTGTATTATGCAACAATCGTTATTAAGGAAATTATCAGAGAAAGAAGCAGTGATTGGCATTGTTGGCTTAGGATATGTTGGGCTACCCTTATCTATAAGGTTTGCATCAGTTGGATACCAAGTTATTGGATTTGATAATGATATAAAAAAAATTGAAAATTTAAATAAGAACAAAAGTTACATTAGTCATATAGGAAATAATGTTATAGAAAAATTAAATAAGAAAAATTTTACTGCCACAAAAAACTTAAAAAAAATTAAAAATGTTGATGTTTTAGTATTATGCGTACCTACTCCCTTAAAAGGAAACAATACTCCTGATCTAAATTTTGTAATAAATACATTAAAATCTTCTTTGCCTTATTTAAAAAAAGGACAGGCCATCTCATTAGAAAGTACAACATATCCTGGAACAACTGAGGAAATAGTTTTGCCGTTATTAAAAAAACTTAATTTAGGAGTAGGAAAAGATTTGTTTATTATATATTCACCTGAAAGAGAAGATCCTGGAAATAAAAATTTTTCAACCAAGAATATTCCAAAAGTTGTCGGAGGAGTAACGCCTGAATGTTTAGAGGTCGGCGTTGAATTATATAAAAATATCATCGACAAAATTGTACCTGTAAGTTCAACTAAAGTAGCTGAGATGACAAAGATTTTAGAAAATATACACCGTGCAGTAAATATTGGCTTAGTTAATGAAATGAAAATAGTAGCGGATAAGATGAATATAAATATTTACGAAGTGATCAATGCCGCTGCGACTAAACCGTTTGGATTCACTCCTTATTATCCAGGACCTGGTTTGGGGGGTCACTGCATACCGATTGACCCCTTCTATTTAACATGGAAGGCAAAACAGCTGGGAGTTGAGACGAAATTTATCGAACTTGCAGGAGAAATAAATAATAGTATGCCACGTTATGTAGTAAACAAGTCTCTAAAATATCTAAAAAAATCTAATATAGATGTCAAAAAAGCAAAGATTTTGATTCTAGGTATTGCTTATAAAAAAAATATAAATGATATGAGAGAGTCACCTGCAGTAGAAATAATTAAAATCCTAAAAACTAAACAAGCTAAGGTTGATTATCATGATAAATATGTTCCAAAGTTTCCTAAAATGAGAAAATATAGTTTTAATTTAAAAAGTGTGAATATAAATAGAAGTTCGGTTCCAAAATATGATCTTATTATAATTACAACTGATCACTCAAATGTTGATTATAAAATGATACAAAAATATGCTAAACAAATTATTGATACTCGAGGAGTTTTTCAATTTGAAAGCCATAAAAATGTTACTCATTCATAACTGAAATTATGAACATTAAAAACCTTTTATCTGGCTCTTACGGAATAATAAAAATTTTTGAAAAAAATGAATATAAAAATTTTTTTATACTTATTTTTTTGATGATCACTGGAGCTGCTTTGGAAACCATTAGTATTGGACTCGTTTTGCCAATTTTATCCTCCATAACAAATCCAAGTACGTCTCCCTATCTTCAAAATCTTCTTGAGGTATTGAATATAGAAATACTTTTTGAAGATACTCTATATTTAATAATTTATGCAGTTATATTTTTCTTTTTTATATATTTATTAAAAAATATTTTTTTATCCTTCTTATTTTGGAGGCAGTCAAAGTTTATATATAGTTTAATGGCATCGATTGCTGAGAAATTATTTAAAGGATATATATATAAGCCTTATATGTTTCACGTAGAAAATAATTCAGCAGAACTAATTAGAAATCTAACAACCGAAATGAACTTATTTAATGGAGCTGTTAAGGCGCTAACTACTCTCTTAACAGAAATACTAGTTTTGATTGGAATTACATCTTTATTATTGATATTACAGCCAAAAGCTAGTTTTGCAGTTGGAATAATATTAATTATTTCTACTGTAGTTTTTTACCTTCTTACTAAGAATCGAATAAAAAAATGGGGTGAAGATAGACAGTTCCATGAAAGATATAGAATACAGCATTTACAACAAAGTATAGGTGGAAATAAAGAAATTAAAATTCTTGAAAATGAGAGAGAATTCATAAGACAATTTAAACGACATAACTCTGAATGGGGTAATATTGGGCATAAGCAAAATTTTATTGAAGCCATTCCCAGACTATGGTTGGAAGTGGTTGCAATCGGACTTCTGACTTCTTTGACAATCATATTGATTTCAAATGGTATCAAGCTTAGTGAGCTTGTTCCTATAATTGGAATGTTTGGTGCAGCAGCTTTTAGGTTATTGCCATCTGTCAATAGAACTATCGGGGCACTCCAAAGACTTATTTACACCGCTCCAGTAGTAAAAGTTATATCTCAAGAATTAGGCGATAGTAACGTTGATGAAAAGGTTTTATTTGATGAAAAAATAAAAATTGAAAAATCAAAGAAAGTACTAGATTTAAGAAATTGGAAGGAAATTAAAATCAGCAATATTAATTATAAATATCCTGGATCAAATGAATTTGTTCTTAATAATCTTAGTTTAAATTTTTCTAGAGGACAGAGTATCGGAATAGTTGGTAAAAGTGGTGAGGGCAAAAGTACATTTATCGATATTTTACTAAATCTTTTACCTCTTAATAGTGGAAGTATTTTGATTGATAATTTAGATGTTGAAAAAAATATCCTAAGTTGGAGAAGTCAAATTGGCTATGTTCCTCAAGAAATATTTATTATAGATGATACATTAAAAAGAAATATTGCTTTAGGTGTTAAAGATGAAAATATCAACGATAAAAAATTAGAAAAAGCAATAGAGCTTTCACAATTAAAAGATTTTGTTACTACTCTGCCAAAAGGTGTAAATACAAAAGTTGGAGAAAGAGGAGCTCAAATTTCGGGCGGCCAATCTCAGAGGATAGGTATCGCAAGAGCTTTATATAATAATCCTAGTATTATTTTGTTTGATGAGGCAACTAGCTCTTTAGACGTCAAAACTGAAAATGAAGTTATGAAATCAATCGACTCTCTTAAAGGAGATAAAAGTATAATTTTAATAACACACAGGATATCAACATTAAAAAATGCTGATGTAATTTACAAATTGGAAAAAGGTTCTTTGACCGAGACTTCTTATGAAAAATTATAATAAAAAAACAGATGAATTTAGTAGCATATAGACGCAATTCGTTCGATAAGATTCATATAGTTGAAAAATTAATTTTTGAATACTTTTTAAGATGTCAAAATCTATCAGGTATTGAAAAAAATAATATTATTCTCTTATTTTATCATGAACTAATTCATTTTTATGCTTCAATAATAGTAAGAAATGAAATTTTAAACCATAGAAATAAACAAAAAAATAAATCTAAAATTAACCTGCACAAATTTATGGATGACGAAGTAAGATTTGGATGGAGAAATAGAAAAAGTTTATTTGATTTAATCAAAAATAAGAAAAAAATAAGTATTAAAAGAAGATTATTATCTTTTATTTTTTCAACCAAATTATTTTGGTTTAAGGATGCAAAAATTTATATAGGAGATGTTTCAATAAATAATTTTTCAATTATTTTTAGATCATTTTTAAGAGGATATAGAATAGCTTATATTTCTAATGATCAAGTTTATTTGAATGAAGCTAAGAAACAGACAGATTTAATTTTTGAATTAACAAATGAAATAAACCGCAAAATAAATGTAAATTTTGATTGTGAACAACTTAAAAAAGATATTCAATATTCAATAAGTTGTATAATTTCAGAAGATTATCTTAAAGTTAAAAAATATAAAAAAAAAGATTTTATTATTATAGGATCTCCAGGCAAATTTTATAATCGAATAGCATCGATAAATGGCTACTGCTCTGGTTCTAAAATAATAGGTGTTTTACACGGAGAAGAATCTGGCTCTGTGTCTCATTTACCCTGGAAATTCGATGATCGTTCTTTAAGTCAGTTTATTATTGGATACGGCTCTAAGGGAAATTATAAAAATAATAGAGATGCCAACTTTTTATCAATAGATAAATTAAACCAGACATATGTTGAGAGTGATAGTGAATACGTCTCAAAAATATTTGATAATTCTAAAATCAAGTTTCTAAATACCAAAAAGGCAAATAAAGGCTTATATATCTCTTGGCGGCTCAATAATATTTCTGTCATAAATTCATACGATACTATGGATCCTCTTGATTACATTGAGTGGCAAAACTTTTTATTAAAAAAATATCCGGATGTTGCTATTAAACTTCACCCTAAACAAAGAAATTTTATAAATTACAAAAGTAAAAAAGTTTTTGGAAGCCTTATAGATTGTATTGATGACTATGATTATTTTATATTTGATTATGCTTCATCATCAGCCTTTTCCCAAGTTGCAGCAACAAATAAGCCAATCATATATTATAATTTAGGTTTATCGAATTATACAAATAATGGCTTAAGTTATTTAAGAAAAAGAGTTATTTGGTGCGATGTAAATGTCTATCAAAATTATGATGGCTTTTTAGTATTTAATAAAAACAATGATAAAAAAGATAATTCCTTTACAAAATCATTCTCATTAGCTAGCAAGAAGACATCAAGAATTGACGCTCTTTTTAATACTATTGAAGCAAATAAAATACTATAAATTAGTAATAATATGAATTTATATAAACTTCTAGTCAGTTCACAATATATTCCAAGAAGGAATTTCAGATATTCAACTTCAGAAAAAGACTACAAGTTTATTTCATCGCTTTTAAGAAATAATTTTTTTAGAAAAATATTTTTTATTTTTTCAAAACTTATTCCAAAAAACTCACAGTTGAGTAAGACACTGAAGAATAGATTATTTGAATATCAGCACGCTCCTGAGATTTTAAAAATTAAATATCTGACTGATTTTAATAAAAAATACTTCTTGATTGACTATTCACATGAAACCAAAAAATCAATCATTATCAAACCAGAAGAGATAATCACAACTTATATTAATGTGAAAGATGATTTTAGTTTTTCATTTAGTGTTGCTGTATTGGAAAATTTATTTCTAAGTTATAAAAAAATACTTAATAATGACTTTAAATTAAAAATTAACATTTTAGACGAAAATGAAAAACAACTTAAAGAAATAAATTTTCAATTACCTATAAATGATAAAAAACATGCACTCTTAAGAAAAAGTTTAGACACTAATTGGATTGATTTATCAGTAGATCTAAAAGAATTTATAGATCAATCAATATCAATTAGCTTATCTATAAGTTTTATAAGTCATACTTTCACAATGTTTAATAGAAAAAATAAATCAAAAAATGATTTAAATATCAATATACCCTGTTTTGCTATTGGAAATCCAAATTTTGTTTGTAAAAAAAATTATAAGAGAAATATTTTATATATTTCTGGAGAGTCCTTAACAGATCCATTTTATATAAAAAAAAATTACAACAATATAAGTTTCCCTAATATTGAAAAATTGGCCTCTGATTCTATTCGTTATAATAGGTCATACTCTATTGGAGATTCAACTCTTCCAACGGTCATGGCATTTAAAACTGGATTATTTCCAAGCCAGCATGGTTTTGGGGATTATTCAAAACCAGTTTATGAGGATAATCAGTCTGAAGACATAATTACAATTGCAAGTCTTCTAAAAGAGCAGGGATTTTTAACTAAATCAATCTCGAGTTATCCCCGATTTGATCCACTGTATGGTTGGGCTGTTGATTTTGATAGTTACTATCAGTCTGAATATCCTTATATTTCAGATGCACCTGACGCATCTAGAGTAATTAGAAATTTTGAATCAGAGAAAGAACAAGATCTTTTTATGTTCACCCACATTACTAGAACCCATGGACCTTTTTTATCGGGTGACAATAATCAAACACCTAACCGTATTAAAAGTGAAGAACTAGACTCAGCAATGAATGATAATTTTTTACCACTTTATTCATCACAAATTCAAGTTTTTGATGAGCAAATTGGGCAAATAATTGATTATTTGAAAAGAACCAATCAATACGACAATACAATGATTGTTCTTGTTGGAGATCATGGAGTTGCAATGCCACCGAAGTGGGATTTTAAGAAAAATACATTTGCTCATTATGAGGAGCATGTAAGAGTACCTCTTTTAATTAAACCTGGAGCGTGGTCAAAAAAAATAGTGCAAGAAATTAACAGCCCTGTAACGGCGCATAAAGTAATTTTTGATGAAATAATTGCACACAATAATGCAATAATACCAAAGCAATATAAAGAACTTCCACAGTATGATAATGAATTCGCGAATCTCGCAATATCGGAAACTGTTTATCATCCAGACAATGATAATTATGCATTAATGATTGTTTCTGATAAATTTAAATACTGGATGATTGCTAAAATTGATTGGGACAAATTTAAAATTGTGTCGACAATTGACGAAAAATTATTTCAAGTAGATTCAGAAGGAATAGCGGTTGAGGATAAAAACTTAATAAAAGAAAATAAATTCAAAGAACATGCCTTAGACTTTAAAAATAAAAGTTATAAATTTTTTGAAAGAAGCTGCGAATTCAGAAAAAAGTTTCCAATATCAAGATTTCCGAGTACTATAAATTTAAAATAAAATCTTTATGATAAGAGTTGGAATAAATGGATTAGGAAGGATCGGAAGAAATTGCTTTAGACACATACAAGATGATCCTAATATTCAAATTGTTCATATTAATGATCCAAACTTAAGTCTTAAAAACCTTTGCTACTTGTTGAAATACGATTCTATCTATGGGAGAAACAAAAGTGTCATAACAGTTGAGGATAATACTTTACTTTTAGAGAATAAAAAAATAAGTACTAGTTTTCTAAATAAGTCCCATGAAGTTAACTGGCAAAAATACAACATTGATGTTTTAATTGAATCTTCAGGAGTCGTGTCAGTACAAAATGACTCAGCTAAATTAGCAAGAGATCGAATTGTTAAAAAAACTATTATTACGCACACTTTTAAAAATGCAGACAAGACAGTAATACTTGGAGTAAACGATATTAATTTAAAAAAAGATGAAGATCACGTTATTTCATCTTCAATTTGCGATTCAACTGCAGTTGCTCCAATATTTCAAGCTATAAAAAATGTATGTAAGATTAATTCTGGCTCTGTAATTACCTTACATCCGTGGTTACAATATCAAAATTTAATGGACGGTCCATGTAGATCTTTTGCTCACCCTCATCAAAATATCGAGAATTTCTCATTAGGACGAGCAAGCACTGAAGCATTAATTCCAAAAACAACTTCATGTATCGATGCCGTGATTGAGGTTCACCCTGATCTGAGAGACAAAATATACGGAATGTCTTTTAGAGTACCAACACCATCGGTTTCTTGTGCAATAATTAACGTTTTGATTGAAAATGAAATTAGCCATTTAGCATTACAAGAAGAGTTTAAAAAAATTAATGAAGACTTCAAAATGAATTTGATATCAATAAATGATGAAGAACTAATTTCAAGAGATTTTATAAAAGAAGATTGTTCTGCAATAATTGATGATCGATGGACTTTAATTGAGAATAAGAATCTAAGAATTGTTGCCTGGTATGATAATGAGCATGGTTATTGTAGTAGAGTTATTGATATAGTTAAAAAAGTTGTTGAGCCAAATGATAAATGATAAGTCCACTAATTTTAAT
>MDTG01435272.1_pt1 | contig 13365 bp, 16 predicted proteins | sample 811421 | NCBI WGS metagenome assembly MDTG01 (sample SAMN05326645, study PRJNA326480) | marine metagenome | isolation source: seawater | place: Pacific Ocean: South East | collected 2011 | reverse complement strand
GGTGGGCGTGCTCGGTTAGGGTCCAAGGGTTCGGGCCGGTCTTGATGGTACCGATACACTTTATTTGGTGGGGTCCTTCGTCATACCACAGCCTCGAGGGGGAAAGCAATGCACTCCAATTTCAGGGGACAAAAGAGGAAGAAAGAGGGGAAATGGCTTCGGCTGGGAGTTTCTAACCCTCCCCACCCTATGGAAATGAGAGTAGTTTACCGGGACAAATATAACAGAATCGAGAGGGAGGGGATGGGAGTCTATTCTTCTGTTCTTTGTCGGACACGACGTGCAGGAGGGAATTCATCGTCAACATCTTCGACTCTCATGAAGCACCGTTCTTCTAGTCGGTTTAGGGTTAGGGGATTTCGGAAAATGTCACTATTTGGAAAATAATCCGCTCGATAGTATTCGCCAAACCTCGGGTTGTCTGGGTTGTAATCCGGGTCTGGTCCGAAGCACTGACCGGAACTTGTTTGCCACACTCTGTCACCTGCCTTGAATGGTTCAAGAGTGATTGGATCCTTATCTTCACCATTGCACTTTTCTGCGGTGTAGTCGGTCCATCTACATTTCTCTTCGGTGATCCCCATGATCCGTGCTCGTTGCTCTGCGCTGATGGTTGACTTTGGAAGACCCTTGACGACTTCTCTAAGTGGTCCAAGTGCGTACACATCCTCAATAACTTCGCGCAAAGGATCAGGCAACAATCTAATATTGTCAAATGGACTTCGCAACCCTCCCAAAGAAACGAGCAGGCTAATCTTTCCTCGCTGGCTTACGACGATGACAATGCTATACCCCTTTCGTGCATTATCTCCAATCTTCAATATCGTATTTGTCTCCTCGTCGACTTGAGTCGATAAAAATTCACGAAAGTTGTTGTTGCCATCGGTGTTTTCCCCAAACGTAAACGCGGGATTCAATATTTCCTCTTCTGTACTCTGCATCGAATGTGACGCAAAACGACGAAGCCAATTTTCGTTTACTTGATACCCAAGACGAGTTGTAAGGTTTACAGCAAACCTGTACATACCATCACCGTAATTGTGATCAATCATCCGTAAAAACATAACGCTAGGTAAGGGTGGATTGACCGTCTCTCTGATGAAGGGTGGGATTATGAATTTGAGTATTCTTCCACCGCGATTATACTTGATGGGGTTCATCAATTTGAGCTGTGGGACGTACGAAAGCATCATACCTGCCATCAATGTGTTCCGTGATTCTCGTTTGCTGGCATTGGGGTAAAACTGTCGGAGCAAAAGGGTCTCGGGCGATGGAGGCACACCATGTATCTCGTCCCAGTCCTCGTCCGATCGCGACATGTAAGTGCGAAGACATTTTTTTTCTTTTCATCTTTGTGCCTTGGACGACATGCCACGCGAGTTCGTCTTTTATCCTGACCCACAATTCAAGTGTGACTTAATGAAGATGCAATGCACGGCCCGTTGTAAAAATGGTAGAGGGCCTCGATGCAAACGGGATGTTGTCATTGGGCTAGACAAATGCTGGACTCATTTGATGAAGGATCACAAATTGAAAATCAAAGAAACCAGCCTCCGCGGTCTCAAATTCAAAGGTTTGTTTGCTTGGGACAAAACGAAAGGAGAACATGCAAAAATATTCAACCAAGGTGATTTGATTGTGCCATACAATGGCGAAGTCCTCACGAAAGTAGAAATGGAAGGTCGATATGGTGAAGGGGATGACAACACCGCACCATATGTAATTGAAAACGACAAAACACAGCGATTCGAAGATGCCGCCTGCAAACGGACGGCAGCTTCGATATCAAACCAAGCCAGTGGACGTTTCAGCAACAATGCCAAGTTGGATTTCCATCCTGACGATGAAGATGACAACACTGTCTATTTGATAGCGACTAAAGACATCAAAAACAAGAGAGAGATCTTCTGCGACTACGGCCAAAAGTACCGATTGGATGATGCAATCACTCACCGTACGAGGTACAAACGACGGCGGTAAAAAATTGTTGCATGCTATGACAACATGAGTGAGAAAGAAAAAGAAAATCAATCCAGACACGAGGAATGCAAGAAGTTCAGCCTGCATGTCTTCTCTGTGGCTCTCAGCATCACATTGGCTCAGATCTGGGTTGGGTTTATTTTGACGCGCGCGCAAACGGCATTCGAAAAGTTTGGGGTCTCGAGTCCGACACAGGACGTGCGGGGACTTCTGCTCTTCACGGCAATCATACTTGGAGTTTTCTACGTGTTTGAGGAGCTTGACATCATCCATGTGCCCGCGGGCTTCGGTGTAGTCAAGTACGTTTGATGTCGAAAAGGGTGAACAGTGTCGACTCGGCAGCAACATGGTGGTGTGCCAGTGGGGGATTGAGGTTCAGGACGACACCACCGTAGACGAAGCCGACGACTGCAGGATGTGTCTTCTGCACCTGTTGGAGGAGCTCATGCCCTGTGGTCGTGTGGAGGTCCGCCCGCAATGTCAGTGTCTGTGGCTTGTTGACCGTGTCGCAGTGGCGGACAAAGATCTGCCCTTCATTCTTTCTTGGGTGGTTCATCCTCCTCCTCCTCCTCTTCCGCGTTGTTCAAGATCTCGAGTGACTCTCCGATTCGACCCACGCTGTAGAGACCCAAAAGCAACTCTGAAATCTTTTCTTTGCTTGACGCATTTTTGAGTATTTGGGGGAAGAGGACGTTGAAGGTCGCCATCTTCTGATCCACTGTGAGAGTGCTGATGAACTTGCCGCTGCGTGTGACAAAGAAAGGGATCAACAGCTCGACGACCTCGACGATCTCTTCACGTGTCAGTGACAGGATGAACCGGGACACCTGGGTGCGTCCGAGTTTGGACATCTTCGACTTGGTTTTCTTGAGCTGCGCCACTATCTCCGCAATCGTGTCCTGCGAGAATTGCATATTGGTGAACGGCAACACTTTGTCCATTTGATTGATCTGTTCTTCACTGAATGGGCGGACCGTCCCATTGTGGTCCTCCTGCAACAGATTGAAAACCGATTTCAAATCATCAATGGAGTAGTCTTTGATGAGCTCAGTCAACTTCTCTACGTTTTTACTCATCGCTAACAGTCGACACAGATTTTTTTTCCTCCGATTGTGCAGCAGTCTCAGTCTCCTCGGGTTCCTTTTCATGCACTACTTCCTCCTGCTCTTGGGACTCTTCCTCCTTTTCCTCTTCCAGCTCTTGTTGGGCCGCCTCTTGTGTGCCGGCATCCACTTTTGCCAATTCGATCTCGCGCTTGCGGGTTTCTAGCGCAAGGATGACCTCCATTGAGTGCATTTCGGGCAGCACTGCGATGACAGCCTTCTTCTGTTCGTCCGACAGTGAGGACACTTCTGCATTATTCCGGTCCTTCGACTTTGACAAATAATACACAGCGACCAACTCGTCAATGTTGAAGTCTTTGATGGTCTCACTCAAGGTACTCATCGTTTGTGATAGCCAAAGATTTTTTTTTCGACGAATCGTCTTCCTCCAGTGCGCGTTTGTCTGCTTCCTCCTTCATTTGCTTGCTTGTTTCTTCGATTTCCTGCACGGCCATCTTGTACTCGTCACTGCGTTTGTACATCTCACCCTTGTAGTACTCCTCGAGGTCCTTGTTGGAGTCGACGGTGGTCTTCTCGACGTCGCGGGCAAAGTTGATTGGAAAGTTGTGCCAGACGAACTGCCTTGCCACCACGTAGTCAAACCTCTTCGTGACAATGTCCACCGAATCAATGTCGAAGGCCTTCTTTGCGGCGCGTTCGGCCTCTGATTCTGTTTCGAAGCTTCCGACCACGCGGAACAGACACTCGTCGTCGTTGATCTTACCGTGGCCGATCACGAGGAACCTCTGGTCGGCAATCCGATCGTCCTTGACGTCTCCACGAGTGATGGCGAGTTTCATCCGACGAAGCACATCGGGGTCGGGTCCGGCTTCCGGCTCCTTTTCGGCTTCCGGCTCCGGTTCTGGCTCTGGTTCCTTTTCGGCTTCTGGCTCTGGCTCTGGTTCCTTTTCGGCTTCCACGTCCATTGGCTCTGCGAGTTCCTGCTCCTCGGTCTCCTCCTTTGTGTTCCTTGCGGCGGCCATGCGTTCCTCAAAGGCGACAATGCCATCGTTTGTTATGTTGACGAACCTCTGGACCGCCTGCTCCGTTGTGATCTTACCGAGGTCTGTGCCGAAGTAGGCCCACTTGCCCACCTCCGCAACGGCCGTTGTGAAGAGACCATCCATGGCGACCTTCTTTGCGCGCTCGATGGCGACGTTCTGGTTGTTGAAGAGACCGGAGAACTTGACGAGCCTGTTTGCGACGCCCGAGAAGACGACGTACCTGAGTTCCTCGAGGTCGTCGTCTATGCGCAACGGGTCTTGGACGGCGAGCACTTTGGCAACGAAAGCGTCCGCATCTGTGATCTGCTCGGGACGTTGGGAGTGTTGTTGCTGCTGCATGACTAATCACCATCTGGCTGACAAAAAAAGCAACCTTGAAATAACGCATTTATTGAGTATCAATTGAATTCCGGACCATTGAGAAACGCAAGGCAGCTTCGGAATTACAATTCGTCGTGTTGTGGGGTTGGGGCTTAAAAAATGATCATTTCCAGCTTTGCCGTCTTTTCCATGACCCTGTTGACTTTGGGGCTTTCGTGGACACTTTCGGGGCTTTCGTAGACACATTCGTAGACACATTCGTAGACACTTTCGTAGACACTTTCGTAGACACTTTGGGCTTCACCTTCACTGGCACTTCCTCGGTCAAGAAGCCGTCGCCGCCTTCCTTGAGCTGCTGCGTCCACGTGAGCGGGGGCCAGTGTGGACGTTTCCTGACGGCGGAGGTGTGATTGATCTTGCCCTTTGTGTCGAACGGTGACGGTTTCTGCAAGTGGCGGAGACCGAGCAACTTGCCTGCTTCGTGTACGAGGGTGCGGAACATGGCATTCACCTTTTCGCAAGCGAACTCCACCTCTGTGAGCTTGTCCGGTTTGCCGTCGACCTTCCTTGGATGAAACTGGCAGCCCTTCTTGAAGCAGGCCAGAGTGAGAGTGACGACGCCCTTCTTGCGGCTAGTGAGCTTGAATTTGGCCTGGTTGCTTGCGTGCTGGCCTCCGTAGCAATTGTGTTGATCCGGTCCGGTCAGAGGCAAGAAGAACGTGAACTTCTTCTCGATGCCACCGTTGAAGTCACCGTTGTAGTATGCTGCGATGCGATGGATCTGTGCGTTCCTGTATGGGCGAACGAAGCCGTCGTGGGCCGAGATCCAAGTGGCATAGTCCGGACAGACGTCTGCATCATCGTTCTTGCGGAAGGCCAACTTGTTGATGATCTCTCTATTGATAAAGTTCATCGCATCGCTCTCGTACATGGTGACACACACGCCATCTTTCGTCACCTGGTTCTGCTTGACCTGGACCTGGACCTCTTCCTCGTCATCCACCTTGCGCTTCTTCGTGTTCTTGGGCTTCTTGACTGGAACGACCAGGGACTTGTCGTAGGGTGACATGACTGCGTCTTTCGGGACCAGGATGGACCAATTGGTGTAGGGCAAAGATGTTTCGTAAGTGACCGACACGATGCCGTCCTCGTCCCAGTAGCGCCACGGCCTGTAAGGTCTTCCGTCTGCGAACTTCCCCTCGGTGCAGCAAGTGGTCATGGCGAATGGAATCCCAGCCTCGGTGTAGATCTCGTGTGTATCCAACTTGGCTCTGCGATTGCGCTCCTTGTCCGGAAGTCCGTGCGCCTTCAAGAAGTCGCGCTTTGCCTTGACCTTTGCCTTGCATGCGGGCTCTCTGCAATAGCCCATCTTGAACGTGTTGTTGAGACGAAGGGCGCCGCGCATGGATCCTGGCTCGGCGTTGAAGACCGCCTCGTCGACGACCTCTTCCCAATCAGTATCTGGGAAGACCTTGAAGAGCTCCTGGACGACGTAGTGTCTGCACTTCATTGCGACGACCGAGTTGGTAACGATGCCACCAAAGTAGAAGTGGATGCCCGACTTGTACAACGGCTCCTTGTTTGGCTTGGGTGGCAGAAGGTATGGTTCGCACGTGGACATGTAGCACTCGGCAGTGGACTGGTTGAAGAAATGGTAGACCAAGGCGCAGGTGAGGCTGGCAGCGTCGAAGATGGCGTCGTAATCCACGGGGTCGGGTGTCTTGAAATCAAAGTCGAGGTACATCTTGTGAAGGTCATACATGGGCTCGATGAAGAACCACTTGTACCGGCTCGAATCCTCGTTGAAGAGCTGCTCCAGGAAGGCCTCGTAGCTCCGGACGGGCAGATCCCACTCGCAGCTGTCGGTGCCGACGAGATGGAAGGTGCCCTCTTCTCGATTTGCCCGCCAACCCTCGCTCCCCTCCTTCATCCGCCCATTGGCCTTCTTGTACTCACCAAAGTAGCGGTAATGGGCCTGGTGCTTGTTCAAGAAAGGCACGAGAGCGCTGTCATTGCCGCGGAGCCCAGACCCAGAGGGCTTGTACCACGGGTTGAGCTGCACAAAGGCCATAGAAGATCACTGTGAAAATATTATCATCCAACCCAAACACGCACCCAAGTACATTTCACGAAAACAAACCAAACAAAACTGCTTTAAACGCCGAGGTACTCACTTGGGATTTCTGAAAATCGCGATCGAGTTTTTCAGAAAAACACAAAGGCCTCAGGTCCGAATCCCAGAAAAGTCCTTCGGCTCTAAAAGCAGTTTGGTTTGGTTTGATCTCACTTTGGGCGGGATCATGACCAGGACGTCGATAAGAGTGAGCATTCCGGTCAACAAGCTCGGGTACCTCAAGAGCAAGCAGGTTCCCAAGTGCTTGCGTGAAAACAAGAAGCGTGCCCATGTTGGATACAACTCCAAGGCCAAGATTGGGGACGTTGAGAAGAGCTTCATGAACAAGGTGACCGCGTTCGTCTTCTCAAGGACGACTCGACAAGATGGGAAGTACCAGGCGTTTGTGTTGGACACTCACGCTTGGCAGTCGACGCTTGCCTTGCCTCCTGGTGCTGAAGTGTTCGTCGCACAGCACGATCCCGTTGAATACAAGGGGATGGTGCGAAACAAGCCAGCGCTTGTCAAAAGGCTGGTTCTGGCCGACGCTGCGTCCATTGAAGGAACGCCTACGCAGCCGATTTGTCTGGACGTGCTTGACTTTTGTCGGACGTGGGCGAGTGACAAAGACGTCGTGCATTCACGCTTTGAGCAGGGGCTGTACGTGCCTGGTACGGTTGTTCGTCTGACGGTGGCGACGCGGACGTCTGTTGCGGGACCGAGGCTGAACTGGGTGAACGAGATCATTGGGGACGTGACGCGCTGGGCTGTTGAGTATGGACTGAGTGTATCATTCATCCCTGTCAACCAATGGGGCCCTGAAGCCAAACGCTACCCTATGATGGACAAGAACTCAATCGTGTATGAGTATGGCACTCCGACACGTATGTTCAACATGATATTTACCATTAAAGAGGGGCACCATTGCTAAACTGATGTCCGTAGGGGTCGTAGTCAGAGTCATCCATTGGGCTTGGGCTTTCACTGTCGACCTCACTGTCGTCGCTCGACACAGGGGCCACACCCTCTGCAACCATAAACTCGTCCTCACTGTCGTCCTCACTGTCGTCCTCACTGTCGTCCTCACTGTCGTCGCTCGACACAGGGGACGCACCCTCTGCAACCATGATCTCGTCCTCACTGTCCGAACAAAGATCGATCACATCCACGGTCTGTTGCGCCTCGTCCTCGTTGTCGGAACAAAGATCGATCACATCCACGGTCTGTTGCGCCTCGTCTGTGCAAAGATCGATCACCTCCCTGTCTGGCTCGTCATCCGAGGAGCAGACGTTGAGATCGACGTCCTCTTCTTCCTCGGGCTCTTCTTGGTCCTCCTCCTCTTGGTCCTGCTCCTGGGGCTCCTCCTGGGGCTCCTCTTGGTCCTCCTCCTGGGGCTCCTCTTGGTCCTCCTCCTGGGGCTGCTCCTCTTGGTCCTGCTCCTGGGGCTCCTCCTGAAGATCCTCCTCCTGGACATCTGTGTACACACCCCGAGAGCCCTGCTGCAAACGATCGTTCATATCTGTCTCGATGGCGAGGAGCTGGTCGCAGGGTACATGGCAATCGTTCTCGTACGTGGGGCGTTCCGGGACCGCGCTGTAGAGTGCATCATCCGCGCACTCTGCAGTGGTAGTGTGCACGACATCCTGATAGCATGGGGCCGCAGTCGCAAACCAAGCAGCCGCACTGGCCTGCAACGACACGGGAGGACGGGGCTGAAGGAACACCAGGTCGCGCAAGGTAGCCATCGTCTTGTGTTGGTGTTAGATGGGAGTTAGAACTTCTGAGAAAAAATAAAACCAAACCGAACCAAGCAAAACAACCCAAGCGCAGTTAAAAAATGATCCAAACCGAACCCCCGGAGTGAGACACAATGGTTCGCACGAAGCAGACGACGCTCGACTCCAACGCCTTTCGCTTCCCACCGAACGTCAAGGGGCTGTCAGCAGACGAGACCGAGGCGATGCAGGAAAGGCATCGTGAGGACAAGGGGGCATTGTTGAAGGGTGTGATGCCTGGTGAGTGCCCCGCCTTGTTAAGGTACGTGCGCCAGCTGGTCGAGGCAGGCGAGGCGGACGAGCAGCTGGATGAGAGCCACCTGGACTCGGCGAACGAGGAGCCGACGAGGCATTTCCGCCGCAGAAACACACGCAATTCTGAGTACTAAAGCACTTCGCCTCCATTTGCACCATTTATTGTCGTATAGTTTCAGTACTTCACAGGGAAGGGCAGTGGGCACGTCCGGACGACGTCGTCTTTGCATGTGGCAAACAAGTTGTTTCCACAGACAAACGCGTCATACACATCCGTCTTAAACTTGAATGAACCGATGTCGTGTCCAGTTGCGGTGTCGATGCAATAGACAATGCCTCGCTCTCCCACTACCATGTAAAGGCGATCCTTGAACACTGCCATACATGTCACTGGCTCTCTGAAAGGGTTCAGATTGAGTGTTGTCCTGAACAATGTAGTATTCTCCCGCTTCCATTCGATTGAGCCGGACTCAATGTCCACTTTCAACAAGTAATCTCGAACCTCCTGTGTACTTCCTGCAGTCAAATACAGCTTGTTTTGCACCTCATCAACCGCGATCATGTCTGAAAGGCCATCGGAAGCCATCTGCATCGGCCCCGGTATAAAGTCCGCGACGTTTTGCAAGAGTCGGCCTGTGTGTTTGTCCAGCATCTCGACATTGTGCGATTTCGTGGAAATGAACACGTACTTACGCGACTGCATGATCCCAGTAACGGACTGCATGATCCCGGACTGCACGAACCCAGAGCTGGACTGGTGCACCCACTTCCTCGGAATGTCAACGTCGCAATCGAACTTGAATGCCTTCATGGAACTCCACGACTCAAAGACGTAAAGGTATTTGTGGTCGCAGCAAATTTCAGCATATTCGTCAAAGAAGAAGTAGGAATGCAGGCAACCGGTAACGATCGAATGGCGTTCAACGACAGTTTCTTCTGGTCCACATTCGGGCTGGATGGAGATGAACAAAGTTTTCTCGGTCGCAGCAAGGTGGATTGACAACCCGTATTCACTCCAATCGTAGTCATCGCCCGAAATCGTGATCATCCAAACTTCACGAGCGGTGGCGATCTCGACTTTTCGAACGTAATTCAAGGACCCAGTTTCCCACGTGTACCTACATGGTGACTGGGTGGCGATGTAAACGTATTCGCCTTGCACGCACACACTTGTGGGTCTGTTTTTTGCCGAACAGAATTCGTCAACTTCAGTCTTGTGGCAATATTCGTGGCCATACGGAAGGTGCGGCCACAGCACCTTGGGCATTTTGTAGTCCAGACTGGAGGCGACCCAGTGGGACGCGCAGAAGACTGGCGTTCTACCCACCATTTTGTGGCTTCTTGCGACACGACAGAGTGTCTTGTTCACGACGGACATGCTGAATATGTCCTCTCGCTCAAGGAAGGACAGCGCGTGGTCCCACAGCTCGGGAGGGACGTGAACCCCGCCCACTTCAGCCATGATAGTGTAAGTACGAAATCCAATTGCGCACTTGGTTGAGGAAATCGACGGGTGTGTTCTAAACGCACCCGTCGTTTTTGCGTGTTTTTGTCTTTGGGTGTTGCGCACTTGGGTGAGGAAATCGACGACTATCCTCTGAGAATAGGCATCGTTTTTGCGTGTTTTTGTTTTGGGTCTTGCGCACCTGGTTGCGCGAACACCTGCCTCCGGTCAGAACGGAGGCAGCTTTTTGCGTGTTTTTGTCTTCAGAAATGGACTTGAGTTGGTTCGACATCCACTTATAAAAAGCGCGGTCGTCCACTGACAACCAAGATGGCTATGATCGACTTCAAGACCGCTTCCATGGACGAGCTCTCGGCACACATGGCGTCCAATGGACTCAGTCTCATTGACCCAACCCAGGTGCCCTGTAACAATGACACTGGTCTGTTTGCTGTCATGCCCATCGTGATGTACATTACGGGCAAAAAGAGCAACAAAGACGCCACACATGTGATCAACGCTATCAGCGAACTGCCCTACTACAAGCCGAGGTTGTTCAAGACCAAGTTCAAGTTCATGGAAGCGCGTGGGGCCGTTCTGAGAGAGGCATGGGGCGCAACCCTCGACACGATTGTGGAGTTGATCTTGTCTGAGTTGTATCCCAGCGAGCGCGTGAAGAAGTTCCGTCGCACGTGCGCCAAGTACGTCGTGCGTGTGCTTGCCGGCGACACCACTCTGATTACGGAGATCGAGAAGCAAGACAAGGCTCTTTCGCAGACGCAGGTGGGGCGCGACTTCCAGACGGCCGTTCTGGGCAAGCGCGCGCGGGACGACGACATGGACCGGATCCGGGCCGAGATCGAACTGGAGAAGGCCAGAGCTGCACGTGCGCAGGCCGAACTACAGCTGAGGCAGTTGCAGTTGCATGGCGGCATCAAGCGTACTGGGACCTGGAGCGAGGCCTTCGCGACGTTCGAACCGGAGGAAGCGCAGCCCTTCAAGTTGGCGTACAAAGGGCTGGGTGAAGGAGTCCAGTTCAATTGCTTCATTGCTGGGTGCAACAACACGTTCACGAACTCGAGGAGCTACCACCAGCACATCTTCCGCGACCACAAGAACATCCCGGAAGGTGAGAAGCCGCACCCCGACTGGCCGCGATCGGCATTCGTGATACACAAGGACGATCAAAAGAAAACGGAGAACGATTACTTTGACCGCATGTCCCGGTTTGACCCGGCTACCAAACGCTGGAGGATGCAGTGCACCAACACGGAGTATTGGATCGAAGACATCGGGCACAGATTGGCCGACACGGGCGAGGTTTGTGGTCAATGGTTCGACAGCTTCAGCGCATACAAAAACCATCAAGCGGAAAGGCATGCGAGGCCCAAGGATTTCGGCAAGGGGTTGTCGCGCAAGTACAGATGCCCGAAAGGATGCCCTGGTGTGTTTGACACAAAGGCCGAAGAGAAGGCTCATTGGAATGCCTGCCACACGAATGGCGTGTGTCTGCACTGCGGCAAACGCTTCAAGAACCGTGCCAGCCTCACCAAGCACCAGAGGTCGTGCCTGAAGTAATAAACTCGACGGATTGGGCTACTTTTTGAGTTGTGTTCACTTTCACTTTCACTTTGCATCATGATCATCTCGGAGTACTACTACGCGTACCTTGTGTCGCTTCGGCTTGGACACCAGGATGTGGCTGCAGCGTTCACACTTGAAGGGGAGGGGCCGGAGAACATCATATACGTGGAGATATTGTCGCACGTCGCGCACGGTGCCGGTGAAACCCACATTTACCAATCGGCTTTCGTTTGGGCAGCACGGTTCGACCACTTCCTGATCATGCGGGCGCTGCTGGACGGGGGGCACGTGGATGCAGAGGGCGCTGACCCCAAGGGACGGACGGCGCTTTCTGAAGCCATCCAAGCGAACAGTACGAGCGCGCTGATCACTCTGCTTGCTCACGGTGTCCGGCTCGAAGAGAGCTCATTCAAAGAGGCTGCAAAGTACGCGACGCCGACAACTACGCGGATACTGTTGCGCGAGCTCTGGCTACGATCAGGATTATAAGCAACATCAGAACAAACATGCTCAATCGCGCGTGGTGGATCGTCTTCTCCATCAGATCGTATGACGCGGGACGGAACATGGTCTCCCGATACAAATACGTCAGACCACTATTCATCCATGTTGTGGCGTAGCTGATGCACTCGTTGCACTCGGACGGATACGATCTACGGAATGGGGTCGGGTATGTGATGTAGTTCAAAAGGCCGGCCTCTTCCAGACCTCTGTCGAACGCGTGGCCTTCAAAAACGTCGCCTTTCAGAATGAGTCGAGCAAAGTCGGTAGTGCACAGGGCGGCCTGTGCTGGCTCGAAGAGACTTCTGGATTTGCGGTACACTCCACTGCCGGCATGCACTCGGGTCGCGCCTTTGGGGAGGACGCAAGCGACCATTGAGACGTACATGTGTTCGGGGTTCCTTCGTAGCCAGTCTGCGGCGGCTTCAATGCGTTTGAGATCGAATCTGAGGGACATTCTTGCATTGTCCTCGATGTCGAGGTACACGCCCGGGATGCCATTGAAGTCTTTGAGTGCCCTCCGCGCGACGTTCTGATGGCACGCGATGGCACCCTTGGCCCCGTCCTTGAGCCGCTCGCACATCACGGGGACAACATGCAACCCGGAAGCGTCAAAGTGTTCCTGAAAAGCCTGGAGTCTGCTAGGGTTGCTGGTGCCGACGTAAGCTAGCAAGTTCATAAACACGGACCAGGATTTATTTTCTGGGGTCTATTCGTTGTTTGAGTTGCATGCAGAGGGTTGCGATGTTGTGCCGGGGAGTGCCGTGATAGTGAAAGTCGATGTATGATGTCAAAAGATGGGCTGCGAGGACGAACGAAACGAAAGTGAATGGACGGGATTGTGGGTTGACGATGGCAAAAGCGATCCCGAGGACGAGGATGGCACGCCAGTAGACAGTGGGTGTGGTCTGCTGGCCGTAGTATGCGATCAGATCAATCATTTCGTGGTTGGTTCCGGTATATTCATGTGTGCTGACTGTCATCTTGCCATCTGGGCCACCGTCCTTGAGGTACCAGGTGAAGTAGCGCGAGTGAGGAAAGTCGCCACGTTTGGAGATGTCTGCCTTCTCCATGAACATGGCAAGGAGCAGGAGCGCATACAAGAGAGGTAGCATTTACACACAGAGTAGGATTTATTTTCTCGGGTCCATTCGTTGCTTGAGTTACGACAACACCGCACTGAGGATCTTCTGCAACACATCTGGATCAAGCGCACGAAGCGGGCATCCTTTGTCGAAACGGTGGGCCAGCAGCAGCAGCTTGACAACGGCGCACCGGACGGCCT
>MDTG01352801.1_pt1 | contig 13365 bp, 7 predicted proteins | sample 811421 | NCBI WGS metagenome assembly MDTG01 (sample SAMN05326645, study PRJNA326480) | marine metagenome | isolation source: seawater | place: Pacific Ocean: South East | collected 2011 | reverse complement strand
TACGACGCCGGGGTCCGCATGGAGGTGATCGCGGCGCTGCAGCGGCTCGAAGCGGCGGAGACGGATCCCGTCGCCTGGTCTCGTCTCGGGGATCTCTACCTCGCCCACGACCGTCCGGCCCTTGCGATCGAGTGTTACGACGCGAGCCTCCTGCTCGAGCCGGACGGCGTCAGGCCGCGATATCTGCGGGCCTGGGCGCACCACGACCAGGGTGCGCTCGACGAGGCGCGAGCCGACATCGAGCGGGTGATCGAACTCGATCCCGGGGCCACGCATCCGAAGTGGCGTGCGGCCGGGTGGCTGGTCGAGGCGGGGGAGCTCGAGGCGGCGGCGACGCTCGCGGAGGCGTCGATCACGCCGCCCGACGTCGACCTGAACGGCGTGCGGATGCTGGCCTCCATCCGGCTCGACCAGGGGCGACCGGAGGACTGCGTGGAGCTGCTCGAACCCCTGGTCCGGAGTCGCCCGAAGGATCGTGGTTCCCACTACGTTCTCGGCCGCGCGAAGCAGATGCTCGGCCGGACGGAGGAGGCTGCGCGGCATCTTCGTCTCGCCGGCGACGCACGTTCGACCTTCGGTGATCCTTGGCTCAATGAAGTGATGGCCCGGAGGGCCGATCTCGCGGCCCGGCTCATTACGGTCCAGCAGAGATCGAACGAGGATCGTCACGACGAGGCGATGGACCTGCTCCGATCGTTGTCGGAGATGTACGGCCCGCGCCGGGAGATCCGATACGCGGAACTCGTCGTGCTGGCGAACCGCGGGGACCACGCAGGACTGCTCGAGGCGGTTCCGGCGCTCGTCGAGGACGAGCCGGCCTGGGCGCTGCCTCGATTCCGGGAGGCGCAGTCCGCGCTGGCGGTCGCCCGTGCCGTCGTCCCACCGGACGTCGAGGGCGTGTCGCGGGCGGTCGACGCGGCGGAGACTGGAATCGCACTCGCCCCGGGAGCGGTCGAAGGGCACGAGCTGCTCGGCGAGGCGCTGGGGACCGGAGGACGCTGGTTCGAGGCCGCCGAGGCCTACCGACGTTGCGTCGACATCGCGCCGTTCGTGGCGCGGCATCACGTCCAGCTCGCCGATGCGCTGGCGCGATCGGGCGATCCGATGGCCGCGGTGACCGTGGTCGACGCGATGGACCGGGACTTCGGTCGATCGGTGGATGCCGCCCTCGTCCGGGCCCGGGCGTTCGTCCTGTTCGGTCGGATCGACGAGGCACGGGCGATTCTCGAACAGTGCCGGCGCGCGCTGCCCGGACATCCGGGGATCCCGCGGACCGATGCCGCGATCCGGAGGGGACGTCCTTGAGGTCCTGGAGGTACATCGGCCCGGCGTTGGCGGGATGTGCGACGGCCCTGTCCGGCCTCGCGGGATGCGGCGACTCCGGGCCGGTCGCGCCGGCGACCGAGGCGGGCGTCTCCGACGAGCCCCTCGACGCCGAGGCGACCGCCGATCCGGCCTGGTTCCGCGAATCCGCGGCGCCGCGGGGACTGGACTTCCGGTTGGAGGCCCGATTGGCCGAGACACCCCGCCTGCCCGAGATCGTGCCCGGCGGCGGGGCGGCGCTGGACTTCGACGACGACGGCTGGTTGGACCTCTATCTGCTGCAGGCCACGGGCGCAGGAGGAAACCGTCTCTTCCGGAATCTGGGGGCGGGACGGTTCGTGGACGTGACCGAGGGGAGCGGGCTCGCGGACGGAGGATTCGGGATGGGGGTCGCGACGGACGACTACGACGGGGACGGGGACGTCGATCTCTTCGTGGCGAACTTCGGCGCCGACCGGCTCTTTCGCAACGACGGCGATGGACGGTTCGTCGACGTCACCGACGAGGCGGGCGTCGGTCATCCGGGTTTCGGGGCCAGCGCGGCCTTCTTCGACGCGGACGGCGACGGCGATCCCGACCTCTACGTCACGAACTACGTCGACTGGTCCGACGCGACCGAACTCGAATGCCGCAATCGCACCGGGCGGCTCGACTACTGTCCGCCGGCTCGCTACGACGCGCCGACGGCGGATGTGTTCTATCGGAACGACGGGGATGGGACGTTCACCGACGTGTCCGAGGAGAGCGGCATCGCCTCGGCGCTCGGAACCGGGCTCGGGGTGGTCGCGGTCGACTTCGACGGGGACGGCCGACGCGACGTCTTCGTGGCCAACGACGGCATGCCGGATCATCTCTGGGTCAACCAGGGCGATCTCCGGTTCAGTGAGCAGGCGATGCAGCGCGGCTGTGATCGTGATCTCAGCGGCGTCGCCAAGGCCGGCATGGGCGTGTCCTCCGAGGACGTCGATGACGACGGTGATCCCGATCTCATCGTGTGCAATCTCGGTGGGGAGTCGGATTCGTTCTATCTGAACGACGGAGGACGGTTCCTCGATGCGACGAACCGGTCGGGGCTCGGATCGGCGAGCCGGCACTTCACCCGATTCGGACTCGGATTCGTCGACTTCGACAACGATGGAATCCTCGATCTCTACGCGGCGAACGGTCGCGTCGGCGCGAGCGACGATCCAGATGCCACGGATCCCTACGCGGAGCCGGATCTCCTCCTTCGAGGTGACGGCAGGCGGTACCTGCCGGTGCGTCCGGCGGGTGGGACCGATCCGACGCCCGAGCGGACCAGCCGTGGAGCGATCTTCGGTGATTTCGACAACGACGGCGGGCAGGACGTGGTGGTGCTCGATCTGGGTGGACCGGTGCGATTCCTCCGGAACGTCATGCCGACCCGGGGTGGATGGCTGACGGTCGACGTCCGGGACGAGGCGGGGGCGCCGGCGATCGGCGCAGAGGTCCGGGCCGAGATCGACGGCCGGACGGTCACGAGACGCATCCGGACCGATTCGAGCTATCTGACCGCCCAGGACCCACGGGCGCACTTCGGCCTCGGTGGACTCGATTCCATCCCGTCGCTGGAGATCACCTGGCCCGACGGCTCCACGCGGATCCTCCGGGACGTCGAGGCGGACCGGATCCTCCGCGTCGATGCGGGGGATCGCGGAGACGAATCGGCCTCCGCCGGCGTTCGTTAGGCTGGCGTCATGTCAACGCCGAAGATCCACGCCACGACCATTCTCTGCGTCCGCGACGATCGCGGTGTCGCCATCGCCGGCGACGGCCAGGTGACGCTGGGCGACGTCGTCGCGAAGTCCTCCGCCTGCAAGATCCGTCGACTCCCGGAGGTGGGGGCGGATCGGCGCGGGGTGCTGGCCGGTTTCGCAGGCGGTGCCGCGGACGCCTTCGCCCTGCTGGAACGATTCGAGGCGAGGTTGAAGGGATCGCCGGTGAATCTCCTGAAGGCGGCGGCGGAACTCGCCCGTGACTGGAGAACGGATCGCGCGCTGCGACGTCTCGAGGCGATGATGATCGTCGCGGATCTCGAACGCACGCTCGTGGTGAGCGGCCAGGGGGATCTCATCGAACCGGACGACGGGGTGGCCGCGATCGGATCCGGCGGGAATCACGCCCTCGCGGCCGCCCGTGCGCTTCGACGATGCACGGAACTCCCGCCGGCCGAGGTCTGCCGTTCCTCGATGGCGATCGCGGGCGAACTGTGCATCTACACGAACGACGAGATCTCACTCGAGGAGATCGTCTTCGCCTGACTCGGCCGTCTTCGGCTCGGGCCGGCCGCCCGACCGGCGGTACTCCGCGCGATTGGCGGCATAGGACGCCGGCGAGATCGGAAGATCGATCGGCTCGCCCTCCCGCTTCAGCGAGTGGAGCTTCTGCAGGAACGGGACGCACCACTGGCAGCCGGTGCCGGCGCCGAGACAGTCGGCGAGGCGGCTCGCCACCGGAGGATCCTCGCGATTCAGGAAGGTGCGGACCTTTCGAAGGCTCACGCGAAAGCAGAGGCAGACGTGATCGTCGGGATCCATGTTCGCTCCGGGGAATGAGCCGCGTGTCCGCGTGAATCAGGGCTTCGTCGCCGGCGGATCCTCGGCCGTCCGGATCCTCGACGAGAGTCCCTGGAAATCGAAGCGCCAGGTGAGCTCGGCCATCGTCCCGATGAAGGGCGGATTGTCGAACGGGCCGGGGCTGAAACGGGTTTCGTCGAACCGGATCGCGGGAATGAAGACGCCGCCGAGCAGCAGGGTGGGATCCTCGTCGCCGGCCCGGGGACGTCGGGCCCGTTCGATGGCTCGATTCGGCACGACGATCTCGAAGGTGCCACCGACCGGTTCGTCTCGATCGACGTCCCATGGCTGGAAGGTGACGAACTGATCGATGGAGGACTTCGGCCGGAGATCGACGATCCGGACCGGCCAGTCCACCCGGCTGCGGAAGGCGCGATTCGTGGAGGCGATCCACTTCTTCAGCCAGCGGACGTATCGAACTCCGTCCGCCTCGCTCGTCTTCGCGGTGGGCAGCGGCTCGGGTGCCGTCGCGACCGCGGTGGCGTACGCCTGGCGGATCGCCTCGATGCGTCCCGCCGGACTGGCCTTCGCGGGTGGCGCGACCTTCGAAGCGGTGACGGGCGTCGATGCGGATCCGGTCGCCGCCGCCGTGGCCAGCGACTTCTCGAGTTCCGCGATGCGGGCGAGTGCAGCGGTCAGCGCGGTCTCGAGGTCGATCACCCGGGCCTGCAGCCGTTCGTTCTCCCGGGCGAGATCCCCGTCCGTGTTCTGGGCGAAGGTCGCGGGGGTCGCGACGCCGCAGAGAAGCGACGCGAAGCCGACGGCGAGGATGGGGCGGATCGAGAGATGCATGGGGGGCTCCTGGCGGCGAAATCGTGGTTCGGGCGATCTTCGTCCGATACGTCGGAACGAGCCGCCGGTTTGAGAATCGACCGGATTCCCCTCCTGACTTCAGGGGGCGGGCACGCGCGGGTCGGGATCGCGGCCTTCTGGTGGACCTTCGAGGGTGCTATCCTTGAAACGGGCCGAAATCCGAACGACCAGTCTCCGAGGGAATCATCGCCGATGAACGAGATCCAGACGCTCATCCGACTCGCGACACGTCGCCTCACCCTGGCAAGGTTTCTCGAGACCCTCGCCGGCGGCGCGGTGGTGGGGCTCGCCGCGCTCCTGCTCTGGGCCCTGGCGACCAAGGCGGTACCGCTCCTGGTCACCCCCTGGTGGGTTCCTGCGGCGATCGTCGCGGCCGTCGTGACCATCATCGCGATCGCCCGGGCCCTCGGGCCCGGCCGGGACCGGGTGTCGGTCGCCATCGCGATCGATCAACGTCTCGGTCTCGACGACCGGCTCAGCACCGCCGTCCAGATCGCGGATCGCGACGACCCGTTCGCGATCGCGGCGATCGCGGATGCGGCGTCGGCCGCCGGCCGGCCCGACGCTTCACGCCGGGTCGCCCGGGCCTTCCAGCCCTCCGCCCCACGCGGGTGGTGGGTCTCGCCGATGCTCCTGCTCTTCGTGGTCGGGGTCTGGACGCTGGTGCCGCAGGTGGATCTCTTCGCCGACGACCCCGACGCGGACGACGTGGTGCTCGCCGAGACCAATCGGCAGGTCGAATCCGAGGTCGAGGAGCTGATCGCCATCATCGACGAGAACGAGATGCTCGCGACCGAGATGGAAGGCACCCTCGACGAGCTCGTGAACGGAACGGATGATCCCAGTTCGCTGGAGGATCCCCAGACTCCGGACGAGGTGCGGCGCGAAGCGATCCGGCAGGTGACCGCGCTTCAGGATCGGCTTCGGGAGATCCTCGAAGGCGAGGATGCCAGGATGGATGCGACCCTTCGCGAATCGCTCGCGGAATTGAAGAACGAGGGATCCGGGGACGCCGACGCCGATGAACTCGCGGAAGCGCTGGCGAAGGGCGATTTCAAGCAGGCGAAGGAGGCGTTCGAGCGACTTTCGGAGCGCATGGAATCGGGAGACATGTCGCCGGCGGAGGCGGAAGCCTTGAAGGACGCCCTCGAGGATCTCGCGAGGCAGCTGGAGGAGGCGTCGAAGAAGGCCAAGGATCTCGAGGACGCGCTCCGCAACGCGGGACTCGACCCGGACCTCGCGAAGAATCCCGAGGCCATGCAGCAGGCGATCGAGAACGCTTCGAACCTGAACGAGTCGCAGAAGCAGGCGCTCCAGGAAGCGGCCGCGGCGCAGCAGCAGGCCTCGGAGGCCATGCAGCAGATGTCCCAGGCGATGCAGCAGATGGCCCAGGGCGAGCCGCAGGGCCAGCAGCAGGGACAGCAGCAGGGACAGGAGATGCTGAGCGAGATGGAGCGCATGCAGCAGATGCTGCAGCAGGCCCAGGCCGCGTCCGGACAATGCCAGGGCGCGTGCGACAAGATGGGGCAGGGGCTGTCCCAGTGGGCGCAGAATCTCGCACAGGGTCAGGGCGGAAGCCCGGGGCAGGGCCAGGGTCAGGGCCAGGGCCAGGGGCCCGGCATGAAGGGGCCCGGACAGGGCCAGGGGGGTCAGGCGCCGATCGCGCCGACCCCGACCGGAACCCGGATGCAGCGAGAGAAGGTGGAGAAGCGGACGGGCGACATCATCGCCCGCGAAATGATCGAGGGGGAGCCGGTCGTGGGCGAGTCCAGAGCCCGGCTTCAGCGCCTGTCCGATCGAATCGAGCGTGGATTCGAGGAGGGCCTTCGCGAGGACCCGATTCCACCCCACCTTCGCGACGTCCACCAACACTATTTCGGGGAGCTGAAGAAGCGGATCGACGCGGTCCCGAAGGGGGCCCCCGAAGAGGCGGCGCCGGCCGCACCGGCAGCGCCCGCGAAGGAGCCCGGCCCCGAGGCGTCATGAAACCGGTGGGGACTTCCCATCGGAACCGCTTCGAGTGGATGGTCCGGGTCGGATGCCTGGGCGCGGTCCTCTCGATGATCGGGTCACCCGGCTGCGAGCGGCATGCATCGACGCCGGTGGTCGCCTACGTGTCGGTCGACGAGCAGGTCGCCAGGCCGATCCTCGCCGCCTTCACGGAACGGACCGGCATCCCGGTCAAGCCGTTGTTCGACACCGAGGCGACCAAGACGACGGCGCTCGCCAGCCGGCTCCGTCGAGAGTCCGACCGGCCGCGTGCGGATCTGTTCTGGAGTTCCGCGCCCTTCGAGGTGGAACGACTCGCGTCCGAGGGGGTGCTCGTTCCGGCGGTGCATCCGGACCTGGCGAAGCATCCGGCTCGCTGGCGTCGAGCGGACGACCGGTGGTTCGCGTTCGCGGGGCGAGCGCGGGTGATCGTCTACGACCCGGACGTGATCGATCCCGCCGACGTCCCGGGCCGTTGGACCTCGCTCGTCGAACCTCGATTCCGGGATGCGATCGTCATGGCGGACCCGCGCTTCGGGACGACGCGTGGTCATCTCGGTGCGATGATGGTCCACTGGGATCGCACCGCGATGCCGGGCTACTTCGACGCATGGCTCGATGGTCTCGCCGAGAACGGGGTGCGGATGCTTCCGGGCGGGAACGCGGCGACGGTGGAGGCCGTGGCCCGGGGCGAGGCCCTCGTCGGAATGACCGACACCGACGACGTCGTGGCGGCGAGGCGTCGCGGCCTTCGCGTGGCGGCTTCGGTTCCCCGGCACGGTCTGCCCGGGGAAGAGGACGCGGGGACCCTCGTGATCCCCAACGCCGCCGGCATCGTCGGCGGCGGTCCGAATCCGGACGACGCGGTTCGGCTCCTCGCCTTCCTCGCCTCCGAGGAGGTCGAGCGGATGCTTCATGAATCCGCCTCGCGGAACATCCCCCTCGCCCATCCGAGGATCGAGGTGGAGGATGACCTTCGGATCGAGGATCCGCTCGCGGTCGGGATCGCGGAAGTGGCGGCGGCGATGGATCCCGCCGTGGATCGCGCCATGCGCCGGCTGGACCCGGAGCGGATCCGGCGGATTCGAACGCCGGGGCCCGGGCGATCGATCGGCGACGCGGAAGCCTACGACCCCTCCGAACCCGTCCCGGCGCCGGAGTCCGATCCTTGAGCCGGGGACTTCGATGGCCGATCGCGGGGTGGTGCGTGCTGGTGGCCCTTCTTCTCGTTCCGACGCTCGTGGCCCCCGTCGCCCTCGCGTTCGGCGGTGCCTTCGAACCGCCGGCGACCCTGGGTTTCGAGCCGGCACGCGTGCTCGCGGGCTCGGCGGCCTGGTCGGCGGGGATGGCGACGATCGCCCTCCTGCTCGGCTGGGGGCCCGGCCGTTTCCTCGCCCGGTCCCACGCGAGGTGGGCGATGTTCGCGACGCTCGTGGCCCTGGTGGTCCCGCCATCGCTGTTCTTCGACGCCTGGTGGCTCGAGGCCGGACCCGACAGCGTGGCGGGTCGGGCGGCGGCGGCGGCGGATGCCGTTCCCCGACTCCGATCGCTGGTCCTCGTCATGGGGCTGGCCTGCGTTTCGTGGCCGATCGTCGCATGGTGCGTGGCGATCCGCGGCGTCTCGAGCGATGAGACGCTCGTCGAACTCGACCGCCCGCGGGTGCGGGATCGCCTTCGTTCGGGACTCCGCCGTGATCGCGGGGTGCTCCTCATCGGATGGGTGATCACGTTCGCGTGGATCTCGTCCCTGACGGTGCCCTTCGACCTCGCGCAGGTCGGGTCCTGGGGATTCGAACTTCGAACCCTCGATGCCCGGGGCGCTTCCGCCTCGACGGTCCTTCGGGCCGGAGCCCCCGCGGTCGTTCCGGCCGTCATCGCGGGACTGTCGATCGCTGGAATGTCACGACGTCGAGGACGGACGGGGGTTCGGATTCCCGGTGTCACTCGCGGCCGGATCCCGATGATGGTCGTCATCGCGATGTTCGTGGTGCTTCCGATCTCCTTCCTGATGCGTCGGGCCGCATCCGCCGACATCACCACGACGTTCGAGGTGCACGGCGATGCGATCCGGAATTCGCTCTTCGTGCTGCTGGCCACGACCATGCTCGGCGGCGGGCTTGCGATGGGGGTCGCCGTGCTCGGCCAGTCGCGATCCGGAAGGCGTTTCTCGAGCATTCTGATCGTCGCCTTCGCGGTGGTGCTCCTCCTTCCGGCGACCCTCGTCGCGATCGGCGTGGAGGGGACGTGGAACCACGCCGTGACCGGATGGGTCTACGACACGCCGCTCGCGCTGATCCTCGGTGTCACCGGCCGGGTCGGGCTGGTCGCCTGTCTCGTCGGGACGTTCGCGGCCCGTCGGGTCCCCGAGGTCTTCACCACGGACGCCCCGCGGCGGATGATCGACGCGATCCGCGGGCTCCGGCCGGCGCTGCAGCCGGCGTTCCTCGTGGGTGGTCTCGCGACCGGTGCGGTCGCCGCCGGCGAGATCCCGCTGTCCGCCCGGATCCAGCCACCCGGATTCCCGACCGTGACCTCGGCGCTGCTCAATGCGATGCACTACCAGTACGTCGATTCGGTCCTGCCCGCGGTGTTCGGCCTCGTGGGGCTCGCGGCGATCGCGGCCGCGGGGATCGTCCTGCTCGGCGCGACGACGAAATCCGGCGGCGGAGCCCGGGTGACGACCTCGATCGTCGCCTTGATGCCGATCCTCGCCTTCGGCTGCACGGAGGACGTCGACGTCCGGGCGACCGGGCCGGTCCCCTCCGCGGTCGTCTTCGGACGACCCGGGAACATCGACGGACGTTTCGACTATCCACGGGCGATCGCGCTCGATGCGGACCGGGGACGGGTGTACGTGGTGGACAAGACCGCGCGGATCCAGCGATTCGATCTCGACGGTCGGTTCGAACGATCCTGGACGATGCCCCGGTCGGAGAACGGCAAGCCGACCGGCGTGACCATCGATCCGGAGGGTCGGGTCGTCGTGGCGGACACCCATCAGCACCGGATCGCCATCTTCTCGCCCGACGGGGAACTCGTGGAGACCTTCGGGGAGTACGGGGAGGGGCCGGGGCAGTTCATCTACCCGACCGACGTCGCGATCGCCGCCGACGGAACGTGGTTCGTGTCCGAGTACGGCGGGAACGACCGCGTCCAGATCTTCGATCGTGATCGTCGTCCCGTCGGTTCGATCGGATTCATGAGTCACGACGACCGTGGTGATCGGCCGGGCCTGCTTCGACCACAGTCGATCGCCTGGGACGACGCGGCGCAGGAGCTCTTCATCGCGGACGCCGTGAACCACCGGATCGTGGTCACCGATCGGACCGGCAGGATGCTTCGGGTCCTCGGCGGCGCGGGCGACCTTCCCGGGCGGCTGGCCTATCCCTACGGCCTGGTGCTCGACGGCGAGGACAGCCTGCTCGTGGCGGAGTATGGAAACAACCGGGTCCAGCGCTTGAACCGAATCGACGGAAAATGTCTCGGCGCCTGGGGCGGCGTCGGAATCGAAGTCGGTCGACTCCGGTATCCTTGGGGCGTCGACGCCGGGGGAGGACTGATGGCGGTGCTGGACTCCGGCAACGATCGAGTGCAGGTCGGGGATCTTCCGTGATGATCCGACCCGGAACGCAACGCGACCGAACTCCAGGAGCCCGATGGCATGTTCGCTGACCTGCCCATCCAATTCGAGCATCCGATCATGCTCCTGGTGCTGGTCCTGATCGTGCCGATCGTCCTGCTCGCCCGCCTCGGATCGGCCGGCCAGGGACGCGGGAAGCTCGTCGGTTCGGTCCTGGTGAGGACGATCCTCGTCATCCTGCTGGCGGTGTCGCTCGCCCGCCCGTCGGTGGTCGACCGCGGTGAGAGCGTGACGCTCATGGTCGTCGCGGACGTGAGCCGGTCCATCCCCCGGGACCTCCAGCGGCAGAGCGGTCAGTTCCTCGAGCGGGTGGCCGACGCCAAGCGCAACGAGGAGGATCGAATCGGCGTGGTGACGGTCGCGGAGGAGTCGGAGATCCGGCAGACCCCGGACGTGAACTCGGTGATCCAGCTCGATCATGCCGGTGATCTCGCGGCGACCGATCTCGCGGGCGCGATGCGGACCGCCATCTCGCTGCTCCCGACCGACACCGCGAACCGAATCCTCCTCGTCTCCGACGGCAACGAGACGGAGTCGAACCTGCTGGAGGCCGTCGAACTCGCTCGAGCCAACGACATCCCGGTCGACGTGCTTCCGATCGAATACGAATACGGGAGCGAGATCGTCTTCGAACAGCTTCGGGCCCCCAGCCGGGCGAGGGTCGGGCAGTCCGTCGACCTCCGGGCCTTCCTTCGTTCGTCGAGCGAGACGACCGGCGTCCTCCGCGTCTTCCAGAACGACGTGCTCGTCGATCTCGATCCCGGCTCCACCGCCGACGGTGTCCGGATCGAACTCGAACCCGGATCCAACACGGTCTCCATCCCGGTCACGCTCGAGTCCGGCGGCGCCCAGCGGTTCCGGGCGGAATTCTCCCCCGATGATCCGGACTCCGACGCGATTTTCGAGAACAACGTCTACGAGTCCGTCACCTTCGTCGCGTCGGACGGCCGCACGCTGGTGATCGACGAAGGGGGGACGGAGACCACGGCGCTGGTGTCCGCGCTGCGGACCGGTGGCGTCGAGGTGGTCGTCGAACCCCCTTCGAGCCTCCTCGGTGGAATCGCGTTCCTCAACGGCTTCGACAGCGTGATCCTCGCCAACGTCCCTCGTTGGACGATCGACCAGAACGCCGACCGGAGCCTGCGTTCCTACGTCCACGACCTCGGCGGCGGACTGGTGATGATCGGGGGGGACGAGGGTTTCGGGGCGGGTGGCTGGATCGAGTCCGAGACGGCCCAGGCGATTCCGGTCCGGCTCGATCCGCCGCAGGAACGCCAGATGGTGCGTGGAGCGCTGGCGCTCATCATGCACTCGTGCGAGATGGCGAAGGGGAACTACTGGGGGCAACAGACGGCGATCGCGGCGATCGACGCCCTGAGCAGCCTCGACTACGTCGGCATCGTCACCTTCAACTGGGGGCAGGCCGGCCAGGGCATCAACGGCTGTTCCTGGGCCTTCCCGATGCAACCCGCGGGCGACAAGTCGGCCGCGATCGCCGCGGCGAAGAAGATGGTCATCGGCGACATGCCGGACTTCGGGGCGTCGATGACGCTCGCCCGGCAGGGCCTGAACGGCGTCAACGCCGGTCAGAAGCACGTCATCATCATCTCGGACGGCGACGCGGTCCCGCCCAGCAAGACCCTGCTCGACCAGTACGTCGCCGACGGCATCACGGTGACCACCGTGATGGTCGGTGGTCATGGCACTCCCAAGGATCGGGAGAACATGCAGGGGGTCGCGGAGTTCACGGGCGGAACGTTCTACGACGTCACGAATCCGAAGATGCTTCCGAAGATCTTCATCAAGGAGGCGACGCTGGTCACGCGAACCCTCCTGATGGAGGGCGATTTCCAGCCCTCGGTGTCCGCGACCCTCGACGGACCCACCCGGGGGGTCGGCGCGGTACCGGGGATCGGCGGCTTCGTGCTGACGGTTCCGAAGGAGGGACTGGTGAAGGTCCCGATGGTGGTGCCGACGGAGGAGGGGGAGGATCCGCTCCTCGCCTACTGGAACTACGGACTTGGAAAGAGCGTGGCGTTCACGAGCGACGCCGGCGGCCGCTGGGGCACGTCGTGGCCGACCTGGTCCGGATACCAGCCCTTCTGGGAACAGGTCGTCCGCTGGTCGATGCGTCCCTCCTCGCCCCCGAACCTGATGATCCGGGCGAGTACGGGCGATGACGGGCGGGCGGTGGTCGAGGTCGAGGCGATGGGCGCGGATGGCGGAATGGCGAACTTCCTGCAGGGACAGGCGAGGGTCATCGACCCCACCGGCGCCTCATCTGCGGCGTCGCTCCAGCAGATCGGTCCCGGCCGGTATCGAACGGAATTCGATCTGGAGAAGCAGGGGGCCTATCTGGTCAACGTGCTCTTTCCCGAGGGGGACGGGGGAGCGCAGTCGGCTGCGAGCATCCAGGCCGCGATCAGCGTTCCCTACGAAAGGGAGTTCTCGACGGTGCGCGACAACCGGGCGCTGCTCGAGTCGATCGCGGCGAAGACCGGCGGAACGGTCTTCGGGCCGTCGACGGACTTCGAGGTCGTCGATCCGTTCGACCGAACGGGGCTCGAGATGCCCTCCTCGCCCACGCGGATCTGGGACCTTCTCGTGGTGGTCGCGGCCGGGCTCTTCGTCCTCGACGTGGCCGTCCGCCGACTGACGTTCGACTCGCGAGCGGCCCGGGAAGCGGCGGCGAAGGCCATGGCGAGCGGCACGAGCACCGCGGATTCGACGGTCGAGGCGTGGAAGACCGCGCGAAAGCGGGCCGGCCGGGGTCGTGGCCCGACTTCGAGCGGTGCGAACCGCTTCGACGCGGACGAGGACGTGGACGGTGACTTCTCCGTGGCGGACGATCTCTCCACGTCGAATCGCGGCGCGGATGCCGGCGCCTCGCCACGTCGCGAGATCTCCACCGGGGAGGCGGCCGCGTCCGAGGAGGAACCGGAGGACACGACCAGCCGGTTGCTTCGAGCGAAGCGGCGGGCCGCGGGCCGGGATGCCGACGGAGGC
>MDTG01029143.1_pt1 | contig 13365 bp, 11 predicted proteins | sample 811421 | NCBI WGS metagenome assembly MDTG01 (sample SAMN05326645, study PRJNA326480) | marine metagenome | isolation source: seawater | place: Pacific Ocean: South East | collected 2011 | reverse complement strand
TATAAGACCTTCTTTTTCACTCACATACACAACGTCTCCTATCCCATGGCTAACTTCAACTATTTGTTGGAATGTGTCAATGTGCTCGAGGGATAAGGAGAAGCCGTTATTTTCTTTACTTGTCAATTCTTTAGATGGGATTGGTTTTCTACCTTGTTCAGTTACCTCAGAGAGTAATTCAAATGCCAAATTGACTTTAATAATCAAAGTTTTCGGGTCTTCTCCTAATACGATATCTGGATGAGTAAGTAGAACTTTCTGCCGGTAAGCGGCCCGAATAGCTTCCCAGTTCATCTCTGGAACTACTCCTAACACTTTCATAGCTTCTTCAATGTTGAGATCATCCGGCTTCATCTCAAAAATCTACCTGTACCTTAAATCGGTTGATGATTCAATGCTGATTCCGTTTGCACATCGCCAGCTATTCTTGTGTGCCACATTCGCCGCTGCTCTGTCATGTCATATGGAGTGGCACGGTGCATTAATCGGCGATTATCCCAAACTACAGCATCTCCGGGTTCCCAATCGTGGTAAAAAACATGTTGTTCTTGACAAGCAAAGTTATTCAGGTTGTCAAGGAACGATTTAGATTCTTCCTTTGACATACCGATGATGTCATGGGCGTGACGTCCGATGATCAAATTCTTCAAACCAGTGTCAGGGTGGACTTTAACTAAAGGGCGAAGAGAGATATCTTCTCCGTGGAATCCGTAATAATTGTATGTTCCGTCTTCATTTTGTTCGTTCGGTAAGTACCCGTCTCTACCTTGACTGTAGTAATACGAGTGGTATGCCCGCATGCTCTCAACACGTTTCTGTAGAGTTGAGTCCAAAGATTCGTAGGCCGCTCGCATATCTGCCCAACCTGTCGTACCTCCGGAGGTCGGAACAATTTCTGCACTAAATACAGCTGCTTTAGCTTGAACAGGCATATACGTGCTGTCATGGTGCCAGCCTTCATTCCCTCGGAGCACCTTCACGACATCGTCACTGATTTCATGATGAAGCTTCTCTCCTTTCCCAATGTTAGATATCGCTGTCCGGGGAAACTCAAGATTTCCGAAGCGTAAAGCAAATTTGTCCTGCCCTTCAGGGGAAAGAAACACTTTTGGAAAAATCAGAAGTGCGCGCTCAATCCACAACTCGTACAATTGTTTCCACGTATCGTTGTTCAGATTCTCAAGGTCAACTCCATTGACAATAGAACCGAATGACTTACCCTCAAGATGCTGCACGTGCATCATTAGACCTCCATTGCTAACAAGTATTCCATAGAATTATCACTCCTTGAAACTGACGACCTTCTGAGGTTCCCACTAATGGTCCTACTTCTTGGCACAACGGTTAAACAGGTGCTTTCATATAAACACCCCTTTCCACTTGAAGATTCATGATTGATCAAAACCGTATTGAAAAAGCAGTCACTGAAATTCTGCTCGCTATCGGCGAGGACCCTTCCCGCGACGGACTGAAAGAAACCCCGCAGCGAGTAGCCCGAATGTACGCTGAGGTTTGTAGTGGAGTCAACAATGATCCGGCATATCATCTTGAGAAAACTTTTGATGTTGGGCATGAACACGATGAACTTATCCTCGTCAAAGATATCCCCCTCTATTCCCTCTGCGAACACCACCTACTCCCATTTATCGGTGTAGCTCATGTTGGATACATCCCAAGTTCTAATGGGAGGATCACGGGGTTATCAAAATTAGCTAGGATCGTTGATGGCTTTTCAAAACGCCCACAAGTTCAGGAACGTGTCACGACTGAAATCGCTGATGCACTTGAAAGTGTTCTGAAACCTCGGGGGGTAATTGTCGTCGTTGAAGCAGAGCATCTTTGCATGTCGATGCGCGGAGTTCAAAAACCTGGATCAGTTACAATTACCAGTGCTGTACGGGGAGTTCTGAGGGACGATATGTCTTCTCGAATGGAGGCCCTTCGCATGATTGGGAAAGCCTGATGGCACAATTCACTTATAGCTACTCATGGACAGTATGCCCACAAAAGATTTAATAGCTGTAACAGGATCAACTGGCTACGTTGGGGGAAGACTGGTCCCGCGCTTACTAGAAGCTGGATACCGAGTCAGATGCGTTACACGGTCACGAGAATCGTTATCTAACCGTTCGTGGTCTACTGATGTAGAAATCGTCGAAGCTGACCTACAAAACAAAGAACAAACTATGAAGGCTTTGTCTGGCACCGATCGCGCTTTCTACCTTGTTCATTCCATGACGGCAGAGCGGAACTTTGCTGAAGCAGAAGATACGATGGCTAGCGTTTTCTCTGATGCTGCTGACGCCAATAACCTCCGACAGGTTATCTATTTGGGAGGTTTAGGAGAAGACAATCTAGACAAGTCTCTTCACCTGCAAAGCCGTCACAATGTAGGAAAGATTCTAGCAAGTGGTTCAACGCCAGTGACAGAATTGCGGGCAGCAGTAATAATAGGTTCGGGTAGTGCATCGTTTGAAATGCTCAGATCCCTCGTTGAGGTTCTACCAGTCATGGTTGTGCCTCGATGGGTAACAAAAACGAAATGCCAACCAATATCAATTGGCGATGTACTCACAAGTCTCCTGTTCGTTCTAGAACAAGCCCCAACAACCAATGAAGTGTTAGAGATAGGGGGTCCCGAGGTCGTCACATACAGAGAAATGATGCACGCTTACACAAAAGTAGCTGGCTTACGTCGACGAATTATTCTTCCTGTTCCTGTTCTCACTCCGAGACTTTCATCACATTGGGTGAATTTAGTTAGCCCTTTACCATTCACACTGGCACGTGCCCTTATAGATTCATTAACGACTGACGTTACCGTCCAAAAAGCAAACGCCACGAAGCTTTCCGGTGACCACCAAGACAGTTTGGAAGATGCTATTGGGAAAGCAGTGACACGTGTTCAAGAACTTGAAATTCCAACCCGCTGGTCAGACACAAGTAGTTATAGAGACCCAGCGCGACCGGAACCTTCTGACCCTGTTTGGTCTGGAGGAAAAATTCTGGTTGATAAACGTGAAATCAAAACCAGCGTTGAAGAAGCGCCATTAATGAGAACTATTTGCTCCGTTGGCGGTGATAACGGATGGTTTGCCTTTAACTGGCTTTGGGCAATACGTGGTTTCGTAGATAAGTTGCTCGGAGGCGTAGGTTTACGACGCGGTCGACGCCACCCCACTGATCTACGCGTTGGGGATACGATTGATTTTTTTAAAGTAACCTCCATTACAAGTAATAAACTTCAGCTACTAGCTGAGATGAAAGTCCCCGGTCACGCATGGCTTGAGTGGAGTGTTGAACCCCTTGATGACGGCAAATGTCTAGTGATTCAACAGGCGCTATTCGTACCTAGGGGTGTTTTAGGTAGGGCATATTGGTACGCGTTACTACCAGCCCATATCGTCATCTTTTCTCAAATGCTACGTAATATTATTCAAACAACTGAAATACGAACCACAAACTAAAAATTTCAGCAACATGCTTTCCTGTCAAGGTCCATTTACAGCGACTTCGTTTCTCCCAATATCATATGCGTTCAATAATTGTGCCCGTTCCGAGCCCACCACCACAACACATACTAACAAGTCCGAATTTTCCAGCAGAACGGTGGAGTTCGTGAACAGTTTTCGTGATCAATAATGGGCCAGTTGAACCCAACGCATGACCAATGGCTATTGCGCCGCCGTTAGGATTAACCCGTTCATCAATTTCTACACCAATTTCTTTCGCCCACGCGAGGACAACAGCAGCGAATGCTTCATTAATTTCAAAGATGTCTATATCATCGGTTGTCTTTCCAGTGTCTGCGAGAAGTTTTTGAGTTGCTGGTATTGGGCCCGTCAACATGAGAGCTGGGTCGCTCCCGACCAGGCATGAACTTATGACTTTTGCAAGCGGCGTTAGCCCAAGTTCTTTCGCTTTTTTCATGCTCATTACCAATAGAGCAGATGATGCATCTGCTAATTGTGACGCTGTGCCGGCAGTATGAAACTCTGCAGATTCGGCAAAGTATCCGACGCCAGCGATTGGTTTGAGTTTTGACAGACCTTCGAATGTTGTTTCACGAAGTCCCTCATCACGGTTATGAATATCGGTCCCATCCCCATGCACATCGAATGGAATTATTTGACCATCAAATCTGCCTTCTTTCCAAGCAATCTCAGCCCGATTCTGCGACCTAACACCGAAATGATCTAATTCTTCTCGCGTTAATTCCCATTTCTTAGCTATTCGTTCAGCCCCTTCAAGTTGGTTAGTAGGGTCATGTATCTGTTTGTAACGATCTGTATAGCGATCACCTAAGTACGCCACACCTTCTTCATTTACCGGTATTTGAGATGCCATGGGTACATGCGACATCGATTCAACGCCACAAACGACCACTATCTCTGCCATTCCAGAAGAAATCAATGAATGCGCCCAAGTATTTGCATGCTGGCCTGATCCGCATTGTGTAGATGTCGTTGAAGCTCCTACATGAATTGGCAATCCTGCAGATAACCAAGCCGTACGAGTAACATTATTTGCTTGTTCCCCCACTTGGGCTATGCAGCCACCTGCTACGTGATCAACTGACCCAGGGTCAACATTGTTTCTCTCAAAAAGTGAACTGATCACATCACCCAGAAGGTCAGTAACATGAAACCTAGATAGGCGACTATTTGGCTTCGCAGTAGCTGAACGTACCGCATCTACGATTACAACATCACGATCGTCATGCATTACTACCTCCAATTATCATAGTAATCCATTATATTCGGAGAACAGTTTCTTGTGCCTTACTACTCTCCGACATATTCAGAGATTGTCTTGTGGAAATGTCGGAGTCGTAGCTCTTGGTCAGAAAGCCAAAGCCCCGGATAACCAGCGCTTTGCATTCCAGCTTGGACCGAAGCCAAGTTGGAAGCATCCTGATCAATGACTAAACCAAGAGACCTAGTGCTGCCTTCCGGTCGAAAGTCATACTTGGGAAGTTCGGGCCATTCTTCCCCTTCTGGAATTAACTCAAACATCCAAATATCGAAAAGCATTTTGTTTGGATCAATTGGGTGCGGACGATGGCGGAAAAGCATTAGGTCGTCAGAATGCATATTTGTCGTGACATTTGGGAAAACTAAATAGTTGTAATCGTCAGTTAATTGCTCATCGTGAAGATCTGAAAAATCTTTACCTTGTTCTTCTTGGGTCGCCCTTTTATATTGTTGGACAGCTTCACGGATTCCATTAATTGGACCCTCGTATGATGCAGGGTCCATACCAGCACTCGTCAATAAATGCTTTAGCGGGGGTGGGATTTCACCCACAGACTCAACGCGAGGACTCAGTAGACCAAATGGGATCAAATAGCGGCTATGCCTGTCATACAAATCGATCTGAACATCAAAATCTTCTTGATACCAAAGCAATTGTGGATGGGTTATTGATGTGTGGTACGCCTCTGCAAACGCATCAACTCCCGCCTTCCAATTACAATTCCATTCTGCAGTAACCCATCGAGTCATAGCCATGCGTTCGAAATGATATGGCTCGAAATGACCTACGAGTTCACCCAAGTAGTCTTTAAGCGGTTCGACTTCTGCATTAAGGCTGAACCAAACAAAGCTCGCCCAAGTCTCGCAAGGAAGTTCTGCTAAGCCGTTGCATGGAGGCTTTCCTTGAGGAAAGGTTTCCAGATCTGGAATATCGACAAACGTCCCGTCTGAGTCGTACTCCCACCCGTGATAGCCACATACAAAACTTGTTGCACTCCAAAGGCCTTCATCTGCTAAACGGTTTCCCCGATGCATGCATACATTATGGAAAGCTTTTATTTCATTATTTTCTTGCCGAACCAAGAGAACCGATTCTCGTCCAATGTTTGTGCAGATGAAGTCTCCGTGTTCTGGAATCTGATCCTCGCGACAACCCAAGAGCCATACTTTCGTCCAGATTTCATCCCATTCTTTCTCCATAAAATCGGAAGAGGTATACCGCTCTTTAGGAATAATGTTGGTGCCTAAATCTAAATCTGGCGATTTATCCAATGGAGTTCCGTGTGGAACTTTCTTTGGATCACTTCGGGTTATCTGATTTTTGCGGAGACGTTCCATTCGTTTCCGATCAGAATTGTACGCGTTTGGTGAACCCACCATCAACCATAAGATTAGTGCCTGAAACCCAACTAGCAGCTGGGCTTGAAAGGAAAACAATGCAGTTGGAGACTTCTTCTGGTGTTCCTAGTCGTCCAGTTGGGTGGTCTCGTTCTATTTTTGCGAACCATTTAGCCATAGTGTCTTTAAGCATTTGCCATGACCCTCCTTCAAAGTAAATTGGGCCTGGGGAGACACAGTTCACTCGAATATTGTCTTGACCAACATCTTGCGATAACTGCTTTGCATACACAAGCAACGATCCTTTCATAGCGTTGTATGCCTGTGGTCCTCCAAAAGTCTCTACCGAAGCAGTTGTAGTTATGAATGTGATCGCTCCACCACCTGATTCTCTCATGTGGGGGAGAATAACTTCGCACCCTCTTACCGTTGAAAGAACATCTACTTCGAAACTCTTCCACCAGTTTTTTTCGCTATCTGCTCCTCCGCCAGCGCTTACACCTGGGATGAAAATATCAACGCCGCCCATTTGCTCGACCATTTCTTCAATCCATGCTTCATAATCTTCCTTATCAGTCACGTCACAGGATCGTCCTATTGCCTTACCTTTACCACCAGATAACTCACGCAAAGCACGCGATACTGTGTCTTCAGAACGGGAACAGAGCGCCACATCACATCCCTCATCAATGAGTTGGTCAACAACCCGACGCAAGATCCCCTTTGTTGATGCAGGAATAATTGCTCGTTTCCCTTTCAAATTAAGTTCCATACTTTTCCCCTATCTTGGAAGATTGGTATCACGATATCCCCAACTCTCTAGAAAGGGAAACAACTACTACGAAGCTTCGTTTGAATCGATAAGCGGGAATGTATCCCCGAACTCCGATAGTGGCTGCCCTGTCTGAGGGGTATAAGTATCCAGTTCTCTGGGGTCAGGTATAACTTGGCCTAATCTTTTCACATAACGAACATTTGGCCCCGCGTACATGATCGCATGTGCTCGCCGAGGGTAATCTAGAACGGTGTCGTTACAGGCTGCATGAATAGCATTTCCATGGAAAACGATTACATCACCCGGCTCGTAGTCCCATCCAATGATGTCAAATGATTCCCGCCTACTCTCAATATCGGGGATTTCTGGAAGAGATTTATCAAGTATCGCGTCATTGTATGCAAAGTCTTCTCCTGAGCGTTCATAGAACCCAAAATCACGAGCTTTCTCTAAATTAGTTTGGTGATCCTCATCTGGAATATCTGGATCTCTACCTACTAGAGGCCGGTAGGTTACATTCCAGTTATGGGAGCCGCGAACCACTTCCAGACTAGCTCCTCTAGGTACAGGATCAGGTGAGACCCAGACTCTTATGAGGTCATGTCCTTCAACGTTGTAATAACTCGTATCCTGATGCCAAGCAGTTGCCATCAATTCACCAGCTGGCTTTACAAACATCTGGTCCATATAGAAACGGACTTGAGCCCCAATCACTGATTCAACCAGACCTGCTACCGGAGATTCATGGATGAATTTCTGAAGATTGCTGGAACGAGAGGCCGGAAACTGATCTACTCGGATCATGGTCTCTTGCATGACTAGATCACTTGACATTCCATCAGGTTCTTCAAAGCATTCATCTAATCCATCTGCAAGGGTCTCAAGCCAGTCATCATCCAGAACGCCGCTTACCTTAATCGCTCCATCCCGATGGAATGCCCTAATATCTTCTTTCGTAAGCATAGAAATTAGAACCCCCCTCCCCACAATACTATTTCTCTTCGTATTTGTATTCCTATAAAAACAATGGGATCACGAGTGCTGCGACCATCATGAACGCCGTTACCGCTGCGATTAAACGTACCGTTGATTTTTGCATCATGACAGAATCAGACCCATTGGTTCCCTGCCCCCTTGTTTTGTTGGATAGAAGATTTTAGATCACTTGCGAGTTTAAAAACAAGACTTTTTTTGTGGTTTCTTTGATAGCTTGAAACGACTGGGGCGTGTAGCTCAGTTGGCTAGAGCACTACCTCGACACGGTAGGGGTCAAGGGTTCAAGTCCCTTCATGCCCACTCCAGAAAATTAAATATCTAAGTTCACTACGCGTTTCTTTTGAACCCAGTGATGCCAGCAAGCAACGAAATGGCTGAGCCGCCAAGGACCAGCCATAGCCCAATTCCCAAATCAAGTTTTGCCTTATTTGCGTATGTTGAGTCGATGTTAGGGAATCTCTCAGTGAGGTTCTGGGGGATACCATCGGACGTGTTTATGATATCTGCAATACTGTAAATGCTTAGAACTAACGCAATCGTCGCAGTCATGGCTAGTAGGAGTCCTACCCATCTTTTCCGTTGGCCTTTCAACAAAAGCGATGAAATAACCCCGCAAGTAAATCCTGTGATCAAGGTACCGAGGCCATTCGAATCACTGATCGCATTGACTGTGCCTGAAGTGAGGCTTCCCGCAGCGGTAGCCCAATTTATGAAAGAACCTATTATGAGAAGGCCAGCACCTAGTAAACCTATTACGCCACTGAATAAGTCAGATGGAGTGCTCGGGCGCATAAACCGCGCTCCACTGTTACCTTTTGATGGCGCCCATGGCTTCGGTTTAGCTTCTCTGTTCTGACCAGTAATTGATTCGGTCTGAGGTTGATTTTCCCAACCATATCTTTGTTTAAAATGGCTAGCGATATTCTCTTCATTTATTTCTTCTGAAGTATCAGGTGCAGTGGCAAAGTTTTTTTTTGACGCAACGACATCATCTTCGCTCTTGATATGAGGAGGGTACCATTTCCCTTCCTCATCTTGCCACCAGTCTGGACCGTGAGAAACATCACTCATTCCAACAGGATAGTTCGGACTCGTCACGTAGTGTGTTCATGGATTGGTTTGAGCGCCGGGCGGGATTTGAACCCGCGACTGTACGGCTTTGCAGGCCGTTCCCTTAGGCCGCTCGGGCACCGACGCAAGAAGCGGCATAAGCCGCGACTGCTCTTACCTTACTGTCCAAGTTCTTGAACAGCTACAGCAAGTACTATCTGAGCGGATGACCGGCCTCGAACCGGCGACCTCAACCTTGGCAAGGTTGCGCTCTACCAACTGAGCTACATCCGCAGATGATCAATCATACTAATAGTTCGTTGGATCAGACGCACTATCGGAAAGGTTATCTCTTCATTTCTCAATTGGTGGCCGTAGATCTATTCTCAATGTAAGAACACCATTTTCAAGGCTGATATCTGAGTCGCCGATCATTGCGTAGTCTTGATAGTCAACTCGTGCTTGATCCATAAATCGCTGACGCTCTTCACCTCCTATTGGAGGAAGGTCTCGTTTTTTAACTGCCGCTGCTCTATCGCGAAATCGGCTTACCATTGCTTCAATGTCTAGTTCGTTATCCATATTGATTAGCTTAGGTCAAGATTTTGAAATTTCTTGGTGATCTAAATTTCAGTTGAGTTTAGATTGGTTTCGCCGAAATGGCTTAGTTGATTTATCTTGTTTTTGCGAAACGAACTCCCATTTTTTTCTGGGAGTTTGTCTTGGAATACGTTCTCTCATTTTACTGTTCATTCCGAACTGTTGGGCGTGCCGTTCTCTTGCCCACTGGCCAGTCTTGTACCAGTAGAAGAAAAAAATCATTCCAGCAATTGCTGCAATAATCAATAAACCGATTACAGCTCTTTTAACTTCGAAAGTAGATGTAACCCGTTGGATAGTTTCATTGCTGCCAGGTTCATAACCTATGTCAGATTCAATGATTTGGGCGAAAGCCAATTCAGAATTGACAATGAGCAAACCGATACTCAGCCAGGCTGTGATGATCGCATTTCGGATGATTTTCACTTCAACTCTACTTCTGGTGTTTAGGGCAAGAATAGGTGGTTCTTCCCCCTACCTTGTGTCTTTCTAATAATGAGCCATCTTTTGGGCAGAAACCAGATGCATTCCGGCTGCTCTGGAGTTCTCCCATATGCGAGCCTCCAAGTTCAGTTAATTGCTGAACTGTGTTTTTAATGTGGTACAGGAGGCGTCGTTTTTCGTCTTTAGCTAATGAGTCTGAACTTCTCCTTGGGTCGATTGATGCCCTCCAAAGAATTTCATCTGTAAGTAAATTTCCCAATCCAGCAATTTGATGTTGGTCCATTAATCTTGCTTTGATCGGCCGCGAAGAACCTTTAAGAACTACCCCTAATTCCTTCCCATTAATCCCATAGATATCTGAGCCTAGAGAATCTATATCGGGGTTGAATTCCACTCCCCCTAATCGGCGTGGGTCACGAACTGAGAGTGTTCCACCATCTTCAAAACCTATAGCAAATCGGTCCCACGAAGATTCATTCCTCATGGTGGAATATTCTAAATAGTCAATTGCAGAATAACCATCAACTAACAGGCGTCCAGTCATCCCAAAGCGTATTCCCAATGTCATTCCATGTTTAGTATCTAGTAAAAGTAGCTTTCCGACTCTTCTTGCCGCAACGAATTCATCTTGTAAGAGAAAGGACTGCAATTCTTCCGATTTAGTTTCACCTTTCAGAAAGTAACGGTCGTTAGCCGTCACTACCTTTATCGTTCGCCGTAGCGCACGCAGAGCAGTTGTTCGGTAGTACTCTACTTCAATTCCTTCGGGCATATTTTTCTAAAGTAAACCCACTTAATCAATTTCGCAATTATTGCAGTGTTAGTCGTGGATTAGGGAAGAAATAACCTCCCCTATTTCATTTGTAGCTAATAGGAATCCATCATGGCCATTTAGATCATCAATTTCTACGTAACTGCATTCGCCACCAACTGCTTCTATGTTCCGTTGGATATCAAGTTGCTGATGGGGAGGATAAAGGGTATCAGTAGAGATGCTCGCTGTAGCGACTCGGGCTTTCACTCTAGAGACGGCATCGGTCATTGATCCTCTCCCACGAGCAAGGTCATGCGTGTCCATCGCTCTATTTAAAACAAGGTACGAGTTAGCATCAAACCTGTGAACTAATTTTTCACCGTGATAATCAAGATACGACTCCACTTGGAATCTATCCCAAAGGCCAAATAGGGAATCTTTGTCAACCAGTGATCTCCCAAAACGTGATTGGAAACTTTCGTCACTTCTGTAATGAATTTGAGCAACAGCTCGTGCAATAGCCAAGCCAGCATGTGGCCCATCTCCTGGTTCTGCGTCGTAATAATCCCCTTCACGCCAACGAGGATCCAATGCTAAAGCTGCTCTTCCTACCGCACTCCAAGCAATTTGCTGCGCGCTAGCAGATAGGGCAGTCGCCACAGGGGAAATTCTCGGGACACGATCTGGGAACATAGCGGCCCATTCAAGTACTTGCATGCCGCCCATTGAACCACCAATAACTGCATGCCAAATTTTTATTCCAAGATGATCTGCTACTTTTGCTTGAGCTCGTACGATATCTCGGATCGTGATATTAGGGAACTGGCTTCCATAGGGTCTGCCGGTTGCAGGGTTTAATGATGCTGGTCCGGTACTACCTTGGCAGCCGCCGAGAACATTTATACATACGACAAAAAATTCGTCTGTGTCTACTACTTTTCCTGACCCAACGATTTCATCCCACCAACCTCGAGTTGGGTGTGAAGAACTACTATCACCAGAAACATGTGAATCACCGGTTAGGGCATGGCAGATAAGAATGGCGTTGCTTGCATCCGAATTAAGCTTTCCCCATGTTTCATAAGCCTGTATCACTTCAGGCAATGTCCCTCCTGGTTCGAGAGCGAACGGCCGTCCATCAGTGATTGCTACGAATTCCCTATGCCCAACTGGGTCCCCTGGGAACCATGCACCAGAAACAGGCAAATCTCTTGAATAGGTTTTGGGATGAGAAGGAACCCCAGACACAGCGGATTCTACAAGGCCTTGGCCGCCTTCAATTATGTCCAATGTTGGTCCTTTAGTTTTCTTTCTTTTGGCCGGTGCCATCGTATTTCTCCTTGGTCGGCACCTTCACTACTTTCTGAGTTTCACTCAGACACTTTGTTGCCCAATTCTATCGGACCTCATCCCAGTAAATACTGGAAGCACCTTGGGTGCCTTTCCCAGGTTGCTGAGCTTAGTTTTCACCAAACTTCTCTTAATGTTCTTTTAAGTCAATCAGCATAAACTCTAAACTACAACATTAGAAGCGGCTACTACCGCCATCTAGGAATTCGGCTTACCCACCATTCAAGCAAAGATTCATTACTTTCTTTGTATGCTTCTCCCATTTTTTCTGCCATTTGCGTGAGGGAATTCTTCCATTCTTTTTCTGTTTCCGCTTTGAACGCCCTTTCGGCAAAAGATGCTGCAGATTCCCAGGCCAACGCATCTTCTGGCAATGGGATCTCATTAATTTGTCTTGCGGAAAGCTTTATAGTGTCTGAGGATAATGCTGACCCTGCAGTTATTGAAAAAGAACTGGCGCTCACTGCAGGTGCACTTAACGCTGCCGTTATTTTCCAAATATCTTCTTTATCGCATTCAACGCTTATTGTTGGAGTAGATGGGACGAGGATTCCTTCCGGATCAGGAAGCACTTCAAGTATTTTTGTTTGTGTTGCGACAAGGACTTTAGGTTTCAGCCGGCTAAAAACCCATTCATACAATTCAGGGTTTTCTTTAGTTAGTGTTTCCAAGTTAACCATTGGATGATTCCAAGCTTTTCCCGCGAATCTAAATTGTCCAGTTCCCCATCGGTTTCTCAAGGGGTCAATCATCCCAACCGTGATGAGCGGAAATCTCGTTGAGCTAATCTCCTTCCGTTCAGAAACGTGATCTATCAAACCATAGTATTGATCCCTGAACCCAGCAGTTGCTTGGGCGCGAGAACCCAGATTTTGACCAGAAAGGTGAACTGTTGGTGTTCCCTGGACAATAGAAATCGCTTTTGCCCAGTAATCTTCACTTGCTAATTGAACATCACACTTTTGTACGTCTTTGCCTTGCCAAATCTGAACTAAATCACTGATTGATTCTTTAGTAATAAGAGGCGCACAGACATTTACTCCAGCTTCAAATATGTTCGGACCTCCAATCCACATGCCAATAAGGCTTGCTTCTTTTCTTAATTTTTCACGTATCGGTTTTGCATCGGCAGTAGCAAGAATTGACTGTGGTTGGATAAGAAGTGCTCTTCCATTATCTGCAAGCATTGATAAGGCTACTAGAAGGAAATAGCCGGCTGTATCTGCATATGGTCCAGCATTTACGGACCATCGTTCTCGGAGCTCATTCGTTTCTTTCAAGGATCGAGTTGTTTGTTCCTGTAG
>MDTG01365956.1_pt1 | contig 13367 bp, 11 predicted proteins | sample 811421 | NCBI WGS metagenome assembly MDTG01 (sample SAMN05326645, study PRJNA326480) | marine metagenome | isolation source: seawater | place: Pacific Ocean: South East | collected 2011 | reverse complement strand
GTTGCGGGGGTAGGATTTGAACCTACGACCTTCAGGTTATGAGCCTGACGAGCTACCAGACTGCTCCACCCCGCGTTAATATTCTAGCCTCAAATTTAGGCTACTGGTTAATTTCTTCAAATTGTGATGACACGCTGACGACACACTAAGACCTCTAGTAAAACTGATATAATCCCAAAATTGAGGACGAATATAGTGTTTCATAGCAAACGCTCATAATGTTTGCTTCAGTCAAATCTCGCGATTAATTGAAGTATTTGAAACATAAACCTTATAGTGAAATAGGTCAAGGATTACTCCATTGATAATATGATGCTCTAAAAAAAAATATTTTCTAACTGCTTATTTGATAGTTTTACTGGGTGGTTTTGTAGTCTTTCAATATTAATTGATTTCACAATATATTTTATATCATCAACTTTTAGAGATTTATTTATATTATTATTCTTAAATAACTTTTTAAAATTATTTTCTAGTCCTAAATCATTCATTAAATTAAACCATTTATGTTTTGACTCTTTAGGTGAACGTGTACCAAAATATCTATAAATCTGATTCATTATTTTTTTCAAATATACCTTGCCTCTAGGATCATTAATATAATAACTGCAGTAATTTAATTCAAAAAAATATCCCAATGTAATAGCAACTGCATGACCATGAGGAATTTTAAAGAGTTGAGAGATTTTGTAAGAAAGTGCATGTGGAGCTGTTGTTTTGGTTATATTTATTGCTTTACCTGCAAAATGTGACGCTTCCATCATATTCTTTCTACTTATTTGTGATGGATTATTTACACTATCAAATAAATTATTAACACTTAGCTTAATTGATTTTCTTGCATACTTTCTACTCTCTATATTTGATTTGACTGACCAATAAGATTCGATTGCTTGTGAAAGAGCATCCATACCTGAACATGCAGTTTCGTATCTAGGTAGTTTTAAGGTCAATGAATAATCCACTAGAGCAAGATCAGGAACTAAGTTTTTATTTGCAATTGAATATTTTCTTTGCTTTAAATATACAACTGCAAAGTGTGTACATTCACTGCCTGAACCGGATGTAGTTGGTATAGCAATGAATGGTTTTAACTTTCTAGAAATCTTTTTAATTCCAAGGATTATGTCTTTTTCAATACTTTGATGAGATTGGAATACATTTATTAATTTTCCCATATCAATTGCTGAGCCACCTCCTATTGAAATAATACAATCACATTTTTGTTCAATAAATATCTTTGCCCCTAATAAAGCATCTTTATATTTTGGATTAGATGAAAATTTATTAAAAAAAATAAAATTAAAATCATTATTCATTAATTTTATTTCTTTTTCCACTCCAGAATTTTTAAATGATTTGTTGCCCCTTACAATAAAAATCTTATCAAATTTATTTTGATTTAAATAAAGTTTTAAAGCTTCAATTGATTTTTTTTTTATTATGACTTTATTGTCTTTATCTTTCATCTGAAGGTAATATTTTTTTCATTAATTTAATCTTATTTTCTATTGGGCTTGTTTTGGGTCTACCAAGATCTTTACGAAAATTTGTATTAACTTTAATTTCTAAGAATGAAAGTTTATTGCTATTTAACGATTTTTTTATAGCTTTGTTTACTTGTACACTTTCATAACAGCTATTAACCTCTTCATAACCAAAAGCTTTAATAGTACTGACATAATCAATAGCAAAACTATTGGTAAGCTGATTTCCAACCGAACCATGTACACCATTATTTATTAAAAAGTGTTTAAAATTATTTGGCCTATTTATTCCAATTGTTGCTATCCCCCCAAAGTGCATCATTGATGAGCCATCGCCATCAATACATATCACTTGATAATCTTCTTTTTTTAAAGCAATTCCAAAGGCAATCTGAGATGCATGCCCCATTCCCCCTACTGTTAGAAAATCAAGATCCTTATCTTTCCTTCCTATTTCGTAAAGTTCCCTTGAGCACATTCCAGTGGTGGAGACAATTATAGTTTTTTTATTAATCAAATTAACAATTCTGTTTATAGCCTCTTCTCTTGTTAAAGGATAATTATTAGAATTTTCTTTTTTTAAAGAATAGTTTTCAAACGTTGAGTTTCTTACAACTATTGCAACAGGCACTAATTTCTCTTTCGCAAAATTAATTATTTTAGATATGTCATGTAATGAGCTTTTTTCGTCTATTATAATATATTTAATTTTCATTGTATCCAAGATATCGAGTGTCACCGCACCCTGCTTAACATGCTGAGGCTCATCTTTATGACCTGGTTCACCCCGCCAACCAATCAACATAATCATTGGAATCGAATATACGAGTTTGTCTGCAAGTGAAAGTAGTGGATTTATTGAATTTCCCAATCCAGAGTTTTGCATATAGATTAAAGGAATCTTATTGGTTGCTAAATGATATCCTATGCCTATGCCTATGGCTGAGCCTTCATTAGCTGCTACTATATTGTTTGCTTCTTGGGTATTATCAGTTATGTAGGCAAGAACACTTTTTAACAGAGAGTCAGGAACACCTGTAAAAAAACTAACGCCAGATTTTATAAGGACTTCATAGAAATCTTTAGAGATCATTTGTTTTCTGGAATTAATTTTAATATTTCATTTATTGGCAGGCAGCTATCATCAGCTTCTTTTGATCTGTCATTTTTTAAGATTGATTTAGCTACATTTAGCATCGCAGGATATGATGCTCTTAACATATGGTTTGCATATATTACTATCTTAACTCCAAGCTCTTTGAGTTCCTCTTCTGTAATTACATTATAGCTTGTAGGCACTACAACCAACGGTACTTTATTATTTATTTCGTTATATTTTTTGCAAAAATTCTTTATTTCGGAAGTATTTTTTTTTCTACTATGTATCATTATTCCATCCGCACCTGCTTTTATATAGGCGTAAGATCTTTCTAATGCATCGTCTATACCTTTATCAAGTATTAAACTTTCAACTCTAGCTATAATCATAAAATCCTCAGTAACTTGAGATTTTTTTCCAATTTTGATTTTCTTGCTAAATTCTTCAATAGAATCCTGTTCTTGTAGAACATCATTACCAAACAATGAGTTCTTCTTTAGTCCTATTTTATCCTCAATAATTACAGCTGAAACTCCTAATCTCTCCAAACTTCTAACAGTAAATGAAAAATGTTCTATTTTTCCACCGGTGTCTGCATCATAGATTAATGGTTTAGTTGAAACTTCAAATGTTTCATTAATAAACTGTAATCTGGAAGATAAATCAACTGACTCTATATCTGGCTTACCTCTAAGAGTAGAGTCAGTTAAACTACTGGACCACATTGCATCAAATTCTTTTAGTAAGCCTTCAGATATTATTGAAGTATTCTCAATTATCAATGATGACAACGGACTGTGTGATTCTAAAACTCTTACTATAGGCTTTGAAGCTATAAGTCTTTTAAGTCTTTTAAGTCTTAATTCTGGGGTAGTTCCCACATCTTTAAGAGATTTATGTAACAAAGAAGAGGAAATTCCTTGAGTATATGGAACTTCTATGAGTTTGCCGTTCCATTCTTTTAAGACATCAATTACATCTTGTCTTGTTTTTGATTGCACTCCCTCCTTCCAATCATCTCCATGAACTACATAGTCTGGCTTAATTTTTCTTAAATTATTAGTGTAATCTAATGTTGATTGCGCAACAACACTACTAACACCTTTAATGTTTGAAACAATTTCTTCTCTAAGGTTATAGTTCATAAAAGGAAGTCTTTTATAGCTTGCAATAGCCTCATCTGTTAGCAGGCCCACTATAACGTCTCCAATTTCAACACCTTTTTTTATTATATTGATATGTCCTGGATGAACTAGATCAACACTCATCCCTATATACACTTTTTTACTTTTATCGATCATAGCTTATGTTTGAGATTCTATCCTAAATATTTAAATTATAAACTAGTTCTTTAAAGGTAGCTTCAATATCTTTATCAATATTCCATTGAATTCTAATATTAGGTGAAATGGGAAATTCAGCCACTATATCAATTCCAGCAACATTGTTAATTTCACCATTTTCAAACTTTTTATATATACCTTTAGAGTCTCTTCTTTTTAATTCATCCAAGGGAGTATCCAGAAATATTTCAATATAGTTAGCTATATTTTTTCTATTCCAAGTATGTAAATCTTGGTATAAACCGATTACTCCTATCACAACATTGAAGCCTTGATTAATAATAAGTTGGCATAATCTAGCATATTGAAAACCAAGCGCTTTTCTTTCTTCATAAGAATATGCTTTTGAAGCAAATACTTTTCTTAAAATATCTCCATCAAGTTGTATTACTGGAGAGCCTGCAGACTCTAATTTCTCTTTTAGCATTGTTGAAATAGTAGTTTTACCTGATCCAGATAGACCTGTTATCCAATAACAATGTACTTTATTTAAATCATTTGTTTTCATTAAAAAAAAGCAGTTTGGTTGCTTAAGGATTATTTAAATTTACTCTAAATGTCAATTCATAATAAATATCATTTGACGTTGATGATCTTAATATGAGATATTCTATTTAACTATATAAGATTAATATTTATGTTTAATTATATACATTATAACTACTATAGGATTATAAATAAATTAAGTAGAATTACCAAAAAAAAGTCATGGTCAACTATACCTATTTTAAAATCCAATACTTATTTTAATAGTGAAATACAACTATTTGAACCTCACTTGATAGGTGCAATGACAATCTTTAAAGAATCTGCCTCACTAGAGACCTATAAAGGTGTAATTGAAATACTCAATCAACTAGAACCAGAAGCAAGTGTTAGCTTTGTCCAGAAATATATATCTAAAGGTATTAATAACTTTGGAAATTCATGGACCTACTCAGATATAAATACTGTTCTGTATGCAATATGCAATTTAGCAAAAATTGAAAACTATCTTGAAATTGGAGTAAGGAGAGGTAGATCAATGAGTATAGTTGTATCTCAAAGCAAAAATGTAAATATATATGGCTTTGATATGTGGATTAAAAATTATGTGGGTGCAGAAAACCCAGGTCAAGCACTAGTTGCTCAAGAAATAAAAAAGAATGGTCACACAGGTCAAATAAATTTTATAGATGGAGATTCTAAAAAAACTATTCCAAAGTTTTTTTCAGAAAATCCTGACTTATATTTTGATCTCATTACTGTTGATGGAGATCATTCATTATCAGGTGCAAAAAAAGATTTGAGAAATGTTAAAGATCGTCTAAAAATTGGAGGCATACTCGTATTTGATGATATATCATCCCATGAACATCCCTATCTGAAAAGACTATGGGAAAAAGAGATAAAATCAAAGAAAAATTTCCATACTTACGAATTTACAGACATAGGCCTTGGCGTAGCATTTGCAATTAGAAAATATTAAAATTTAATTACAAATTGATAGTGAAAAATAAAATTCTTCTCATAAGTCCAGACTATCCTCCTCCATTTATAGGAGGATCTCTTGTTTATATGCACACTCTTATTGAAGAGTCGCAAATAAATATATCAATTATGACTGACTTAAAAAATAGAGTTAATACTGAAAAAATTAGATACTTAGAGTCAAAGTACATAACTAATTCTTCTAACCCAAGTACGCTAAATCTCATAGTAATGTATTTTTTTATTTTTATTAAGATACCAAAGATAATAAATCATGAAATAGTAATACTAAATATTAGTTCGATAGGTAATGGTTTTTATGCATATTTTTTAAAAAAACTTGGGCTTAAAGTTGTCATAATGGCTTACGCCGAAGAAATTTCTATTTCTTTAAATAAAAAAGGTATTAGAGGAATAATTAAGCGCATATTTATGAAAGGGTATACGCAAGCAAATATGATTGTTTCAGTTTCTAATTTTGCAAAAAATATGCTTATAACAAAAATTGGTATTAAAAATCCTATTAAAGTTATACCAACTCCTTTACATAGTTCAAAACAAAATACTGAAGATTATAATTATTCTAAAAAATTAGATAAAAATTTTGGAATTATTTCTGTTGGAAGATTAATAAAAAGAAAAGGATTTATATATTTACTAAAAACAATCAAAAAAACTGTTGGGGTAAATGATAACCTAAAACTAACTATTATTGGTGATGGTCCTGAATACAAATCAATAATAAATTATATTAGAAGTAATTCCTTAGAACAATATGTTGATATTTTTAGAAATGTTTCTGATGAATTTTTAGTCAATGCTTATAAATCAAATGACATTTTTATCTTAGCAAATTTAATGCTAGATAATGGTGATTGCGAAGGTGCTCCAAATGTTTTAATAGAGGCAGCTTCTTATGGATTACCCTCAATAGCTGGTATTGAAGGTGGTACATCAGATGTAGTCGATGATAATTCTACTGGATTCTTAATTGATCCCAGAGATACAGATCTAATGTGTAATAAAATCTTAGAGTTAATGAACAACGCATCAAAATTAGACATAATGAGCAAAAATAGTATCTATAAAGCTAAGTTTCAACATTCAAAAGAATTAGCAGGTAAAAAATTTGCTGAATACATAGAGATGTTGCAACTATAAAATAATTCCTAAAATTAATAATATGATACGCTAATCTAGGTATGATTATTTATAGAAGAGAGATTGATGGGTTAAGAGCCATAGCAGTTTTATCTGTACTTTTATATCATGCAGGTTTTACTTTTTTTAGAGGTGGATATGTTGGTGTAGATATTTTTTTTGTAATAAGTGGTTATTTAATAACTTCTCTTATATTAAAGGAAAAAAATAATAATGAATTTTCATTACTTAACTTCTATGAGAGAAGAATAAGAAGAATTTTACCTGCTTTATTTTTTGTAACTCTAGTTACTGTACCATTTAGTTTTTTAATGATGCCCCCAGTATTACTAAAGGAATTTGCAAATAGTGTTATCTCAATTCCACTATTTTTATCAAATTTTTTATTTTGGAGTGAGGGTGGATATTTTGCAACTGCCGCTGAAGAAAAGCCATTGTTGCATACATGGAGCTTGGCTGTTGAAGAACAATACTATTTAATATTTCCAATTTTCGTAATAATTTTTTGGCGCTTTGGAAAGTTATTGTTAATAACCATAATAATAATTGTAACGCTACTTAGCATTTTACTAGCGCAATTTGGTGGAAATATTGATTTACAAAATGGAATGAGCTTAAAGAATGAATTAAAATGGATCTCAGTACCAGAGTATGCTTTTTATTTAACGCCGACTAGAGCATGGGAAATTCTTTTAGGTTCTTTAACGGCTTTTTATCTCTTTAATAAAAATATTAAACATAAAACTTCTTCCGAAGTATTTTCAATTTTAGGAATTATATTAATAATATATTCAATACTTACTTTTAGTGCCTCCACTCCATTTCCAAGTTTTTTCAGTTTAATTCCTACTATTGGAACGGTTCTTCTAATTATCTTTTCAATTCAAGGCACTATAACTAATAGCATTTTATCTTCAAAATATTTTGTTGGTATGGGTCTAATTTCATATAGTGTTTATCTCTGGCATCAACCTTTATTAGTTTATTTTAGATTATATGAGGTAAATGCTTTAGACAATTTATCCAAATTAATAATTATTTTTCTTTCAATATTTCTTGGATATTTAAGCTGGCGATATGTGGAGACACCATTTAGAGATAAAAAAATAATTAAAAGAAAAGCTATATTTTCACTAGCAATATTTTTTTCTGTTTTATTAGTATATATAGGTATGATAATTATTTATAATGATGGTTTTAAGAATAGATTTACAGATTCTGAACTAGAAATTATTGAACCATCTAAATATAAATTATCTCAATGTAGTTTTGAAAATCCAATTAAAGAGTATCCGAATATTTTATTATGTACAGTTGGATATAATAAATTAGATAGTAAGCCAATTATTTTTTTAGGTGATTCGCATATGGACTCTCTAATAAATATAATTGATTTAGAGTTTCAAAAAAATAGTCTTTATGGATTCAAAGTAATAAATAATTACTGTGAGCCAATGATTTACGCTTATAGAGATAATTTGCTGAGTGAAAAAAATAGAAAAAAATGCTCAGATTCACACGATGCTCTCTTAAAATATTTACAGTCAATTAAAGTTGAAGATGTTTTTATTCTCTATAGATGGACATTTAGATTATATCCAATAGAAAATTATATTTCTTCACTAACCTTTGACAATGGTGAGGGAGGAATTGAATATGTAAAACACTATCGAGAATACTACGCATTTGATGATAATAAATACACTTTAGACTATGAGTCAAAAAAGAAGTCTATTAAGCGGTTAATTAAAGATTTTAATAATATTAAGATAAAAACTCACCTTTTATATCCAATACCTGAGTCTGGTTGGAATATGTCTAAATATAATATGAATAAAGTTATTAAAAATAAAGCAATTCCAAATTTTTTGTCAACTAGCTATGAAAAATATCTAATAAGAAATAGATATATATTGGAAATTTTTGATGAAATAAAAGAAAATGAGTTCATCTTTAAATTTAGATCTGATAAAATTTTTTGTGACAGTATTATACCTGATAGATGCGTTGTTCAATTGAACGGTAAGCCACTTTACTATGACTCAGATCATCTAAGCGATGAGGGTGCAAGATTGATAGTTAAACAAATCATTAATCAAAATATAAACAATGATTGAAAATGAACTAAATAAATTTATGTGCTTAGATGAGGAACTTATGTCAGTAAATATAAAATATAATAATTGGGACGTATGGCCAATAGTTAGATATTCAGTTTCAGAAGCAATACTTTCCGAGAAAGGTCTTGCAGTAATTGATCATAAGAAGATTAATAATAGGAATAATAATAAAAGTTTTATTATTATTATTAGAAAAATAACAGATTTATTAAAAAGTATTTTTTCTTTAAGAAATGTTTTTGGTACTTCAGATATATTGGTAATAAATACTACTGATAAAGTTCTTCCAGGACCAGAAAGTGGAGAAACTCTAGTTACTTGGACATTCAAAAAAGCTTTATCAGAAAATTATAAAGTTACATTTATTGACACTATGTCAGCTTACAAGGGAGTTAATAAAAACTTTATAAATATATCAGAGTTACTAAGATTATTTAGGTATTTTTCTAAGTATTTTATAAATAAGAGTAAACTAATAAATTTAATAAAGCCTATAATAAAAAAAATAAAAAAAAATTATCAATACGATATTGGATGGTCTTTAAACCAAATCTATATAAGTTTTATAAATCAAATTATTTTAGCAAAACTAATTGAAATAATAATAAATTTCAAAAAGCCAAAAATTATCATCTATGATGACAATGGAACTTTACGTGCTGTTAATAAACTAGCATATCAAAAAAATATAAAAACAATTGACTATCAGCATGCATTACTTTCTGAACACTCAATTATTTATAGACATAATGTAAATTGCCCGTATGCATCTTATAGACCATTTTATTATATGTCTTGGGGAAGCTTTAATATTGAAAAATATAATAGTTTTTATAAATGTCTTCCAGTGGGTAATTTATATTTTGATGAAATGGTATTGCAAAATAAATATATTAAAAAAGAAAAAGAAACACTAACTATTATATCAGATGGAGAGCACACAAGAAAAGATTTATCAAACCTTGCATTATCTCTAGCAGACAAATTTCCAAATTCAAAAATTTATTATAAACTTAGATTTGAAGAATATAGAAACTGGAAAAGTTTATATGATAAAGATTTATCGCAATCAAAAAATATTGTTATGATTGATAGTAATGAAAATCCACTCTACTATTATTTAAAAAAATCAAGCTATATAATTGGTACAAACTCAACTGCACTAATAGAGTCTATTCCATTATCAAATGTTATAGTATTCAAAAGAGGTTGGTATTTTGAAATGAACCCTTTTATTCAAAATAATTTACTTCTTTCTGCTAATAATGTTGATGAAATCTTAAAAATGATATCATCTAAGATTAGTCCAAATAATCTTGATACTGAAATTATCTTTAAGAAAAATTCATTAGAAAATATCAGATATGAAATAAAGAAACTAATGACATAATAAAAAATTAAATTATATTCATTGAAATATCTTTTGGTTTAAAACAATCAGAAGTATTAATTGAAAAAATATTTTTTGTTTCCTCATGTATAATTGATGATTCTTTTAAAAAGCGATAACAAGCAGAGTTTTTGTTTGTTTTAATATACTTTAATTTAACTTTGTTACATTTAAGTAATTCTCCATACTGACATGCTAAGAATAAAATAGAATCTTCTACCTTTCGACCCAGAGCTCTACAACTAACTACATAATCAATAATGTCTAAAACATTATTATTTTTTTTTACACTTAATATTCCAACTAAACCGTAATTACCAAACTTATCAGAAACATTGATTGTAAATACGTGAATATTATCATATGTGCTCCAGGTAAGAAATTCTGTTTCTGTCATTCTTCTAGTTGATAGATTCATTTGATTTGTTTTATTTAATAGCTGCACACATCTTTTTAAATTATTTCTATCTAATTTATTTGCTTCAATTTTGATCTCTAGTTTAGAAAACCAATCTTTAACATTATTTGATGCTAATTTATCAACTTTTCTTTTTTCTTCGTCAGCATACATTTGCTGACGATTAGTATCTTCCACAGTAATGCTAATTTTATCAAAGCAAGATAGTTCATTCAAAAAATTAGATAAATCAAATGGGCTTGCTGGAAACTCAGGAACAAGAACTTGTGGTAAAAAATTAATAATTCTATTTCTCTCAATTTCAGAGTCATCAATAAAAACTACTGAGTCCAGACCTAAATTTAATTCTTCCACTATTTCAATAATATTATCTTCTTTATTTTCCCAATTAATTCTCCAAGAAACAAAATCCTTTTTTTTAAGTATCATTTCAGGGTGATTTTCTATTGCATGAAGCCCATCAATTTCATTATTTTTACTAACAATTGCAAGCAAAATGCCCCTGGATTTCAAATTTAAAATATTTTTTTGAAAGTCAACAAACGACTCACCAGTTGCAGAATGTCCACCCAAATCAATATTTTCAATACCATCTTCACCAACTACACCTCCCCAAAGTGTATTATCTAAATCAAGTATTAATAATTTTTTAGTTAATCCTTTGCTGGCATGAATTGCACTTAATATATCTTTGCTAGCTTCAACAAATAACTCGTTACTAAATGGAATTTTAGCTTTATACCATGACCTGGCATTAAATGATTTTTTTCCAACTGTTTTTATCCATCTATCAGTATTTAATATAAATAAATTTTCATATTTTTTTAAATTCTCAATTAATCTTATATTCATCTTAATTATTATATTTGATAAATTATTATCGCTCATACTTAAAAAATTAATATCACGATTGATGGTGTTATATGAAAAAGAAGGAATAAAAAGCATTTCAACTTTTTTTGACAAATTTATAATCAATTTTGTAAAATTATCTATTGATTGATTGATGTACTTGTCAGATATTTTTAACTGATTATTTATATTATTTAATTCAGGCAATATACAATTTGGAGTAAACCAAATAGTGCACAAATTAACATCTTGCCAACAAACGTTGTCAATATCTATTAAACTATTTATTGCTCCACTTAAGGGTGGCTCAACTATTTCAAATTCACTTAATGATTTGTCAGCTAGCAAAATATTTACAAAATTATCTATTGTAAAGTCTGATATAAAAATTGCTTTTTTTCGCATGAATTTACCCCATTAATATTAAGAAGAGACTTGAGTTACTAAATAATCACTCAAATTATCAATTGAATTAAGTGCTTTATCGTTCTCATCATGAAAAGACAAAACTACTTCTTTTTTATATAAATCTGAAATTTTTTCTTCTATTAATATTATTAAATTAACTAATTGTAGAGAGTCAATATCACCCAATTTTAAATTATGTAAATTAATTTTTTTTTCAATTGGAAGGAGGAAATTATTCTCTTCAATTGCTTCTTCAATTAACTTTTTGGCTTCCTTTCTATTCATATTTATTCATTGGGGTTATTGTTCTTTATTAATCTAGCTGGGTTGCCCCATGCTAAGGCATAATTAGGAATATTCATGGTTACAACTGCATTTGGGCCTACAATAGCATTTTTTCCTACTATAATTCCTGGAAGAATAACGGCGTTTTTAGAAATATAGCATCCTCTTTTAAGTAAAACTGGCTCTTTACATTTCCATCCCTGCATAATAATTGGAAGTTCTGAGTTTTCATCATAGTTATGATCTGTATCTCCTATATATACATTTTCACCAATCAACACATGTTCTTCAATAACTACTTTTTTATATGCATTTATATGAGTGCCTCTTCCAATAAAAGAGCCATCTCCAATATTCAGTGATGATTTATTTTCTTCACTTAAATCATAAGCGTTTATTTTAACATCACTAGATATAGTAACATTATTACCAATAGATATTTTTTTTGGCATTTGAAAAATACATCTATAGCCAATAGTTGATTTTTTTCCAAAATTCATAAATCTATATTTATGTACAAAGGTATTGATCAAAATAAATGACCTTGAATAAATATGTAAAAAAATTTCAATATAATCTTTCATAAAAAATACTTTAAGCTCTAATTGATTTGAAATATGTCTCTTGTATAAATTTTATGTTCAACAGAAGATAATTCATCAGAAAATCTATTGGCTACAATTAAATTAGACTTATTCATAAAAATTGATAGATCTTTAATAATTATTGATTCCATAAAGGAATTATCTTTTAATTTAGGCTCATAAATAATTACCTCAGCACCTTTAGCTTTTAGTCTTTTAATAATCCCCTGAATTGCACTATCTCTGATATTATCAGAATTTTCTTTCATTACTAATCTGTATATTCCAATGATTCTAGGTTTTTTTTTTAAGATTTGCTCTGATATAAAATCTTTTCTAGTTTTATTAGTTTCAACTATGGCTTGCATCAATTTATTCGGAACATCATCATAGCTTTTCAATAATTGCTGCGTATCTTTAGGCAAACAATAGCCTCCATAACCAAAAGATGGATTGTTGTAATAATTCCCAATTCTTGAATCGTATCCAATACCTCTTATAACATTGGCAGTGTCTAAATTATGGATTTCACAATATGTATCTAATTCATTAAAATAAGAAATTCGCATTGCAAGATAAGTATTAGAAAATAATTTTACAGCTTCTGCTTCAGAAGATTCTATTAATTCAATTGGAATATTTTTTATTTTTTCATTTGTAACTTGCTTAAGTAAATTAGAAAAATCTTGGCCAATCTTACCCTTATCGCCAACTATAATTCTCGATGGATTAAGGTTATCATAGAGTGCT
>MDTG01382149.1_pt1 | contig 13368 bp, 10 predicted proteins | sample 811421 | NCBI WGS metagenome assembly MDTG01 (sample SAMN05326645, study PRJNA326480) | marine metagenome | isolation source: seawater | place: Pacific Ocean: South East | collected 2011 | reverse complement strand
GGCCCCTGCCGCAAAACAGCCGCAAAAACCGAACTGCTCGAATATCTGCAGGCCAATTACCCGCATTCCAGCCCGTTCAAAAACTGGTGCCCGACACTTGCCGATGCCGTTTTCAGCCTGACCATCAGTGAGATGTGCGACCGCTTCCGGCTGATGTTCTTCGGCAATCTGCATCAGGACTGGACCGAGTTCGTGCTCGCCGATCTGGGCATTTTCCGCTACGAGCCCGTTGAGCTGACGCCAGACTCACGGGCGTTCCGCCAGCGCAGCGATGTCGATGCGTATCTGCACCTGAGCCATTGCCGCGAGCAGTTCGATGCCGGCCTGCCTGTGGCTGAAGTACTTGCGTTAATTGACCAGCATCCGTACGACAATGCCTTTTTGCTGGCCCGCCGCGACAAGCTCAGTTACCGGCTGGCGCAGCAACTGGAACGCGAATGCGACTGGGCTGGCGCGCTGGCTGTGTATCGCCAGTGCCACTATCCGGGTGCGCGGTTGCGCCATATCCGCGTACTTGAGCGCCTTGAACAAAGAGCGGCGGCACATGAGCTTGCCTTGCTCGCCAGCGCCGCGCCGGAGTCTGCCGCCGAGGCGCAGAACGTCGAACGCATTCTCACCCGCCTCAACCGCCAACTCGGCCTGCCCAAAGCCTGCAAGCCCACGACTGCGCCGGTCAACCGGATCGACCTGATACTGCCCAAGCCTGACTCGGGCAGTGTCGAAACCGCTGTGCTTGAGCACTTCAGCAGCGCAGATGCGCCAGTTTTCTATGTGGAGAACGGGCTCATCAGCAGCCTGTTCGGGCTGCTCTGCTGGGAAGCGGTGTTTGCGCCGATCAGTGGCGCATTCTTTCATCCATTCCACAGCGCACCGGTTGATCTGCACAGCCCGGACTTCTATGCACGGCGCCAGGCGCTGTTCGATGAGTCCATTGGCCTGCTGGACTCCGATGCTTACATCGAGAAAATTCAGCGCACCTTCGCCGACAAGCTCAACACCCAGTCGCCTTTCGTGTTCTGGGGGCTTCTCGATCAAGCGCTGCTCACAAACGCCCTGCTGTGCCTGCCCACCGAACACCTTCGCGCGTGGTTCAGGCGCATGCTGCAAGACATTAAAGCCAATCGCGCGGGCATGCCTGATCTCATTCAGTTCTGGCCCAAGGAGCGGCGTTACCGGATGATCGAAGTCAAAGGGCCGGGTGATCGCTTGCAGGACAACCAAATCCGCTGGCTGAGCTTTTGCAGTGAGCATGGCATGCCGGTGGATGTCTGTTATGTGCAATGGGCCGCTGCGTGACATATCAGGTCGCGGTGCGCGCACTGTGCGAGTTCACCGCCAAGGAAGGTGATCTCGACCTGCGTTTCACGCCCTCGCCCACCGCGCAGGAAGGCATGACCGGCCACGCCATCGTCGTTGCCCGTCGTGGGGCTTATTATCAGGCGGAATTGCCGCTGAGCGGCGAGTATCCCGGCCTGCGCGTGCGTGGCCGCGCAGATGGCTATGACCCGGAAGAACATCGCCTCGAAGAGATCAAGACGCACCGCGGCGACATCAGTCGCATACCGGAAAACCATCGCCTGCTGCACTGGGCGCAAGCCAAGGTTTATGCCTGGCTGTTGTGTCAGGAGCGCGGCTTCGAGTCGATCAATATCGCGGTGGTTTATTACAACGTGCTCACCCAGCACGAAACCGCGTTTCACCTGCATTGCAGCCGTGAGGAGCTGCGCGACTTCTTTGAGTTGCAGTGCCGGCGCTTTATTGTCTGGGCCGAATACGAGGCGGCGCACCGCATTGAGCGCGACAAGGCTTTGCAGGAGCTGAAATTCCCGCATCCACAATTTCGCGCAGGCCAGCGCCAGCTTGCCGAGTCCGTGTATCGCGCCGCACGCGACGGCCACGCGCTCATGGCGCAAGCCACCACCGGCATCGGTAAAACCCTGGGCACGCTGTTCCCGCAGCTCAAGGCATTCGCCGAGAAGAATATCGACCGGCTGTTCTTTCTCACTGCGAAAACTCCGGGCCGCCGTCTGGCCCTTGATGCGCTGGAAACATTGCGCAGCCAACAGACCGACATGCCCTTGCGTGTGCTTGAGCATGTCGCCCGCGACAAAGCCTGCGAGCATCCGGATAAATCCTGCCATGGTGAATCCTGCCCGCTGGCCAAAGGCTTTTATGATCGTCTGCCTGCGGCGCGCAAGGCCGCTCTGGATGGCCAATGGCTCAATCAGCAGCGCGTGCGAGATGTGGCGCGAGCGCACCAGATATGCCCCTATTACCTGAGTCAGGAATTATGCCGCTGGGCGGACGTGGTGGTCGGTGACTACAACTATTACTTCGACATGGGCGGCCTGCTGCATCACCTGACGCTGCTCAATGAATGGCGGGTAACGCTGCTGATTGACGAGGCGCACAACCTGATTGAACGCGCGCGCGGCATGTACACCGCCGAGCTGGATCAGGGCCACTTCAACCTGCTGCGCCGTTCAGCGCCGCCGTCGTTGAAAGGCCCTTTGGCGCGGGTAGCGCGGCACTGGCAGCAACTGCATGATGATCAGGAGCAGGCCTATCAGGTGTATCCGCTGGCACCTGAGTTATTCCTGATGGCCCTGCAAAAAGCCGTCAGTTCACTCACCGATCACCTCACCGCCAACCCCACCGGCAACGACGGCCAACTGCTCGAGTTCTACCTTGATGCGATGCTGTTCTGCCGTTTAGCCGAGGCATTCGGGCCGCACTCGCTATTCGACATCAGCCGCGACGAAAGCAAGGGCGTATCGACCCTGTGCATTCGCAACATCGTCCCGGCGCCTTTCCTGGCTCCACGTTTTTCAGCCGCGCACAGCAGCACCCTGTTTTCGGCCACACTCAGCCCGGCCAATTACTATGCAGACCTGCTTGGTTTGCCCGCTGAAACACCTTGGATAGATGTTGAGTCGCCGTTTCTTGCCGAGCAACTGCAAGTTCAGGCCATCAGTAACCTCAGCACCCGCTACGCGCACCGCCCTAGTTCATTGGCACCGATTGCACAGCTGATCGCGACCCAGTTCAATCAGCGCCCCGGCAATTACATGGCGTTTTTCAGCAGCTACGACTACCTGCAACATGCCGTGCGCGCACTCAAGTCGGCGCACCCGGACATTCCCGTGTGGCAACAGTCGCGCAAGATGGACGAATTCGAACGACAGGGCTTTCTCGACCGTTTCACCCACAGCAGCCAGGGCATTGGCTTTGCCGTATTGGGCGGCGCATTTGGCGAAGGGATTGATTTGCCAGGCGACCGGCTGATCGGGGCATTCATTGCCACACTTGGCCAACCGCAGATCAACCCGATCAATGAACAGATTCGCGAACGCATGGAAACCATGTTCGGCCGGGGATTTGATTACACCTACCTGTACCCCGGTATGCAAAAGGTCGTGCAAGCCGCTGGCCGGGTGATTCGGACCCAACAAGACACCGGCGTGGTCTATTTGATTGATGACCGTTTCAATCAACCGGCCATTCGCAAACTGTTACCGACCTGGTGGCAGGTGCAACGTCATCGTCTGCCACCTAAGCCCGCCCCGCTGCTGCTGTTACCTGTTACACCGCTATCAGCGGATGACTAGCACGGGCGCTTAGCCCGCAACAGGCTGAACGTCAGCCAGATACGGTTTGGCAAGCTCCAGGCCGCCAGCACCGTTGTGGCGCAGACACGCCAAGACCTTGATCCACGGCACATCGGTAATACGCAATTCAGACGTCGGCATAACCCGCACCGCACCAGCCGAACAACCCGCCGGCCCGCCGTCCGGAATGAACACCGAAGACCAATATTCGTCAGACTCCAGCACCAGACAAAACTGCCAGCCGTCCCCCTCAACCAGCAGTGCAACCTGTGCCGCGCCCGCATCTTCAATGCCGGCGAAACGCACCAACGTGTCCTGGATCAGCCGGTAGCCAGGGATTTTTTCCAGCAAGTGATCTTCAATCGATTGCAGCCAATTTTTGGCCATGTCGGTTCTGGCCAGCAACCCTGCCAGAAAACAGATCAACACCAGCACCAAACACGCTGCAAGGGTGAACAGGGTGATACCGGCAACTGCGTGCTGCTCGAATACCGGCAGTAGCTTTTGAATCGGCCCCTGCAATAAATGAATGGCTTTCTCGATCAATAAGCCGATTAACAGCAGCGGCAGAATAAACAGCAAACCACCCAATGCTGTGGTCTTGATGAACTTCAGCATGACTTCCCCTTAGTCGCGTAAACGCTTCATTTGCGGGAAGATTAGACCAATCGCAGACTGCATGTAGGTTGGATTTTCGTAGAAATTGCCCGGGCAAAGGCGAGACTACTTGGGTGAGGCGGCGGACGTATGCAATCACCAGATAAAATTTTTCAGCCCACCCGGCTCAGGCGCTAATCGTGCTTCCAGTAAGTTTTAAACGTACCCTGATTAGCTAGACTAAGACGCTATAACCTTGGCTCAGGATATTCAAATGACAGCTTTTCGCGGTTTACTCGTGCTGATTTTCGTGTCCATTTTCGGCTACGCCGCAGTAGTCACGCAGAAACACGGTTCAGACTTTATGCCGATATTTTTCGGCGACATGGCAGCGCTGACCTGGCCCGGCCAGTTCAACTTCGATTTCATGTGCCTGCTGTTTCTTTCCGCCCTTTGGGTGGCCTGGCGTAACAAATTCTCGCCTGTGGGCCTGATGCTGGGGCTTTGCGCTTTTTTTGGCGGCGGATTGTTCTTATCCGCTTACCTGCTGACTATCAGCCTGCGCTGTAACGGCGACATGCGCGCCATGCTGCTGGGTAAACATCTGCACGCCAATTGAACCCGTTGCGGATTCAACTCAACCGCGCTTCGCATCGATCCAGCGTATAACTTGCTCATTGAATTGCGCGGGCAACTTGCGCGATACCCGCCGCGACAGATCGAGCAGGGTTTGCTGGGCCAATGCATCTTCCATGCGTTTCTGCGCAGTGAGCATCACTGCATGAATCGAGCACGTCCCTTCTAACGCCCAGTCTGGCGTGTTGCCATCGAACACGGCGCAACGGCCTCTGACTTCGCGGCATTCAAAGATCGAGTTAGCGCCGTCCACCGCCCTCACCACATCCAGCACGGTTATTTCATCTGCCGGTCGAGCCAGGCTGAATCCACCGCGCACCCCTTCTGTCGCCACGACCAGATTGGCTTTAGCGAGTTTGGTGAACACTTTGGCCAATAACTCCTGCGGCACGCCTTGCAGCTCGGCAAGCGTGCGCACGCTGGAGTCACGCGTATCGCCTTTGTCATCCACCAGAAATAACAGGCAATGCAACCCGTACTCAACACCTGCGCTGTATAAAGCCACGTTAATCTCCGACTATTTCAATCGTACTATTATCAATCCCCAACCTTATATCTGCAAGAAAACCGCATAAAAACTGACGAAATAGCCATAAAAATCCTAATACCGCTCATCTGCAAAATATTTACATGAAATAACTACGACCGATATAGTCGTAGTTATTGGCAGCACAGCACGCGTTGGCCTATCAGCATTACCACCCATTTGCATCGGGTTTATTACTTGGCGACAGCCCAATTTTTTCTGCAAAAGGAACATGACATGCAACAGACAATTCTCGTGGTCGGCACTGGTTTTTCCGGAATGTGGAGCGCGCTGAGCGCCGCTCGACTGCTGGATATTCACGGCAAGACAAACATAGATGTCGTGGTGCTTTCGCCCCAGCCAGAATTGCGAATCCGCCCGCGCTTCTATGAGCCGCAGGTGCACACGATGATGGCGCCGCTGGATGAATTGTTTTCTGCGGTCGGGGTCAAGTTCATCAAAGGCGTGGCGCAACAGATAGACCGCGACGCCAGGCAAGTGAACTATGTCGATGAAGCCGGCGAGGTTAAGTCACAAGCTTATGACCGGCTGATTCTGGCGACCGGCAGCAAGGTCGCGCGCCCCAACTTGCCCGGTATCGAACACGCCTTTGATGTCGACGAAATCGAGCATGCCAGCGCCCTGCAAGCGCACATCAAATCACTGGCCGAGCGCCCCGCTACACCGGCGCGCAATACCGTGGTAATCGCAGGCGGCGGATTCACCGGCATCGAAACAGCGGCCGAATTGCCGGCCATGCTGCGTGAGGCGCTCGGCAACGACACACCGGTGAATGTGGTGGTGGTTGATCGTGGCAACGAGATTGGCGGCGCAATGGGCGATGGTCCACGTCATCTGATCGCCGAAGCTTCTGCCGAGCTTGGTGTTGAGTGGCGCTTGAGCAACAGTGTCGCAGCGATTGACGCAGACGGTGTCACCCTCACAGATGGCCAGCGCATAGAAGCCAACACGGTGGTTTGGACGGCCGGCGTTAAAGCCAGCTCGCTCACCGCGCAAATTCCGGCTGAGCAGGACCGCAATGGCCGCCTGCATGTTGAGCGAGACTTGCAAGTGATTGGCCACAACGAAATCTTTGCGACGGGTGATGTGGCGTACGCGCCGGTCGATGAGGCCGGTAATTACGCGCTGATGACCTGCCAACATGCTATTTCGCTGGGTCGTCATGCTGGCAACAATGCCGTAGCAAGCCTGCTCGGCATCGCCCCGGTACCGTATAGCCAGCCCAAGTACGTCACCTGCCTCGACCTTGGCGCGTGGGGCGCGGTTTACACCGAAGGCTGGGAGCGTGAAGTGAAGCTGGTAAGGGATGAGGCAAAAAGCCTAAAGAAAACCATCAACAGCGAGTGGATCTATCCGCCTGTTGCCAACCGTGCTGAAGCGCTGGCTGCTGCCGACCCGCTTATCCCGGTTGTGGCTTAAGCCGCCACCAGGCTGATCAGGGTGATTTCCGCCGGAGCGCCCAAACGCTTCGGCGGCCCCCAATAACCTGTGCCGCGACTGGTATACACCCATAAATTGCCGAGCTTGTTCAGGCCGGCGGTAAAGGGTTGTTGCAGCGGCACAAACCAGTTCCAAGGTAAAAACTGGCCGCCATGGGTATGCCCGGAGAGCTGCAAGTCGAAGCCAGCCTTCTGCGCGGCAGCGGCTGAGCGCGGTTGATGGGCCAGCAAGACTTTCGGCAAATGCACAGGCGCACCAATCAGTGCAGCGTGCGGGTCACTGCGATGATGCTCGCCGAAGTGATGCCCCGAATAGTCGCTGACACCCGCCAACAACAGCCGCGAATTGTCGTGCTGGATGACACAGTGCTGATTGTGCAGAACGTTCACACCCAATCGGCGCAGCTCAGCAATCCAGGCATCCGCACCGGAATAATATTCGTGATTGCCGGTCACAAAGTAACTGCCATAGACCGAGCGCAAATCCCTGAGCCCTTCGGTATGTTCGGCCAACTCGGCGACTGAGCCATCGACCAAATCGCCGGTTATCGCCACGACATGCGCATCAAGGGTGTTGACGCGTTCGATGATGCGTTGCAAAAACTCGCGTTTGATGGTCGGGCCAACGTGAATATCACTGATCTGCGCGATGCGAAAACCGACCAACGCGGGCGGCAGATTGCTGATTGGTACCTGCACATGAACCGTGCGCGGAGTGCGCCGCGCATTGTAATAACCCACCAGCGTGAGCAGCAGGCTTACCCCAACCACCAACACGGCAGTGGTGTGAAATAGCCATAGGTAAGTATCAACACCCAAAAACCACCACAGACTCAGCAACAGCGCATCGCGCAGCAGCGTCAGAACCAGCATGGACGAGAAGCACCCCATCGCCAGCAGCCCGGCCCAGGCCAGAACCGAAGCGCTGCGTTTGGAGAGTTTTCCGGCCAGAAATGGCACCAGCAAAGACAGGGGAATCAGCAAGGTGGAGAGCGCAAGCAGCACAATCAGCGCTGCATTGCAGGCCAGGCTCAATTGCAAACCCGGAATCAATCGCCAACCCATATATGCATGCAACAGGCCGACAATGCTGAAGACCACAACAACGGTGATAACTGGAGGACGTTTACGCGAAACCGGCGCAGCCTTGGCTGCTCGTGACTCTTCGCCGGGTGACTCTGTTGCTGTGGTCATTGATTTATCCTGAAACGACGCAACTCAACATTGGGTCCTGGACTGCGCGATAGCCAAGCACTGTTTACCGGGCGGGAATGATTAGCTCGCGCAGGCCACTGGCATGTTCAACGATTTCACCGGGCAGCTGTAGCCGCCGCGCGTCGAGATAGCGATAGTCGCGCAGCGCCTCCAACCGCTGACTCATATCAATATCCACCGTCAGCCGACACTCATCACGCCCCGCTTCGCAGAGCATAGTGCCGAACGGGCTGACGCAGGAACTGCCCCCGGCAAATACCAGCCCGACAGCGCCCGTGCCAACTCGATTGACCATCACCGCGAATGCCTGGTTCTCCTGCGCGCGGGCCATGATTGCAGTGCGGTGCACCGGCCCATAAGGGTCCATATTGCCATCGCAGACAATCAACAAATCTGCGCCAAGCTGGCCGAGCGCGCGGGCGGACTCGGGAAATTCAATGTCGTAGCAGATCAACAGGCCAATCCTCACGCCCTGCCATTCGCAGGTTGCGAAGCGATCACCCGGACTGAAAACACCCACGTCCGTCGCCCACATATGGGTTTTGCGATAACGCAACGCCACGCCTTCAGGCGTCATCAGCACGACGGTGTTGTAGAAACGCCCGGCGTCGGCCTCAGCCAGGCCAATCACCACGGCGACCCCGCGCTCGCGAACGGCCTGTTGCACGGCGCTCATTGCCGGACCGTCGAGCGGCTCGGAAACGGTCCCGACACTGCTAGCAGAAGGAAAACCCATCAGATAGGTTTCCGGGAAGACGATGAGTTGGGTGTCGGCGCTGCATGTGGCGATCACCTCAAGAGCACGCTGCAGATTGACTGCGGTGTCGCCGTCTCGGCCCGCGAGTTGCGCAAGTTCGACCTTCATTCCATTACCTTCAAAGCCTGTTGATGTGAGTCGTTCCTTGCAGCATGGCGCATCTGCAGGGCAAATCACCAGCCAGCTGTGCAACGAATCGCGCGCAAAATTTCAGGCCTGTGCTGTTGCCCTAGCGTCGACCCTGCTCCCAAGCCGCTGCCAGACCACTCAGACAAATCACCACAATCCCGATCAAGGTGCTGAGGTCTGGCGTGTGTGCAAACACCACGAAACCGAGCAAACCGGCGAAGACGATCTGACAGTAGCCGAACGGCGCCAGCAAAGCCGGTGGCGCGCTGCGAAACGCCTGTGTCAGGAACAGATGCGCCGTCATCCCGCAGGTGCCCAAGGCCAGCATCAACAAGCCGTGGGTCAGGCTGGGAACCTGCCAGAAGAACGGCACGATCGAGCTCACCAGCAAGGTATTGAACAGGCCAGCAAAGAAATTGCTGGTGGTCGGCGAATCGTATTTGCTGAGGATGCGCGTGAGGATCTGGTAGCAACTGAAACACATCGCCGAACAGAACGGCAGCAGAATGGCTGGCTTAAACAACTCGCCGCCCGGATGCACGATGATCAGCACCCCGACAAAACCGACCAATACCGCAATCCACTGCCGCCGACTGACTGACTCACCCAGCAGCGGCACCGACAGTGCAGTCACCAGCAGCGGTGCCAGAAAGTTAACGGCGGTGGCTTCAGCCAGGGGAATAAACAGCAGGCTGCTGGTAAAGAAAAAACTGGTGCCCAACAAGCAACCTGCACGCAATGCCTGCAAGCCGGGGCGATTACTGCGTAATACACGCAAACCAGACTGGGGCAGGAAGATTCCGGCCATCAACAGGGTGTGCACCACATAGCGCGCCCAAACCACCATCACCACCGGATAAAAGCCGGAAAGATATTTCGATAACGCGTCGTGGCTGGCGAACAAAAATGTGGCCAGCAGGATTAGTAAGATCCCTTTAAACGGTTGGCTTGGGGTAGAAAGCGCGGCCCTGCTGGCAGTCATTAACGTCTCGATAAAAGGCGCAGAAGTTAATCTGCTAGGGAGGTAATAAATAGTCTGCTAACTATAGGATAGCCGTGATGCCCGACCAATACCCTCTGGCGAATTTATTGCGCAAAAATGATTAGCCGTGCATCAGTCCCGATCAGGCGCGCCCAGGGGGAACAACTGCCTGAACGGTCGCGCCTCATCAACCGCGCGGGCAAATGATGGCCGCGCCAGCAGCCGCGAACGATACGCGCGCAATACGGGGTACTTAGCGGCAATCGGATAGGTCCAGTCGGCATAAAACAGCGACGGGGCAGCGGCGCAATCGGCCAGGGTAAAGTCATCACCCGCCGCCCACTGCCTGCCTTGCAGTGCCCCTTCCAACCACGCGTAAGCCAGCTCCAGCTTGTCCACCGCAGCCGCCATGCCCTCCTTGCGCTTTTGCGCATCGCCGCTCAGCGCCCCGTCGACCGCCAGTTGCATCTGGCTCATGACATGCAAGTCGAAGAACCGGTCGAGAAAGCGTACATCCAGTGCCGCCAGAGGCTCTTGCGGAATCAACTGCACCGGTCCCGGGTGGGCAATTTGCAGGTATTCGATGATGATGCTGGTCTCGCTGACGCTGCGCTGACCATCAAGCAGCACCGGGAACTTGCGCAGCGTCCACAGCCGCAGCCACTCGGCAGTGAACTCCGGTTTATCGGGGCCTACACAGCGGAACTCGAACGCGATGTTGTTCTCATACAGCGCGATCAACGCTTTTTGCGTGTATGACGAAAAGGGATGACCAAACAGAACCAGCGCCATACACCACCGCCCATTATTGAGAAGAGCTAATCCAGCAAATGAGGCGGTCACTCGCGTCACAGACCCGGCCGTGATCACCTTTTCCATGAGGCTAATTGAGTCTAGCCTGCGCTGTTTAACCGACAAGCCCGCCTGATTAACCTCAAGGTTTAACAGCAGGTCGCATTGGCCGATTACTCTGACGCCCGCATGGTGTTTAATAGCGTTACAGGCGCGCAGGCCAATTCAGTTCAGCCTGGGCCTCGCCATACAAAGCAATAAAACGAGAACACAAATGAGTATTGAAGTTACCGAAGTGTCCATTGCCGAACTTCGTGCAGCCCTCGAATCCGGTAAAACCACCGCTGTCGAACTGGTACAGGCCTACCTTGATCGCATCGATGCCTACGACACGCCAGACACCGCCACCGCACTGAATGCCGTTGTGGTGCGTAACCCGGATGCGCTGAGCGAGGCGCAAGCCTCCGATGCCCGTCGCGCCCGAGGTGAAACCCTCGGCCCGCTTGACGGAATCCCCTACACCGCCAAAGACAGCTATCTGGTCAAAGGCCTCACTGCTGCTTCCGGCAGCCCGGCGTTTGCTGATCTGGTGGCTCACCGCGATGCATTCACCGTTGAACGCCTGCGCGGCGCGGGTGCGATTTGCCTGGGTAAAACCAACATGCCGCCGATGGCCAATGGCGGGATGCAGCGCGGCGTGTATGGCCGTGCCGAAAGCCCGTACAACGCCGACTACCTGACTGCGCCCTTCGCATCCGGCTCATCCAACGGCGCCGGCACCGCCACGGCGGCAAGCTTTGCCGCGTTTGGCCTGGCAGAAGAGACCTGGTCGAGTGGACGCGGCCCTGCCTCTAACAACGGCTTGTGCGCTTACACCCCGTCACGCGGGGTTATTTCGGTGCGTGGCAACTGGCCGCTAACACCGACCATGGACGTCGTCGTGCCTTACGCACGGACCATGGCCGATCTGCTCGAAGTGCTCGACATCGTCGTAGCCGATGATCCGGATACCCGCGGCGACCTGTGGCGCATGCAGCCGTGGGTGCCGATTCCTAAAGCCAGTGAAGTTCGCCCCGAGTCCTATCTTAAACTTGCAGCGGGCAGCGAAGTCCTTGCCGGCAAGCGCTTTGGCGTGCCGCGCATGTTCATCAACGCCGATCCCGAAGCCGGCACCAGCGAAGCGCCGGGCATTGGCGGCCCTACCGGCCAGCGCATCAACACCCACGACACGGTCATCGAGCTTTGGCAGCAAGCGCGTAAAGCCCTCGAGGCCGCGGGCGCCGAAGTGATTGAGGTGGACTTTCCGCTGGTATCCAACTGCGAAGGAGATCGACCCGGCGCACCTACCGTGTTCACGCGCGGGCTGGTCTCAAAGGAATTTTTGCACCACGAATTATGGGACTTGTCGGGCTGGGCGTTTGATGACTTCCTGCAAGCCAACGGCGACCCAAAACTCAATCGCCTGGCTGACGTCGACGGGCCAAAAATTTTCCCGCACGATCCCGGCACCCTGCCCAACCGTGAAGGCGATTTGGCCGCGGGCATGGATGAATACGTCAACATGGCCAAGCGCGGCCTGACGCCATGGGATCAGATCCCGACCCTGCCCGACGGCTTGCGCGGGCTGGAAGAAATTCGCCGCGTCGATCTCGAACAGTGGATGGACACCCAAAAGCTCGACGCTGTGTTGTTCCCGACCGTAGCCGATGTTGGCCCGGCCGATGCCGATGTTAATCCGCAGTCCGCTGATATCGCCTGGAGCAATGGTGTCTGGGTCGCCAATGGCAACCTCGCCATTCGCCATCAAGGCGTGCCAACGGTCACCGTGCCGATGGGCATCATGCAGGACATCGGCATGCCCGTCGGCCTGACATTCGCCGGCCGCGCCTACGACGACTCAGCACTGCTGCGCTTTGCCGCGGCTTTCGAGTCCACCGGCAACAAACGCAAAATCCCGCCCCGCACGCCGCCACTGAAGCAGGCATAAGCGTACGCAAAAGGCTTGGCACCGCATCGGTGTCAGGCCTTTTCTATTAGCTGCTCATTCGCAGTAGAAGCGTCAATCCGCGCTGTGTAAACGTCCCGATCAGCGCTGCCTATGGCGCGTCATCTCAACGGTACACAATCCTTTTGGCTGCCAGGTACGCTGACTACAGTGGCATTGCACACTGCCAACTTAACCGTAGGAACAGCGCATGCCATTCGCCTCGATAAATCAGCAGGACATCCACTTCACTGATCATGGTGGCGACGGCCTGCCGATCATTCTCAGCCACGGATTTTTGATGGACGAGCAGATGTTTGCCCATCAGGTTGCCGCGTTGAGCCCCGAGTTTCGTGTGATCACTTGGGATGAGCGCGGCTTCGGCCAGACCCGCTACGATGGAGAACCTTTCACCTATTGGGACTCTGCCCGCGACTGCCTCGCCCTGCTCGATCATCTTGATATTCAACACGCCGTATTCGGCGGCATGTCGCAAGGCGGCTTCTTATCCCTGCGTGCTGCGCTGCTGGCACCGGAACGGGTGCTGGGCTTGGTACTGATTGACACTCAGGCAGGGCCGGAGCCGGCAGAGCTGGTTGAAGGCCACAAACAACTGATGCAGGCATGGATCGAGAATGGCCTGAGTGATGAAGTCGCCGACTATATTGCCAATCTGATCATT
>MDTG01407805.1_pt1 | contig 13369 bp, 12 predicted proteins | sample 811421 | NCBI WGS metagenome assembly MDTG01 (sample SAMN05326645, study PRJNA326480) | marine metagenome | isolation source: seawater | place: Pacific Ocean: South East | collected 2011 | reverse complement strand
ATTAAATATTTTAGAGGGTGTAACAGCCACAACAGCAGAATTAAATATTTTAGATGGTGTAACAGCCACAACAGCAGAATTAAATATTTTAAATGGTAACACAAGTGCAACATCTACTATTGTTGTTGATGCAGATAGAGTAGTATTAAATGATAATGGTACAATGAAACAAGTAGCAGTAAGTAATTTATCTACTTACTTTAATAATATTTTGGATGCATCAGTTAATAGTTTAATATCAGATGTTTCAGAAAATACTAGCGACATTAACGGGCTACAGACTGCTATATTTAACTTACAAACAACAGTTACATCAAATACAACAAGATTAAACGCTTTAGAATATTGGAAATTAAATGTTTTAGAACCTAAAATTGATACTTTAGAAGATAAAATAGCGGCTTTGGAAAGTAAAGCAATTAGAACATTCTTCCAAATGAGATTAGAAACTACGGATGTTGTTGGTGATAATTCATCACCTAAACGCATACAACCATTAGGTCTTATTGATGTACCAAGTATGAACTATGATGAAGAAACAGGTACTTATCTTATAGGACAATTAAATGATCCCAAAGGAGCACAAGACTCACCAAAAGGCTGGCGTGTGCATAGAACTGCAGGATGGTTTCAAAATAGAAATGCTGATAATTCTGTTAAACGTGTACTAGTGATAGCTAATGTAACTTTTAGACATACACAAGGTGGCGGTTTGCAGCCGGGTGATGATTGCTTACTACAAATTGTTAAAAATGGTGCTGCGGTTGCAGTACAACAAACTCATATATTGAATAAATCACATACAGCTAATAATGGCGCAATCCCATATAATTTTGCAAGTGCTACAGCGGTTGCAGTCGTGGAGTTAACAGAAGGAAATTGGTGTGCTGTTGAAGTTCAAATGCACACGTCTGTATACCTTGAGTCTGGGGGTAACACAAACGAAAATACAATTACAGTCATAGAACTTTAGTAAGACGAAACATCGTCACAATTATAAAAAATTTAAGTTGTTAATTAATTTTTGGTATTGTTCCAGTATTTTTATTTTATTTTATTTTATTTTATTTTATTTTATTTTATTTTATTTTATTTTATTTTAAATATAATAATATAGTAATTAAGAATGGCATTTACAAGATTTTATGATGATGATTGCAGAATTCAAAAATATTTAAAAGAAAGTGTAAATGTAGGTAATTATAATATTAATGTGCCTGGTAATGGAATAAATTTAGATTTTTATAATGATCCACATATTAGAATGCAAAAATGGGGTGCTAATTTATCAACAAATAAAGTAAATATTGAAAGTGATTTACGAGGTCAAACTAGGCAATTAAATCGTGATAATATTAAAGATAATAATTATATTAATTATTTGAGTAACAATAATTTTTATAATGTTGGAAATTATCCAATAAATAAAGAAGAAATAACAGGACAACCGAGAGCAACTAATCCAGCATGGACATTACGAGAATTAGATTCGGTTAATACTCCATATGTTCCAAATAATTTTAATTATTTATTAATGAATCCACAAGAAAATGTATGTATTCCTTTTCATAATAACATTGCATCTCGTATGGTAGAAAAAGATTATTATGGAATGCAAAATCATTAAATTATGAGTCAAAATTAAACATTTTTATTATTTTAAATTAATACTTTAATCTTTATTTAATCTTTATTTAATCTTTATTTAATCTTTATTTAATCTTTATTTAATCTTTATTTAATCTTTATTTAATCTTTATTTAATCTTTATTTAATCAAAATTATATAATAAATATATATATTTATTATTATATAATTAATTATATAATGGCTGCTTTAGCAATCCCTATAGTAGTATTAGGTAGTTTATATATATTATCAGAACAAGAAAAAAAGAGAGAAGGTTTTCAAGAAGATATTTTGGGAAAAGTACAAGAACAAGAATTTATTTCAGGAAATAATAAAGAAAATAGAGAAAAATTTATTGTAGAAACACTTAAAAATAAACCAAATTCTCATATAACTGAAGGTTATTCTAATTATGAAACAAGAAAATTAGATGATTTTGGTACACAAAATGCAAATTTAATAAATAGTTATAATAATTCTAATCAACATACCGATAAATATTTTACCCCCAAAATTGATCAAACTAAAAATATGTTAACAGAAGAAGGTGAAACATTAGCAAATAATCAAGTAAAATTAATGAGTGGAGAGAAAATGGATCTAAATACTTTTAAACATAATAATATGCAACCTTATTTTGGTGCTAAAATTAGAGGAGCTACTGCCGATTTAAATATGTCAGAAGCTATATTAGATAGTAAACAAGGCTATGGAAGTCAACAATTTAGTAAAAGCGAACAAGCACCTTTATTTAAACCTGATGAGCATACTAATTCACAATATGGTATGCAAAATAATAGTGATTTTTTCCAGTCACGCATGAATGAGTCTATGAAAATGTCAAATGTAACATTATGGGAACAACAAAGGGTTGGTCCTGGTTTAAATTTAGGATATGGATCACAAAATGAAAAAGGTTTTAACACTGGTGGTGTTGATGGTATGGGTGGTTATAATAATGGAATGATGTCTAGAGAAACATGGATGCCTAAAAATGTAGATGATTTAAGAGTGGCAAATAATCAAAAACAAACATTTGATTTGAATGGTCATCAGGGTCCAGCAATTAGTGCAATTAAAGTTCAAGGTCCAAATGATAAAATTGGAAAAGTTGAAAAACATTTACCAGAAAAATATCATGAAGTTGGTCCTACTCGCTGGTTTACGACAACTGGTGCAGAACAAGCACCTGCAATTAGACCAACACAAATAATTCCAATGGAAAATAGAATTGATACTACAAGCGAATGTTATGGTGCGGGTGGTCAAGCACAAACAACTTATGTAAATCCAGAATTTGAAGAATCCAAAAAACAAGGTTTAGGGCAACTTCCATTTAGTAATGCCACATTAGAAGGAAAAGGATCTGCACAACCAGGGGATTACGGTAATTTTGAGGTTTTACCAAATAATAGAACTACAGATCGTGATGAAGTTGCATTTGGAGGAGTATATGGTATGGCAAAAGCTGTTGTTGCGCCTTTATTAGATATTTTAAATCCAACAAGAAAAGAAAATGTTATTGGAAATTTACGCCAAACAGGGAATGTAAATGGTTTAACACCAACTGGTCATATGTTTAATTCACATGATAAAACAAAAGTAACAAATCGTGAAATGACTACTGGAAAAATTGGTATGAATCATTTAAATTTACAACCACAAGGACATAATTCAAATTCTGCACATGTTGCGGAACATCAAAACTATAATAACCAACGTACTACAACAAATTTTCAACATATGGGAAATGCTGGATCGGGTGGTCAAGGTGTTCGTACATATAATTCTGCATATGCTCAACAAAATAACGTAAATAAAACATATGAATCACGTGCTAATCAAGGAAATATGAGTTTATTTAATAATTTTAATAATAGCGAAATAAAGAGAGATGAAAATTTATTCAATAATAATCGTAGTAATGTAATTCAAGGAGGTCCAAGTATAATACCATCAAGTGAATTTATGGGAGAAATTAATGGAATACAAACATATGATCATAATTTTAACAATGCACGAATGGATCAATCATTATTGAGTGCATTTAAAAGTAATCCATACACAAAATCTCTCAATAGTTATGCTTAAAACATTTAATTTATTAATATTAATTTTAATATTTAATAAATATTAATTTTTATATTTAATAATTTAGAACCATGGTTTTTGCTCTAATGTTTTATTGGTTTTATTAGAATACATAGGAGCACTCATTGGCATATGCATTGTACTGGCATCTCTTTTATAATTTAAATATGAAACTGCTTCATTGTAAACATTATTAACACAATATTGCAAAACTAGATTATTTAATTCTTGAATTTGTCCAGAAATATTAGTATCTAAATTTTTAGAATTTTGTAAATATATCGATCTCATAACAGTTACAACTACATCTTGGGGTTGATTGTCAACATTAATTGTTTGATTAGATCTATCATATACACCTTTTCTAATTCCATTTTGTATTATTTGTATATTGCCATGTGAAAAAAAAGCATCACTTAAACGTGATCTTTCAAAATTTCCAGCTAAAACATTTTGATAATTAGTATTTGTATTAATTGGTATTTTGTCCATCATTGAAAATTTAGTAACTATATTTGGACCCATAATATTAACTTTGCCATTATAATTATTATAATTATTAGGATTTGATAAATTCATTATATTATATTTATTATAATATAATATTATTTTTTTATAATTTTTTTTATAATTAAATAGTATAATAAATCGTTATGCGTTTACTTAGAAATAAAAATAGAAGATTAAGTAAAATATTTAGTGAAAATTTTGAAAATAATTCTGAAGTTGTTAAAAAATCATTATTGGTTTCAAAAAAAATGATTCCTTCTGTATCTAAAGTATTTGATTATAGTATAATTATTATATTAACATTTTTTGCTTCTAAATATTATTTAAATAATATTTCAATATTTGAATAAAGTTTAAAGTAAAAATAATTTAAAGAAATATTACATTATAATATAATAGTTATTATACTATTTATTTTTTATAATCTCTTCATAGCTCAGTTGGTAGAGCGGAGGACTGTAATTGGTCTTTTTTTAAATTCCTTCTTTCTATACCAACAGCTATCCTTGGGTCGCCTGTTCGAATCAGGCTGAAGAGAATATATTTTTATATTATTGTATAAAAATATATAAAACTATATAAAATTATTTATAAAATTATTTATAAAATTATTTATAAAATTATTTATAAAATTATATAAAAATAAAATATTAATTATATAATAAAATTAATAACAAAAATGTATCGATTAAATAATTATCATAAAAATTTTTTATTTTATAAAAATTTATGTATTACAAATAAAACAATAACTCTCCCTTATAATAATATTTTATATAAAAATATTCCAAAATTAAATAATAATAGTAATAATAGTAATAATAATATTGATCATAATCTTAGTGAATTTAAATTTCTTGAACAATTTTATGAAAAAATAAAAAATGATAAAAAATATAATATAAAATATTAATTAGTATTAAAATTAATTAGTATTAAAATTAATACATTGATATAAAATTGATATAAAATTATAATATAATTTAAATTATTATAAAATTTTATAATTTAAATTATGGTTTTAAAAATTGTATCATATAATGTTGCTGGGATAAGAGCAATGCTTAAAAAGCCCGTATTTGAAGAATTTATATTAAATGAAGAAAATGTAATAGATATTTTATGTTTACAAGAAACAAAAGCAGAAGAATGTCAAGTGGTTTTAAGTGACAAAATAAGTGAAAAATACAAATATCGCTATTGGAATTCTACAAAAAGTAGTACACAACGTAAAGGATTGTCAGGTGTTTCAATATGGTGTCTCAGTCCCCCCATAAATATTATCGGTAATCCCGATTGGGATGAAGAAGGTAGAATTTTAGCTCTTGAATTTGAAGAATTTATTTTAATAAATGTTTATGTTCCAAATTCACAAAAATTTGATGGTGAAAGATATCATTTTCGTAAAGATTGGAATAATAAATTTACTAACTATATTACTAATATTAAAAATATATATGGTAATAAAGAAGTTATTATATGTGGTGATATGAATGTAGCACATTTGGATATTGATATTTCTAATCCAAAAATAAAAAAAAATAATGTTCCTGGTTTCTTTGATATTGAGAGAGTTGACTTTGCATATTTATTAGAAATGAATGATATGAATGATGTTTTTCGTATTTTGAATCCATATAAACAAAAATCTACATATTGGTCTAATTTTTTGAAAGCTCCTAGAAAACAGGGCAATGGTTGGGGTATTGATTATTTTATTGCTTCTATAAATTTAATAAAAAATAAAATTACAGGTTGTAACATTTTAATGGAAGTAAAAGGTTCGGATCATTGTCCAATTGAATTAATATTGAATTAATAAAACATAAATTTATTATATATTATAAATAAAATCAATAAGCTTATAATTATCAATAAACATATTTAAATTTCCTTGATAATGACCTATAATTTTATTTTTTATTTTTTATTTTTTAGTTTTTAGTTTTTAGTTTTTAGTTTTTAGTTTTTATTTTTATTTTTATAACTATTTAAAGCCTATATTTCAATAATAATAATATTATAAAAATAATGACAGAAGTAGATAATGATTCTATAAATAATGTATTAACTATTAAAACAGTACAAATTGCTCCATTTCGTATATTAATGACTGCTTTAAAAGATATTTTATTAGATACAAATATAATTTTTACAAAAGAAGGAATTAAAATTATTAATATGGATAAAAGTCATACTATTTTAGTTCATTTATTTTTAAAAGCAGAAAATTTTGAATCATATGAATGCAAATATGATAAAATTATTATTGGTGTAAATATGTTCCATTTATTTAAATTAATAACATCTATAGATAATGATGATACATTAACTATATATATTGAAAATGAAGATTATATAGATGGTGTTGTTTCTGAATTAGGTTTAAAATTTGAAAATGGATCTATCAAGCAATCTAAAATTCAAAAATTAACATTAATTGAACCAGAAAATGAACATCTAGAAATACCTGATATACATTATTCATCTATTATTAATATGCCATCTAGTGATTTTCAAAAAATTATTAGAGATTTAGCAAATATTTCCGATAAATTAGAAATTAAATCTGTTGGAGAAGAATTAATTTTTAAATGTGTTGGTCAATATGCAAAAGCAGAAATTAGACGAAGTGAAAGTGCGGGATCAAATAGTATGCATTTTATTCAAAAAGATAATACTAATGAAATTATTCAAGGCGAATTTTCTCTTAAAAATTTAGTTTATTTTATTAAATGCACAAATTTATGTAGTCAAATTGAGATATTTTTAAAAAATAATAAACCATTAATTGTTAAATATAATGTTGCATCGCTTGGTGAAATTAAATTATGTTTAGCATCATTACCACCTAATAATTAATTATTTATTATTTATTATTTATTATTTTTTTTTGTAATTTATTAGGAATAAAACTATTTTATTTGGACTTTTTATTAATAACTCTATTCCATTCAAATAAAAAGGGATTTTTTTTGAATTGTGAATAAAAATATAAAAAATATAAAAAATGTTTAAATCTATATAGTGTTTAACATCATTGAAGATTTAATATAATACATTATGCTTTTTAAATATACATTGTTGTTTTTCTATATTGCATAAATTATGTATTTTAAATGGATCATTATATAATAATTCTTCATTTGTTTCTGACTTTTCATTATTATTTAATTGTTCTTCTATAAAATTATTAAATAATATATTGTTAACTATATTTTTTTCTATATTTGCAAACCATATTTTTATAATACAATATGTTTTTTTTGGACTTATTGATAACCCTGTAATATTTTTAACAATATTTTCATTTTCATTAATTGTATTTCCTATTAATCTATAATTCATAATTTTCCATACGTCCGAAACATTAATATTATTTATTTTATAAGAAAAACATCCTCCATTATAATTTTTGTCATCTTCCCATATTGGTTTAATACTATTTTTCATTAGAAATAACATGGTTTTTTCAACTAGTTCATTATCTATATTTTCTATTAAACTTATTCCATCTTCAAGTGTATTAAATGTATATATTTTTTTATATCCATTAATACTCCAGTCATTATCAAATATATTATGTAACCATAAAGTAAATGAATTATCTAGTTTACTCATGTATTTAATAATAATATAAAATTTTATATTTATATTATTATGTAATATTATTAATTCTTAAATATTTTTACATTTACCTAATACTGATAATCTTTCTTGACCAATTGGGCATGGTAATACACATATATTTAAACTATTTTTTTCTTTACCAGGTGGACAAGGTTCATATGATTGTGTAGATCTTCTATTATTTCTATTATTAATAAAATATTTGCTTCTCAATCTAACTCTTTCATCTAACATATTTTCTGGATCATAAATAGCATCTTCATAATCAAAACCGGATTGGCTTCTTGATCCTTCTCTATTATATGAATTTCGTTCTGATATGCTTAAATTTTGCCATGCTTTTTCTATTTCAATATCAATTTCATCTTTAGTATAATTTGGATATTTTAATTGCATTTTTCTTCTTTGTTGTGCATCAAATATAATTTTTCCATCTAGTTTATACTCCGAACTATATAATTTTTTATATGATTCAAAATCTGTTCCATTCATATTATCTGGTCTTAATTCAAAATTTGCAGTCATTGGTAATGAATTAACAAGTGGGGCATTTTTATTAAAACTACTATAACCAAATAATGGATTTATCATACTAGAGCCAAAACTAGTAAATCTATGGCCAATATTGTTTATTGAATTCATAAAAAAATTATTTGCAAAATCATTCAAAAACAAATTACTTATAAAATATTTTTCTTTATTGTTTGATAAATCATATAAATCTTCAATATTACTTGATAAATCATATGCTGATTCTATCTTATCATAAAAAAGTCTTCTTTTTTTATTTCTATCTATTCTCTCAATATCAAAACTATCATTAAAATTTTCATTAGATGATTCATTAGATGATTCATTTGATGATTCATTTTCATTAACTACTTGTGATTTTAAAAAATCTGAATTTGGATCAGTTCCAAATGTTTTTAATAATAATGTAGAAATTATTGTCATCATAATTATTGGAATAAATACTAAAAACCATGCAATTACTTGTAAACCCATTTCACATAAAACATTTATAGTTAATGCTAAAATTAACATAACTATCATTTTAATAAAAGCTGCACTATAAAAATTTTTATATAAATCTACTATTATTTGAATTAAACTAAATCCTATATATAATATTGCTGGACCACATAATGATGAAGTTAACATTATTTATTATAATGTATAAATATAATAAATAATGCTATTAAAAATATTGTTATCAAAATATTGTATCTTTAATTAATTTCTAAATTTTCTAATTTTTCTAATTTTTCTAATTTTTCTTTTAATTTCATCAATTCATGATCCTTCATAATAATTATTTTGTCTTTTTCTATCAATAATTTTGTTAACTCTTGTAATTGTTCTTGTTGTTTTTGCATAATTTGAACTATTTGTTGATTATTTAATGTTATTTGTTTACCATCTTGATTTAATATAATTTGTCCCCCTCCATTTGCTTGTTGATTTTTAGCCATCATTTGTTTACGTTCTTCTTCAATTTCTTTTATTTGTTTTAAAACATCTGGTTTATTTAAAGGATCACCTGGTTTATAATTTTCTAATAATTTATCAATAACTTCCATATAAAATTCTTTTAATTCTGGTTCTTTTACAAATTCATCAACTGTCCGCGATGATGTTTTTTGAAATTGATTTTCTCCATTTTCTAATAATTTTTTTTTATCAAAAGTATTATGAATATGTGAAAATACTAAAATAGTTTTTTTTGGTTCTAATTGAACAAATGGAACACTATAATTTTTTAAAAATGCTTTTTCTTCTGCTAATGCAGCATGTTCTTCATATTTATGATCTTTCAATAATTCTCGCTTAAAAGCAAATGTTCCTGCGGTCGCATGATTTGGACCGTATGGACCAAATTGATACATTTTTTGAATATGTTTAAACCAAATATAAATTTCACTTGCACCTGCACATAATGCATTTGGATGTGTTACTAACATATTAACAGCATGTGATACTCTTTGTGGTGGATAATAATCGTCATCATCCATATATACTAAAATATCTCCTTTTGATTTTTCGTGCATAATATTTCTTTTTTTTCCCAATGGCATTTTTTCAGTATATTTAAAATATTTAACTTGAGGAATATCTTTAACCAAATCTTCTATTGGATCACTACCATCATCTATAATAATCCATTCTATTCTGTCTTTTGGATAATCTTGATGATTGAAACATTTTATTGTATATTCCCAAAATGGACGTCTATTAAATGTTGGAGTACAAATACTCACAAATGGTAGTTCTTTATTATTATTATTATTATTATTATTTTTATTTTTATTTTTATTTTTTTTCCCCATTTAAATATTGTAATTAGTAATAAATATTTATATATGTTTTTATCAATATTTATTTGTTATAAATTATTTGTTATAAGTCATAATTTTATATAAAATTAAAATAGCAACAAAAAAACTTAAAATAGATGTTGTTTGCGTATCAAATACATATCCGCTTGATACAACTACACTTATACATAATAATACTGTTAATAAACCAGAATGATCTTTCATAATATCTAATATTTCAATAGGATTTTTAAGAGGAATATAAAAAAAATTAAATATTGTTGATAATACCATATAGAATGTTGATAATGAAGAACCTAATAATACAAACATTAAACCAATAATTAGAGTTAAAGCTAATGGTAATAGAGATAAAATAAATATTATATATTTTTTAATTTTAATTTTAATGTCTGATTCTGTACTAGTAGTATAAAAATAGTTCCAAAAAATTTCTTTAAATAAATTATAATAATCTACCAAATTTTCCTCATTACTACAACTTTCTAAAGTTCTTCTAAAATTTTTTATTTTTTCTGATGCTGGAGTCATTGAAAATAATACCAATAATGGACTTAAAATAGGTGTAATTGTTGATATTACACCAATTATTAAAGTTAATAATGTTATTCCTCCCAAATTTATTGGTATTGCTCCTATTAGTATTGCAAAAATAAAATTACTTAAAATTTTATTATTTTTAACAATTCTTTGAAAACCACTTGATGACCAACTCATAATTTTGTTTAATACATATCTTGTAAATAATATTGGAAATAACATAGAAAAAGTAAACATTTTTAATATTATTTTAATACTTTTGTTTTGAATTTCAAAATCTGCAATATTATAAGGAAATGGTCTACCATCTGTATCATAATCGGAATTATCAAGAGTTATACATTTTGCAGTTTTGCCGTCATTTGTTTTTTTATAAGAAATATAATTACTATGAAATCCAACTCTTTCTTTTTCTTCTAATGAATCCAATAATCCTCCGCCTTTTTGAATTTTCCCACCTGATTGTGAAGTAGTTATACACTTTTGATATGGATAAAAACATATTGAATTTGGAAAAACATAATCAATTAAATTCACTTTACCAGCTTGTCCACTTTTTGACTCATCACCAATATTTTTACATTTTCCTATATAATATAAACAATCTATTGAATTACCATATCTTAACCAAAATTCATAACAACTTCCTATTATTGATGCAACTAAAATACCAAATATTGCAGCAAAAATTATTTTAATAAATTTTTTTATATCATTTGGATCATCTAAAAAATTAAAAAATGTTTGAATAGGTTGTTTATGATATATATTATAACTACCATCATTGCTAGTTCCAGTAATACTATAAATAAAACCCATGTTATATTCATATCTATATGATTTATCAAATTCTGCGTTATTTACTTTGCAACAACCGGAAGTATCATTAGAATCTTCAAAAAAATTAGGATTTTCACAATCTGGAATTTCATTAATTGAAAACCCCTGATAATTATCACCGCTTATAGTAATTACATTACCTTCAACATCAGAAATAAAATTACCTTCATCATCATAATTTCCACGCATGCTACGTGACGGACAAAATTTTGTACTATCTACTTTATCTTCAATATTATGAGAATATATGTATCTTATACTATTCATTATGATAATTAATATATACAATTATAATAAAATAATAAAATAATATAAATTAATATTATTTAAATAATTAATCAAAATTATTATATAATTAATAAAATTATATTTTCTTAAAATGATTTTAAATAATAATAAATTTATTAGTAATGAAAAATATTATGACTTTAATGATGTTCTTATATTACCTAAATCTTCAAAACTTAATTCTCGTTCTGAAGTTAAATTAGAAAAAACATTTGTTTTTAAAAATAATATTACTTGGACAGGAATTCCAATTATTGCGGCAAATATGACTTCTGTAGGAACTCTTGAAGTTTATAATACTTTAAGTAAATATAAAATCATAACTGCTTTACATAAATTTTATAAATTGAAAGATTTAATTGAATATAATAAAAATACTAAATTAAATTCGGATTATTTTATGATTTCTACTGGTATTAGTGATTCGGATTATAATAATTTAGTTACTATTTTAGAAAATAAAGAATTTGAAGTGAAATTTATTTGCATTGATGTTGCAAATGGATATATAGAAAATTTAAAAGAATTTTGCAAAAAAGTTCGACAAAATTTTCCAAATAAAGTTATAGTTGCTGGAAATATTACAACAAAAGAAGGTGTTTTAGATCTTATATCGTGTGGTGTTGATATAATTAAAGCAGGTATAGGCGGAGGTTCGAGTTGCACAACTCGCATTCAAACAGGTGTTGGTATGCCACAATTAAGTTGCGTTCTAGAATGCAGCGAAGGTGTAAAAAATAGTGGTTCTTATCTTATTAGCGATGGTGGTATTACATGTCCTGGTGATTTAGCTAAAGCATTTGGTGGTGGTGCTGATTTTGTTATGATTGGAGGTGCTTTTGCAGCTCATGATGAAAATCCAGGAGAATTAATTATAGATGAAAAAACTGGTGAAAAATTTAAATTTTTTTATGGAATGAGTTCTAGTTATGCTATGAAAAATAATTATGCAACAAATAGTAATACTCATTATAGGTCGTCTGAAGGACGAGAAATTAAAATTAAATATAAAGGATCTCTTGATACTAGTGTTCATAATTATTTAGGTGGTCTTAGAAGTACATGTACATATACAAATTCGGCAAATATTCAAGAACTTAGTGAAAATTGTAAATTTATTTTGGTTAATAATCAATTTAATTCTAGTTTAGTAAAGTGATTTAATTATTTTTTTGGTTTATTTATTTTGGTTTATTTATTTTTTTTACATCAATTAAATTTTGTTAATAAAAATTATAATTAATATATTATTTTATAATCATATATTAATTATGAAATTATTCAATATAAATCTAAATATTAATTCTATGAAAAATATATTAAAATTATTATTACTTGCATTTATTGTTATTTTATGTATTTATATTTTATATATTTCTTCATTTTCAACAATTGAAGCATTTACAGAATCAAAAGACTGTTCTAATTGTCAAATAATGCCATCTAGTGGAAATTGTATTAAATTATATGATTTATCATCTGCAAACTTAAATATATATAATTCT
>MDTG01393362.1_pt1 | contig 13369 bp, 12 predicted proteins | sample 811421 | NCBI WGS metagenome assembly MDTG01 (sample SAMN05326645, study PRJNA326480) | marine metagenome | isolation source: seawater | place: Pacific Ocean: South East | collected 2011 | reverse complement strand
GAAGTAGATTTAGCTGTAAAAGTAATAAAAAAAATAAATAACCGTGTATGTCTAATGCAATGTAATACCAACTATACTGGAAGCCCAGAAAATCTTAAATATTTAAATTTAAAAATTTTAAATGAATATTCAAAAAAATATAAAATAATAATAGGTTTAAGTGATCATACACCTGGCCATCTATCAGTTATCGCTGCTGTTTCTATGGGCGCAAGAGTTATAGAGAAACATTTTACAGATAATAATAAAAGAGTTGGACCTGATCATTATTTTTCAATGAATCCTACTACATGGAAAGAAATGGTTGAAAAAGTAAGAAATTTAGAAAAATCTTTTGGAGATGGTAAAAAAAAAATAGAAAAGAATGAGATCGAAACTTCAGTTTTGCAAAGAAGAAGTGTAATGATCAATAAAAATAAAGTAAAGGGGAGTATAATCAAAAAAAAAGATTTAATCTTTCTCAGGCCAAATGTGAAAAATGGATTTCATCCATATGAATATAAAAAAATTTTAGGAAAAAAATTGAATAAAAATAAATATAAAAATCAAGCTATCTTAAAAATGGATATAAAGTGAGAAAAAATATAATTATCACTGGTGGAGCGGGTTATATTGGCCAAGCTCTATCATGGTATTTATATAAAAAAAATTATTTACCTATAATTATCGATAGGTCTTCAAAAAAAAAGATTATTAAAAATAAACAAAAATACGGAAAAGTCTTCAATATAAATATTAGAGATATAGATAAAATTTTAAGGAGATATAAGTGTGATACTATAATACATTGCGCATCAAATAATATAGTGTGGGAAAGTAAAAATAATCCAATTAAATATTATAAAAGTAATGTATCAGATACAATTGATATGCTTTGTAAAGCAGTTAAATATAAGGTTAAAAAGATTATTTATGCATCTAGTTCTAGTGTTTATGGATCTCTTGATTTAGATAAAAAAATAGATGAAAAAACTTTTTTAAATCCCTCCTCATGTTATGGGCGTACAAAAAAAATTAATGAAGATATTATCAAAGATTTTTCTAATAGTTATGGATTTAAATACGTATTTTTAAGACTTTTTAATGTTTCTGGAGCTATATTAAAAAATGATTTTAAGCATGGACCTAAAAAAAATTCCACTACTGCTATTGCTCGAGCAGTTACTTGGAGTAAAAACAATAATAATAAAAAATATATAATAACTAGCGCTAAAACAAATAAAACAAGTTCAAAAAATACTCCTGTTAGAGATTTTACGCATGTTCTAGATATTGCTCAGGCTTTTTATAAAAGTGTAGTTTACCTAAATAAATATAAAAAAAATAACATATTTAATATAGGAAGTGGTTCAAATGGAACAAACGTATTAGATCTTATAAAAAAAATTGAGAAAGATTTAAAAATAAAGATTAATTACTCTATTTCAAAAAAAATTGATGAAATTAATTTTATGGTACCAAATATTAATAAGGCTAAAAAAAAATTAAATTATAATCCTGTCAATTCAAGTTTGGGAAATATAATAGAGTCATTAGATGAGTGGTATAAAAAAATTTAAAACAGGAATTTTTATTCCAGTTAGGCTTTCCTCTAAAAGGTTTCCTGAAAAAGCCCTCACTGAAACTTATTTTGGTAAACCACTTGAAATTTTAATTAGAAATTTAAGTGAAAGTAATATTAAAACAAAAGATATTGTCATTTGTACAACAAAGGATACATGTGATAAAAAGTTAATATCCTTTGCAAAACAAAATAATTGTAAATTTTTTGCAGGTTCAAAATCTGATATTATAGATAGATTTTACAAAGCAAATTTAAAGTTCAAATATGATTATATCGTTGAGGTTGATGGGGATGATATAATGACTGACTCTTATTATTTAAATATTTGTCTAAAAATCATCTATCTAGGAAAATTTGATTTTGTTTATACTAATAATTTACCAATTGGTATGAATTGCAAAGTTTTTACCTCAAAAGCTTTAGAAAAAACTTATTTTGCAAAACAGTCTAAAGATAATTCTAATGGTTTTATGTCTCTGTTCTATAAAAATCCACTTATAAAAAAAAAAAAAATAAATTTTAAAAATTATAGTAAAAAGAAGATTAGGCTTACACTTGATTACATAGAAGACATAAAATTTTTTGAAATTATTTTACTTTTGCTTAAAATAAAAAAATTAAAAAGAAATTTAAAAAATTACTTAAATATAGTTAAAAACAATAAAGATATTATAAAAATAAATTATTTTAGAAATTTAGATTATCAAGTCAATACTATCAAAATGAAACCTTTAAAAATAAAAGTTGGTAATAAAATAAAAAAAATACCTATATCTTAAAGTAATCAATAGTTTTTTTTAAAGCAGCAATTTGTATTAACATTTGTTTTTTACTTTTCTGGTTAGTAGTAAATTGCATAATTTTTTTCTGTAAAGTTCTCGCAATTGGCGTTTCTCCATAACCATAACTTTCACTGATTTTTTTATTTCCTGAAATTAAACCAAATTTCATTGCTTTTTTAAATGGACCTTCATCAGGCAAGATCTTCCAAGCAGCATAAATTCCATCTCCACCTTTTTCCATAAACTTTTTTCTGAAATCTTGCCATTTAATTCCATACTTAGAACCCTCAAACTTTGCTGCGAAAGAAAAATATGAATGATAAAAACCATTTGGTATCAATTGAGGAATTAATATTTTGGTTTTAAGTTTTATTAACTCTTTATTGAATAGACTTCCCATTTGATTTCTTTTTCTGACAAAAAAATTTAATCTCTCTAATTGTGCTAATCCAACTGCAGCACATATTTCCGATAATCTATAGTTGTAACTTAATTTATCATGTCTTACCCAATTTGGATCTTGGAATTTATCTCTATTAATTCTAATTTTTCCACTATCTGCTTTTAAATTTTTATAACCTGCACTATTAAGTTTTCTCATTGTGATTGCATAATTTTTGTTGTTAGTAGTGACTATTCCACCATCACCTGTAGTAATATGTTTTGTAGTCTCAAAACTCCAGCTTCCAACTGCACCGATTGTGCCTGAAATCCTTTTTTTATCATCAGTTCCTAAAAAACATTGTGCACAATCTTCTATTACAGGTATTCTATTCTTATTGGCAATTTTCATTATATTTTTCATATCACACATCAATCCATAGAGGTGAACTACCATTATAGCTTTTGTTCTTTTAGTAATTTTTTTTTGAATATCTTTTGGATCTATAAGAAAAGTTTTTTCATCGATATCACAATACACTGGAATAGCACCACATTGCCATATTGAGTAACCACACATCGCTACTGTTAAACTTGGAACTATCACTTCATCTCCATGCCCAACACCAACGGCGTCCAAAGCCATATGAAGAGTGGAAGTACCTGAATTAGCAGTTATAGCATAATTTTGATTATGAATTTTAGCAAATTTTTTTTCTAATTTTTCATTCATAGACGCAGAAGATTTTGCAGAAAAGCCTGTTGATAAAACCTTGTTTACATATTTTATTTCATTACCTTTAAAACGCCAATTACTATTCATATTTTTTATATTTTATCTTTTTATCAATTCTATTTGTTTTAATTTTTAATCTATAATTTTCTTTATCTGTAATTTCATATTTTTTTATTTTATAATTATATACACATCCTCTTTCAAAAATATTTTCAACTAAACTTGATTTAATATTTGTTGAGGGCTTATACATTAGTGATAAATCATTAATTACTTCTAAATTTACATTCAAAGGAATTTTTTTTTTAATTTTTTTATTATTAATTCCATATAAAGTTAGTTTTTTTATCTTTTTTTGAATTCCTTTATTAATATAGTTTGGATTATTACGATAATTATAACTTTTATTTTGTGAAATTATTCCTAGATTATATTCTCCATATTTTCCAGTTTGAGTATAGCATAAATATAGTGGTTTTAATTCGCATTTTAAAAATAGATACAAAAATGACTCTTTAATAAAGTTTGACATGTGCCCGAGGTATAGACAGTCATGCCATGATCTAACATGATTAAAATAGTTTGGTATTTCAATAAAGATAAAACCATTTTTTTTTACTATTTTTTTTATAGACAAAAGTGTTTTTTTTGGATCATAAAAGTGCTCTAAGCTTTGAATACATGTTACTAGGTCAAATTTTCTCTTAATTTTTATATCTTCAATTTTTCCTTTTACTATTTTAACATGATTTTTTTTTGCTATTTTGGCTCTACTTAAATCTGGTTCTATTCCATAGACTTTCTTTTTAAGCTTAATGAGATGTTTAAGCCCAGTACCAGGACCACATCCCACATCCAAAATACTATTAAACTTAATTTTTTGTGAAATAAATCTAAATAATTTTTTGTATCTTTGTTCTCTTTTAATCTCAATTACATCATTAATATAATTAATTTTTTTTTGAGTTTGTATTTTCTCTCTCTTTTTCCATGCTTGTTCAAGCCATTTTATATTCGGCCTTCTTGATCTAAAAATATATAGGCATTTTTTGCAGTAAGAAGTTTGAAAAATGATAAATTTATTCTTATAGTAAACATTGCTTATTACTTGACTTTCTTTTGATGAACATATTAAGCATTTATTTATTCTCTGAATATTATTTTTTTTAATATTAAATGAAATCATGAGTAAAAAATTATATGTTTATTCTTAAAGAAGTTTATAATACATAGGACAATATTAAATCATATAAATGATATCACAAGTTTTAAAAGCAATAAATATATCTTTTTCAAAAAAACTTAAGTTAAAATATTTTTTTGTTTTTTTATTTAATGTTTTTTCTAGCCTTCTTGAAGTTTTAAGTGTTGCTTTGGTAATCCCTTTTACGATGTTTTTATTTAAAAAAGATGAATTACTACAAAATCAATTTATTGATAACATTTATACATATTTAAATTTTACTAGTTATCATTCTTTTGTAATTTTCTTTTCTATTGTGTTTTTATCATTACTAATTATTTCAAATATTTTTTCAATAATTAATGTTTGGTTAATTAGTTATCTTACATATCAATTAGACTACAATATAGTATTAAGATTATTTAAAAATTTTTTATTTTTGGGTTATGAAAATAAAATCAATATTAATTCAGCTGACTTAATTTCGAAAATGACTATTCAAATTAAAAGGTTTGTAGAAGGAGTTGTAAATAGTTTAATGATAATATTTCAAAAATTTATCCTAATTTGTTTTATTTTAATTTTTTTATTATATGTAAACTTTAAAATTACAATATTTTCCTTGGTGTTTTTGCTTATCTTGTATTTAATTTTTTATAAGATGATGAATAATATAATTTATAGAAAAGGATCAGAAATGACTTCTATTTTTAATAATAGACAGAGACTAATTTCTGAGAGTATTTTTGGTATAAAAGAAATTATTCTCTATAATCTTCAAGATAACTTGTATAATAAACTTAAGCTTTTATCTAAAAAACTTACTAAAAATGTAGCATTTGTAAGAACTTCAGCTGTAGCACCAAGATACTTTTTAGAAATATTAATTTTCTTAATATTAATACCAGCATCTTTATATACATTTATAAATAAAGACAATGATTTAAATGATATATTGCCAATAGTTACAGCTTTTATTTTTGCTCTATATAAGATTTCCCCAGCTGTACAAGCTATATTTTCAGCATTTGTAAATATTAAAACTGATTTAAGTGCTTATGATACTTTTAAGAAAGATATTCATTTGATAGAAAAATCAGAAAATAAAAATTCTAAACTGGAATTCGAAAAAATTTACTACAAAAAAAAAATTTATTTAAAAAATGTTAAATTTTTTTATGAAAATGACTCTTCAAAAATTATTTTAGACAACATAGATATAGAAATTGACAAAAATAAAGTAACAGGAATTTTTGGAACATCGGGATCAGGAAAAACATCATGTTTGAATATTATCTTAGGATTTTTACAACCTAATTCGGGTCAAATTCTTATTGATGATATGGAGATAAATTTACTTAATAATGATCAGTGGATGAAAAAAATAGGTTATGTATCACAATTTACATTTTTATTTGATGATACATTAATAAATAACATTTCTATGTTTGAAAAATCTCCAGATAGAAAAAAAGTTATAGAAAGTTTATATAAAGCTGGTTTAAAAGAATATTATTATAAAAATAATAAAAATTTAGATATTATTATTGGCGAAAGAGGTTCGAAAATTTCAGGTGGTGAGGCTCAGCGTATTGGATTAGCAAGAGCTTTGTATAGAGAACCTGAAATTTTAATTTTAGACGAATTTACAAGTTCTTTAGACGCTGATACAGAAAACGAAATTATAAAAAATATTGATAAAATTAGAGAAAATCTGACAATTATATTGTCTAGCCACAAAATTAATGTTTTAAAATTTTGCGATAAGTTGTATGAAATAAATTCTGGTAAAATAAAAACTAAATCAATATGAGTTCAAAAATATTTAATAATCAATCTGTTCTTATAACTGGAGGCACAGGATCCTTTGGAAAAAGTTTTTTAGAAGCTTTGCAAAAAAAATTTAAATGCTCTAGGATAATTTTGTATTCTAGGGACGAATTAAAACAATCGGAGATACAGAATAGATATAAAAATGAAAATTTGAGATTTTTTATTGGTGATGTAAGAGATAAAGAGAGACTGAATCTTGCAATGAGAGATGTTGATATCGTTGTTCATGCAGCTGCAATGAAACAAATACCTGCCTCTGAATACAATCCAACAGAATGTATTAAAACAAATATTTATGGTGCTCAAAATGTAATTGAGTGCTGTATCAACAATAAAGTGAAAAAAGTAATTGCACTTTCTACAGATAAAGCTGTAAGTCCAATAAATCTATATGGAGCAACAAAACTTGCATCTGACAAACTATTTGTTTCAGCAAATAATATTGTTGGAAAAGCAAATACAAAATTTGCAGTTGTAAGATATGGCAATGTAATAGGTTCAAGAGGATCAGTTTTGCCTTTTTTTAAAAAATTAATTGAACAAAAAAAAAATTATTTTCCAATTACAGATATTGAAATGACAAGGTTTTGGTTTGAAATGAAAGACGCAATACAATTTGTTATAAATTCCTTTATTTTAATGAGAGGAGGAGAAATATTTGTTCCAAAAATTCCCTCGATAAACATGATAGATTTAGCCAAATCTCTTGACGAAAAATATAAGATTAAAATAATTGGCAAAAGACCTGGTGAAAAATTACATGAAGTTATGTGTCCTAAAGATGAATATGAAAAAGTGATCGAATTTAAAAATTATTTTGTAATTACACCCTCTATATCATTTGGAGCAGCAAAAACTTTTAATTATTTTAAAAGTTTAAAAGGTGAAAATGGTAAAAAAGTTAAAAAGAATTTTGAATACCACTCTGGAATTAATGAAGATTTTTTAAGTATAAAGCAAATAAAAGATTTGAATAAAAAATATATTTAAAATATATTTTTTTTTATAAACTTAATTATATCTGATGATTTTTTATTTATATTTAAATTAAGGTTTTGTTTATTATCTAAATTATTTAAAAATTTTTTTACATCATCCCTATTAAATTTTTGTTTCTTAGCAATGTTAATAATTTTTTTTAAATTTTTTTTGTATTTGAATACACCCCTACATTTTGCAAACCAAACATTACCAAAAATGATAGAAGGTTTATTGAGCAAAACTGATTGTAAAGCAGTTTCACTTGTTGCCGTTGCAACTACCTCACTTTTATTTATTGCTTCGTAAACCGAAGTATCAAGATTTAATATAATTATTTTTTTTAAATTAAAAATTTCTTTATAATATTTACTATTTTTTTCCATAAAGCCAAACCTTTTGCTTAAAAATTGACTTGGATGTTCTTTATATAAAATTTTATAATTTTGATTTTTTAAACAATAATCATTCAATATTTTCAATATTTTAAATTGGTCAAAATATTTATTAGCATCTGGTGAGGTTGATTTTTCAGGCTGATAATTGGCAGAAAAAAGTATATATTTATAATTATCATTAATTTCCTTAAGAGGTACCGATTTGCAATTAAATTTTTTTTTAAGATCCTTACATTTAAAGTATGACTTAAAATAAAAAAAATAGTCAATAAATTTGGTGTGAAAAGAACTTTTTTCAAAAGGTAAAAAAGATGAATAGTTATGAAATCTAGTTTTTTGTTTTTTGAAAAAAAAATTAAAAATATTTTCTTTAAAAAATGGTCTAATAAAACATCTAAGAAAAATTCTAAATAATTCAATTTTTGAGTCATTAAATACAATAGAATGTGTTTGAATTTTCTCTCCATCTTCGAATTGATCTAAATAATTTCTGATATAAGTAGGAGTTTTGATACTTTTATTTCTTATGGGTTGTATATCAATATTTTCAATTGAATTTGAAAAGAAAAAAAATTTTAGATATTTTGTTTTCTCAATAATTTTAGTTCTAATTGATAATTTTTTACACAAACAATAAATTATGTAGCTATATGTTAGATGAGGCGTGCTATAAAAAATAACCGAATCAATTTTGTTTTCTTTTAAATATAAATTCCAATTATTTATAAGGTAATTTAAATATTGATTTTTTTTTATGTCAGTTAAGCTATCCAGGGGTGTTTGTCTTTTAAGCATATTTTTTGCAATTGAAAATTCTAATGACTTTAATAATATTTTTCTTTTGTAGTCTTTTTTTTTACTTTTAAAATTAGTGCCATTTATGCAGTCTTGGTTATATAAGGATTTGAAATTTCCTTTTATTTTAGTAGATGAAATCCAAGAATGAATGAATTTTTTTTTTTTGTTAATTTTGATTAATGCTTGTGAGAATATTTCATCACTACACTCAACTATCATGAAATTATTTGATAATTTCACTTAAATCCAATTTGAATTTTTTAAAGACATGTATATCCACCGTCAACAAATATGTTATTTCCAGTGATATAGCTTGAGTGATCTGATGCTAAAAACAATAATATCCCACCCACTTCTTCTCCAAACATCATTCTTCCAAGAGGCACCCTTAAAGAATATATTTTTTCAAATTTTTTATCTACAATTTTATTTTTTATTCCACCATAAGAAATTGAATTAAATCTAATATTATATTTACCGTATTTTGTTGCGAAAAATTTTGTTTGAGATATTAAACCACCTTTTATAAAATTATAATCAGCGGTAGGACTATATCTCTCATTTTTGTAAAGTTTAAAATTAGGTGCTACTGTACTATATATTGAATTTATTATCACAATAGATCCACCTTTTTTGTTTTTTTTCATATAATCAGCAAATAATTTATTAATCAAGTAATAACCTACAGCATTTTTTTTTATGTTTTTTAGTAAATCTTTTTCATTAATCTTTTTCTCTCTTGTATAAGCTCCATTAACAACAAGATCTGGATATTTAAATTTTTTTTTAACAAAATTTATAGCTTTTTTTACATCGATTTCTTTAGAAAAATCCATTTTGAAAAAATTTTTTAATTGTTCTTTATTTAAAAAATTTGGACAATTTCTGGATAAAATTATGATTTGATTTTCATTTTTATTTAAAAAATCATAAATAGGTTTTCCAAGATTACCCGTACAACCAATTAAAACAATTTTTTTATTTTTAATATTCATTTTTTATCAATTATTTTTTGGCCTTGTAATATATTTTCTGAAATCATAAATAATTTCTTAATACCTTTTTTATTAATTTTATTATATTTTTTTAAATAATTTATTAGCATTTTACTAAAAGCATTATAAGGATTATTGAATATTACACTTTTTTTTCCTTTGTTTGTATAAAATTCCATCTTAATATCTTTATAACCACTATCTTTTAAAATTAACTTGCAACTTATTTTAGAAATTTTTGTTTCTAAAATCTTAGTATTTTTTACCCTTTTTGAACATATAAAATCTAAATGTTTAAAATTAAAAAGATCAAATAGAGGATCTAATAAATGCTGTCCATAGTTTAACCACTTACCTTTTGACGTACAAATTATCTTTAAAATCTTAAATTTATTTTTTTTATATTCACTTTTAAATTTTAAAAATTCATCACAGTAACTTACTCCAGATCCACCAAATATTCTTCCAAATTTTATTATCTTTTTTTTATTTTTATTTAAAAATCTGATATCTTTTGAAATTTGTTTATCAAGAAAAATTGATATTTTGTTCTTCAAACAATATGAAATTAAAAAATCATTTAATTTAAAATCATCTCTAGCTAAAATTATTCCATTTATATTTTTAGGTAAATGATTCATCTTTGTGATTATATTTGGAATTTTACAGCTATTTGATATTTTCTTCGAAAGCTTCAGATTTTGAGTATATATAAAATTTACTTTATAATTTTTGAATTTTTTTTCTGGTAATTTTCTATTTTTTAAATATTTTTTGATAGTATCGTATTCACAGTATTTATTTAGCTGCTTAGCGTTATAACCGTTTATTATTGCTGAAAAAGAGTAAGGATGACCATTACCTTTGTTGGCACCAAAAATTGCAAATTTTTTAATTTTCATTATAAAATCATTTTACTATATAATTCACTTAATTATGAATAAAATTCTTTGTGTTATTCCTGCAAGAGCTGGATCAGTAAGATTAAAAAATAAAAATTTTAAAAAATTTAACAATCGAACATTAATAGAAAATACTATAATTGCTGCAAAAAAATCAAAAATTTTTGATAAGATAGTTGTTTCAAGTGATAAAAATCTTAAAAAATTATGTAATAAATATAAAATAGATTTTTTTTTAAGAGATAAGTATAAAGATAAACATATTTCTGTATCATTAGCTACAATATATACTATTAAAAAGTTGGGTTTTTTTGAAAATTTTAAAATTGTTGTTCAGCTTATGCCCTCTTGCCCTTTAAGAGATTCTAAAGACATAATTAAAAGTTTAAAAAATTTTAAATTAAAAAAAAATATTTTTCAAATTAGTTGTTTTAAAATTAGTTGGCTTCATTTTTTTTGGGCGTTAATTGAAAAAAATAAATCCTTAAAAAAATTTTACTTTTCGAAAAAAAAACTAAATAGTAAAAAAAATATTTTTTTTCCAACAGGTGCTATATGGATAGCAAATATAAAAAAATTAATTAAGAATAAATCATTCTATAGTAAATCTACCAAGTTCTACGAATTAAATTGGATAAACTCAATTGATATAGATTTACCTGAAGATTTAAAATACGCAAAACTTTTATCTAAATTGAAGTAAATCTTATTTTGAGTATTTTAAGTTAAAAAATAATTTAGCTTTAGATCCAAAACTATGCTTACTGTCACCTCTAAGTGGACTATTAGCACCATTAAAATCAAAAATATCAACTTCTTTTTTTTTTGTATAAATTATTGTTTTATGGGTAGCCCATGTAACAATTCCTTTTTTTTTCCACTCTTTATCTGCAAGATTTAATATTAAATGTGAGGATTTATCATCAAATAATAAAATCATAACACAAAGAATTTTTTTTGAATTCTTACACCTGTAAGAAAATATTTTACCAATTTGAGAATTTGCTATTTTGAAAATCATCGAAATATCATTGACTATTTGATTTTTTTGGTTTTTATCTTCAATCTGTATAGTATCAAAATATAATTTTATTATATCTTCTAAATTTGTTTCACACTCTTCAATATTTTTTTTATACTTTTCAAAATTTTTAAGTTCATATCTTCTAACATATCTATATTCTTTTAATATTTGACTTTCAGTTTTTATTTTTAATTGATCTATTATGGCGGTGTACCTTGGCGAAATTTTAAATCTTGATTCTTGCATGTTATAATTCCACCAATCAAATATTCTCACATCGATAAGTGAATAATGAAGATCTAAATTTATGTAATTAAACTTTTTAGTAAATTTTTTTAAAAAAACTTCATAGATTTCTCCACTATATTTAAGCCAGGAATGATTTGGCATATCAGAAGCTTTTTTAGACCAATAGGGTCCTAAATAATAAAAAAAATTTGGAATATCTATTTGATTATTATTATTAATCTTAATAGGCCAACAACATACAAGCTCTTCTCCTTTGTAAACACCGTAGGTCTCAATATTTCTAAAATTTTTTAAAAAAATAGGATTATTGAAAATGCTTGCATTTGGGGAATTACTCCAAACTTTTGAAGCCGCATCGTCTTCAATTCTTTTTATTGAATACATAAATCTTATGTTATTTTCTTATTGTAAGTTTTTTTTTTTATATTATTAAACATCTAATTTAATTTAAAACAACTAAAACAAATTAATGAATTTCTGGAACAAAGTATATAATAATAACAAGCATATATCATTATGGCCTTGGAGCGATGTAATATCTTTAAGCAATAATTTTGCTAAAAAAAAATTAAATTCAAAAAATAAAAAAATACTTGAGCTTGGTTTTGGAGCCGGTGCTAATATACCTTTTTTTCTTAATAAAAAAATTTCTTATTATGGTATAGAGGGAAGTAAAATTATAACTAAAAAAGTTAAAAAAAATTATAAAAAAATACAAAAAAATTTAATTTGTGGAGATTTTAAAGAAGATATTTTCTTAAATCATAAATTTGATATAATTTTAGATAGGGCTTCAATAACTCACAATCCTAGGGAAGACATCTCTAAAATATTAAGTATTGTTGATAAAAAGTTGAAAAAAGATGGATTGTTTATAGGTGTAGACTGGTATTCAAAAAGTTGTTCAGATTATAAAAAAAATAAAAAGGATGATTATATATATTTTAATAAAGGAAAGTTTAAAAATCTTGGAGGAGTTTTTTTTTCAAACAAAAAAGATATAACAAGATTTTTTAAAAACTTTAGTATAATTTATCTTTCTGAGAAAAAAACAGTTTATTATAATTTAAAAAAAAAAACCTATTCTAGCTGGTCTATAGTTGCAAAAAAAAAATAAAAATGAGTAAGTTTGTATTAGTTGGCGGTGGTATATCTTCATGTGTCATTGCCCTTTTTTTATTAAAAAATAAACATCAAGTAGAAATTTACGAAAAAAGGAGTTATCTAGGTGGAATTTTAAATGATGTATCTGATAAAGAGAATATTTTTTTTAGAGGATGCCAGTATCTAGATGTAAATAATCAATGGTTTAAATTTTTTAAAGATGAATTTGAGGATGAATTAGATATTTTTGAGCATACGTATGGATCTTATGTTGAAATAGATGGAAAAAAAAGTCTTTCCAAAGATTTTGCAGTACCTTATTTTGATAGATTAGATTTAGAAAATTACGATCCTTCAGAAAATATTGCTAAACCAAGAGTCTCAGTAGAAGATAGATTTGATTTGTATCCCAAAAATATTAAAAATTTTTTTTCTAAAATTT
>MDTG01334514.1_pt1 | contig 13369 bp, 8 predicted proteins | sample 811421 | NCBI WGS metagenome assembly MDTG01 (sample SAMN05326645, study PRJNA326480) | marine metagenome | isolation source: seawater | place: Pacific Ocean: South East | collected 2011 | reverse complement strand
TAAAAGAGCTGGGAGTACTGGTCGATAGAGACGATGAAGGCTATTTATTACAGATTTTTACCAAGCCGGTTTTAGATAGGCCAACCATGTTTTTTGAAATCATCCAGAGAAAAGGGGCGCAATCTTTTGGAAAAGGAAACTTTAAAGCCCTTTTCGAAGCTATCGAAAGAGAGCAGGATTTGCGAGGAACGCTAAAATAATCGAAAATTGTTGATTTAAAGTAAGTTAAAACATTTTTTCGTTGTCTAAAAATCAATGTTTTAGTTAAAGTTTGTTTTTGGCTTTTTTTAACAGGATAAAATACGGAATTTTGCGCTCGCATTTTTGGAGTGGTTACCAAATTTGTTTTTTCATAATTTAAGTTTTAGTTGGTTAATAAGACAAAAAACCTCGTCATTAATTTGATGGGGTTTTTTGTTTTGATACATTTGGAATAGTAATTGTAAATCTGCTTAAGGATAGATGTTTAAAATATAAATATTTCAAATTTAAACCCATGACCCACAGACTTACGATTACGATACTGCTTGTATTCTTCGCACTTACCTCTCATCAAGCTCAAAATGCCTATGATACTGGGGAGTGGTTTAAATTCAGGATACATTATGGACCTTTTAATGCGAGTTATGCTACCCTCGAGGTTACCGAAGATTATTTAAATGGCACACCGGTTTATCATATAGTAGGAGAAGGTAAATCTACTGGCATGCTTCACTGGTTTTTTAAAGTTAATGATAATTACGAAACTTTCATAGATCGTAAAAACGGGAAACCTTATAAATTCATACGGCAAATTGACGAAGGAGGGCATACCAAAGATTTAGAGATCGATTTCGATCATAGGTCCAATACCGCTTATGTTCATGATAAAAAGCATGATAAGAAAAAGACCTATTCTACAAAGGAAAATATCCATGATATGTTGTCTGCATTTTACTATCTTCGCAGCAATATAAACGAAGATGCGCTGCAACCCGGCCACGAGATATACCTTAATCTTTTTATCGATGATGAAAATATGGATTTTAAGGTAAAGTTTTTGGGAAGGGAAGTTATAAAAACCAAGTTTGGAAAAGTAAATGCGCTAAAGTTTAGGCCTTATGTAATGGCAGGCAGAGTTTTTAAAGAGCAGGAGAGTCTTACCTTTTGGGTAAGCGACGATAAAAATAAAGTGCCTTTAAAAATTGAAGCAGATCTTGCGGTAGGATCCCTAGATGCAGATCTTGATGCTTATAAGGGTCTAAAATATCCCTTCAGGATTATTATAGATTAGCATGGAAATTAAACCCGAAATAGCCGAAAGAATAGAATTGCTGGAAGAGAAATTCAGAAATTCGGGTCAGGATATGGGGTCTTACCTTGATGGTCTCTTATACGACCGCTATTTAACCTACTGGGATTATATAAGTTTAGATACGTTGCTGAGTTTGCAAAAACCAGAAACTCATTTTCCGGATGAAGAGATTTTTCTAACCTACCACCAGATCACCGAGTTATATTTTAAACTGATTATTCACGAGCAAAAACAGGTGGTCGAGAACCCTAATTTAACAGCTTCTTATTTTATTGAAAAATTAAATAGGATGATCCGTTACTTTCGAGTACTTATCAATTCCTTTGATGTGATGATTAAAGGAATGGAGCGCGAGCAATTTTTGAAATTCCGTATGGCTTTGTTACCGGCAAGTGGTTTTCAGTCGGCGCAGTTTAGAATGATCGAGTTTTATTCTACTCCGGTTGAAAATCTTGTAGCGCATACGATCAGAAAAAAATTCAATTCGAATAATTCAATCGAAGAATTATTCGAAAACATTTACTGGAAGAAAGGTGGTATAGATCTTAAAACTGGAGAAAAAACCTTAACCCTTAAGCAATTTGAAAAAAGATATACGCCCCGCTTTTTAAGAATCGCAAATGAGGTGAAAGGTAAAACCTTGTACGGTCGCTATCAATGCCTGGCGGCTTCAGAAAAAAACAATCCAAAATTAATCGAAGCATTACGTACTTTTGATAGTAGTGTAAACGTTAACTGGTTGTTGATGCATATAGGAGCAGCATATCGGCACCTGGATGGAGGGAATAAAACGGTAAGAGCCACCGGTGGTACGAACTGGAAAGAATTTTTACCGCCAGGATTTCAAAAAATATCTTTTTTTCCTGAATTGTGGAGTGAAGAGGAACACGAAGAATGGGGCAAAGAATGGGTAAACCACATGTTTAATATTGAAAATAAGAATTAGAAATTGAAGAAATTTAGTTTTTTATTCCTGCTGTTATTAGTTTTTGCGGGATGCAAGGAAGAAATAAAAGATCAGGCTGTAGCAGAAACTAAAAAACCAGCACCCAAACCTGTTATAAAGGAATATGGGTTTGTTTTGGATGATTTTGATGTAGTAATAGATACCATAAAACGAGGAGATAACTTTGGATATATCCTGGATAATCATGGGGTAGATCGTGGTAAGGTTTTTGAAATTTCAGAAAAAGTAAAAGATACTTTCAATCCGGCCAGGATTACTGCTGGAAAAAAATATATACTTCTAAAAGCTAAAGATTCGGCACATACTCCGCTGCATTTTATTTATCAGAATAACAAAATTGATTATACGGTATTAAATATTGGCGATAGCATCTCTGCCTATACCGCTAAAAAGCCAGTTTCTATTAAAAGAAGGGAAGTTTCAGGAGTGATTACTTCCTCACTTTCCGAAGCTATGCAGGCGCAAGGTTTAAGTAATCTGCTGGTTTATCAATTATCAGACATTTACCAGTGGAGTATCGACTTTTTTAAACTTCAGAAAGGAGATCAGTTTAAAATGATCTATCATGAAAAGTATATCGATGATACCATTTTTGCAGGAATAGAAAGTGTAGAGGCAGCAGTGTTTAAACATTCAGACCGTCCTTTTTACGCCTTCAATTACGAGACTGACACGCTTACTGGGCAAGCTAGTTTTTATGATGAGGAAGCAAAAGCATTGCAAAGTTTTTTCCTAAAGGCTCCACTAAATTATAGTAGGATTTCCTCTAGGTATCAAAGAAGAAGATTCCATCCGGTACAAAAAAGATGGAAAGCACATTTAGGAACAGATTATGCAGCACCAACCGGAACACCGATAAAAACTACAGCTGACGGAGTGGTAATCGCTTCCAGCTATACCTCTGGTAACGGTAATTATGTAAAAGTAAGACATAATCAAAAATATACCACGCAATACCTTCACATGAGTAAAAGAAATGTAAGGAACGGGCAGGCGGTAAAACAGGGAGATGTGATAGGTTTTGTTGGCAGTACCGGGCTGGCTACGGGACCACATGTGTGTTATAGATTTTGGGTAAATGGTAAACAGGTAGATCCTTACCGCCAAAATTTACCGACAGCCAAAAAAATCGAAGGCACTAAAAAAGACGATTATTTTGCGTTTATCGAGCCACTAAAGACGGCGCTGGATAAAATACCTTATAAAAATATCTAAAACCAAGATTTTTGTGTAAGACTTAGTGGATTGATCTACTAAATTTTCACGATAAAAAATTGAAAAATGAAAAATATAAACCCAACCAAGACTGAAGCCTGGAAAAAATTAGAAGCTCATTATACTGAGACAAAAGACCAGTCTTTAAAATCGCTTTTTGAGAATGATAGTGAACGTGCTACAAAATTCACCACAAAATGGGATGATTTTTATGTAGACTTTAGTAAGAATAAAATTACCGAAGAAACAAAATCGCTTCTTATCGAACTTGCGAATGAGTGTGGACTAAAAGAAGCTATGGATGCTTATTTTGGAGGAGAGGCTATTAATAAAACCGAAGGAAGACCGGTTTTGCATACTGCATTACGCGCGCCAAAGAATGCTGATATTAAAGTAGACGGTGAAAATGTAATGAGCGAGGTTGAAGAAGTTAAAGCAAAAATAAAAGCTTTTTCTTCGGAAGTGATACAGGGAGTTACAAAAGGATACACCGGAAGAAATTTTACTGATATTGTAAATATTGGAATAGGAGGATCAGATCTTGGACCGGTGATGGTAACTGAAGCTTTAGAGTTTTATAAGAATCATCTAAACGTTCATTTTGTATCGAATGTTGATGGGGACCATGTACATGAAACTATAAAGGATCTTAATCCTGAAACAACTTTATTTGTTATCGTTTCTAAGTCTTTTACCACTCAGGAGACTTTAACCAATGCAACCACAATTAGAAACTGGTTTATGAAGACTGCTCCTGAAGAAGCGGTTTCTAAACATTTTATAGCTGTTTCCAGTAATGTTGCTAAAGTAAAAGAATTTGGAATCGACGAGAACAATATCTTCCCAATGTGGGATTGGGTTGGCGGTCGTTTTTCTCTTTGGAGCGCAGTGGGACTTTCTATAAGTTTAGCGATTGGTTATCCAAATTTTGATGCATTATTAAGTGGAGCGCAAAAAATGGATGAGCACTTTAAAGAAACCGAGTTCGAGAATAATATTCCTGTATTGGCCGGCTTATTAAGTGTTTGGTATAACAATTTTTATAAAGCAGAAAGTGAGGCGGTTATCCCGTATTCACAATACCTGCATAGATTACCTGCTTATTTGCAGCAGGCTGTTATGGAAAGTAATGGGAAGAGTACTGATCGTAACGGTGAAAAAGTAGATTATCAAACGGGAGCGATTATATGGGGAGAACCAGGGACAAATTCGCAACATGCCTTTTTCCAGTTAATCCATCAGGGCACAAAATTAATTCCGGCAGATTTTATAGGCTATAAAGTATCCTTGTTTGATGATAAAGATCATCATTATAAATTAATGGCCAATTTCTTTGCGCAAACAGAGGCTTTGTTGCAGGGAAAAACGGAAGATGAGGTTCGAGAGGAGCTATCTTCTAAAGGAATGAGTGAAGATGAAATTAAAGCTTTGCTGCCTTTTAAATTATTTGATGGGAATAAGCCAACGACCTCTTTTTTAATTGATAAGCTTACACCAGAGAGTTTAGGGAAGTTAGTTGCCATGTATGAGCATAAGATATTTGTACAGGGGGTTATCTGGAATATCTTTAGTTACGACCAATGGGGAGTAGAATTAGGTAAGCAACTGGCCAGTACTATTTTAAAAGATATGGATAGTAAGAAAGTAGATAATCATGATTCCTCTACAAGTAGTCTTTTAAACACTTTTTTAAATAATTAAGTTATAAAAGACTGTGGATAAAGTTTAAGCACCTCATTTAGAGGTGCTTTTTTATTTACTTTTAATAATAAACAGGGAGCGCCTACCTTACATTGCGTATGATAAGTAATGCATGTATGTTAAAAATAAGATAAAAAATTAATTAAATTACAACTAAAAAGCGGGTAAATTTTGTAAAAACACAAAAATGCGAGAAAAATAGGGTGGAGTTAAAAACTTTTACATCCTCAATTTCAGGAGGTTCTAAAAATGTTATAGTTTTGACGCGCAGAATGATGTTAATTCCTTAATCCTTAACATTACGTTAAACTAAGATTTTGAAATAATAACTTCTTTTGCGGCAAACTAAAATCAAATCAAACAAATTTTACACATGAGGAAATTAATTACCTTATTAATGCTGTTATTTACGGTAACAGTTTTTGCTCAGGGAACTATTACCGGAACGGTAATCGATTCTGAAATGAACTCTCCTTTACCGGGAGCAACTGTAATGGTAGTGGGTACAAACAATGGAACAACTACCGATTTTGATGGGAACTTTTCTATAGACGCTAACACAGCTACCGGAACTTTAAGAATTACATTTGTAGGTTACTCAAGAAAAGATGTGAAATTTGATGTTTCTGGAGGTGATTTAGATCTTGGAAATATTATGGTTTCTACAGATGCAGATGCGTTATCTGAGGTGGTAGTAATAGGATCTGGGGTAATCGACTTAGAAGATGACAGGCAAACTCCTATAGCTGTATCAACAGTAACCAGAGCTGAAATTCAGCAAAAATCTGTGGGTAACGTAGAGTTTCCACAAGTATTAAAAAATACTCCAAACGTATATGTAACTGCGGAATCGGGAGGTTTCGGTGATTCACAAATGTTTGTACGTGGTTTTGATCAAAGTAATACTGCGTTTCTTTTAAATGGCCAGCCAATTAACGGAATGGAAGATGGTAACATGTACTGGTCTAACTGGTCTGGTATTACCGATATTGCGAATGCAGTACAGGTACAAAGAGGTTTAGGATCTTCGAAATTAGCCATTTCTTCTGTGGGGGGTACGGTAAATATTGTGACCAAGGCAACTAACAGAACAGAAGGGGGGTTTGCCCGTTTTTTAGTAGGTAATGGCAGTTATTTAAAAGGTACTGCATCTTATGATACAGGAATGAATGAAAACGGTTGGGGGTTCTCATTCTTAGTAGATTACTGGAGAGCACATAGCAAATGGGCCAATGGTACTAAAGGGGAAGGACAAAATTACTTTTTCTCTGTAGGTAAAAAAGCAGGAAATCATACCTTTAATTTCTTGATTACAGGTGCTCCACAATGGCATGATCAAAACTTTTCTAAAGGTGAAGAGCTTTATGATGAGTATGGTTTAAAATACAACAATAATTATGGTTTTAGAGATGGTGAATATTTATCATTAAGAAGAAACTACTATCACAAGCCAGTGATCAACTTAAACTGGGATTGGGATATGAGTGAGGTATCTCAGCTTTCTACTGTATTATATGCTTCTTTCGGTCGTGGTGGAGGTACTGGAGATTACGGAAACGGACCAAGATATATAAACTATCCTAACGCTAGTGAAATTCAAAGAGGTGCTTATAGGCCGGATAATGGCTTGCTTGATTGGGATTATATAGTAAACGAATCTAATGCTGCTGTGGCTGATGGTTATCAATCAGGTCGTGATGGTACAATTCTTCGTGCTTCTGTAAATAACCATGCTTGGTATGGTGGAGTAACTAATTACGAATTTACCGGATTAGAAAACTTTACGATTAATGTAGGAGCAGATATCAGATTCTACCAAGGAGATCATTTCCGTCAAATTGTTGATCTATTAGGATTAAATGGGGTAAGAGAAGAATTTGGTGGAAATCCAAACAATATTGTCACTGCTACATTTAAAGCGGATCCTTGGAAATCTTTATTTGATTATGCAGATGAAGGGGAACGTATTGATTATGACTATTCTGAAGATATTAACTATCAGGGTACTTTTGGACAGGTTGAATACGCAAATGATGTATTTTCTGTATTTGCTCAGGGTGCAATCTCGAATCAATCATATAAACGTTATGATCGAGGAAACTTTGCAGGTGAAAAAACATCTGAAACAGAGAATAAATTTGGTTACAACTTAAAAACAGGAGCTTCTTTTACTTTTACTGAAGGACATACTGTATTTGGTAATGCGGGTAAATATTCCAGACAACCATTCCTAGACAATATTTTCCCAAGTTATGATGATAATACAATGTTTGCAGATCCTGAAGTTGATAACGAAGAAATTACTGGTTTTGAAGCTGGATATCGTTTTGAAACTACAGATTTTACTGCTAGTTTTAACGCTTACCATACTACTTGGGAAAATCGTTTCTTAAATTTCTCTGGAACTTATACTGGAGGAGGAAATGATATTGCTAATGCTGCATTTTTATTTAGTGATATTGCACAGGTTCACAAAGGATTAGAATTAGATCTTAAATGGAAGCCAATTATGGATCTTACGATCCGTGGATATGCTACGACTGGTAACTGGGAATATGACGGTTCTTCTCCAGTAAGAATTCGTAATAACGATAATTCTGAGTTTGTAGATCAACTTAATGTAGATCTTTCTGGAACTAAAGTTGGTGGGGCTCCCCAAAATTCAGCAGGATTAGGAGTTGATTACGATGTTATTTCTAGAAAATTTAGTGTATCAGCTAACTGGAATTACTATGATAACTTATACGGTTTAGTAGATATTGAAGATGTGGCTGAAACTTCTTTAGCAGGAGAAATATACCAGCCACAACAATTAAATTCTTATTCTTTGTTCGATGTAGGAGCTAGTTATACATTCGATTTAGGAGAGGATAAAATTCAGCTTTTTGGAAACATTTATAATGTTTTAGATCACGAGTATATTACTCAAAAGGATAACTACGGTGTATTCTTTGGTAACGGTACCACTTGGAACATGGCAGTTAAATATAGCTTCTAAGTAAATAAATTATATAAAAAGCTCTCCAATTGGAGAGCTTTTTTCTTTTGTATAGGTAGGTAAAATACATTTTGAAATCCTATTTTTGTAAAAAAGAAAATTATGTATCAAACTGTTCAATTTATACATTCGTACTGGGCGTATTTAGTAATCATAATGCTCACTATCGCTTCGATTAGCGCAATAATTGGTTGGGTTTCAGGTAAAGAATATAGTGCCGGTAATTTTAGAATTTCACTTTTTACGCTTATCGTTTCTCATATTCAACTTCTGATAGGTATTGTATTGTTTTTTGTTTCCGATAAAACCGTATGGTTTAATGATCAAGTTTCGGTTAGTGAAATTATGAGTGACGATACCCTAAGAATGTATAACCTTGAACATCCCCTTATGATGATTATCGCTATTGCTTTAATTACCATAGGCTATTCAAAGCACAAGAAGAAATTAACTTCTACACCAAAATTTAAAACACTGGCCATATTTTATACGATTGCTTTAGTGGTACTTCTTTCAAGAATTCCCTGGAATGCATGGTTATAAAATTTAACCTTCAAAATATCGAAAATCCCTGTTTTTAACGGGGATTTTTCGTTTTTATAAGGTACAGATATACCGGAAAGTGATCACTATAACCACCTAGATAGCCGTTATAACCATAACTTCGGAAAGGATATCCTTTATACTGTCCTTTAGAAGTAATTAAATACTCCTTTTTAAAAACTCCGGCTTTATAATACTGAAAATTCTTGTAATCTTTGTTGAGCATTGCCCCTGATACAAGGATCTGATCAAATAAGTTCCAATTATCCCGATATGCTAAACTTCCTATCCCCTTTTTATATAATTTCAGCATCGGATTATAAAACTGAAATTGATTTGGGTTTTCTGAAGTCTTCAATATATTCTTTACATTTTTGTTCTTAGGGTCATCATTAAAATCCCCCATGTTTATAATTTTAAGGGAAGGATCGATGGCCCAAAGCGAATCACATATTTTTCGGTTGACCAAGGCGGCCGATTTTCGATAATTTCGGCTTGCTTTTTCACCACCACTTCTAGAGGGCCAGTGATTTACTAAAAATGCGAATTTTTCATTCTGAATAGTACCAGTGCTAACCAAAATGTCACGGGTGTACCTTCTTTTTCCGTCCCCGTTTTGTATAGGTACTGCAATAGCTTTTGATGCTATAGGTATAAAGATGTTTGGATTATATAGCAGGGCATTGTCTATCCCGCGGCGGTCTGGAGAGTCAAAATGAATAATTTTGTAGTCTTTACTTATTAATTTTGTAGTGTTTAGTAAATCTTCAAGAACACTGTAATTTTCAATTTCACATAAACCAATAATTTGAGGACTGTTTCCTGATAATTCTATTCCTATTTCTGAAATTACCTTAGCAATATTTTTTAATTTCTGATGATATTTTTCTTCCGTCCAGGCATCTTTGCCTTCAGGAGTACGATCGTCATCAAAAGTAAAATCGTCGTTTCTGGTATCAAAAAGATTCTCGGTATTATAAAAAGCAATCGTCAAAACCTCGTATGTATTTTGATCCTGGGATCTTCCGATTGTACAGTACAACAGCAGTAGTAACTGTAATAGTTTCGCAGACAATAGCTTATGTGATTCCAATGGTAGCAATAAATTTTAGTATTTATCTCGATAAATTATACGGTTTCGCTTGTTATTTATTAAATTTAGTGTATAATATGTTGATTTTCAATGAATAGGTTTATCTTTTTTTGGATGGTTTCAATATCTTATGGTATGTTACAGGCACAGGACATCATAATTTCTGGAAAAATACTTCACGCTAATTCTCAAGATGTGATCGGTGGAGTATCTATTAGCATAGAAAATCATTTTTCGCAGGTAACCACGGATGCCGGCGGAATATTTAACTTAAAATTTAAGGATCTTGAAATGGGTAATTACATATTGAACATTTCTAAGCCCGGTTTTGAGTCGCAGCGCTTACCAATACTTCTTGATCAGACAATCTTGGATTTAGGAATTATTATGCTAATACCAGATGTGATCGAACGGCAGGCACAATTAGGAAGTGTAAACCTAAACGACGACCAGTTGGATGATGATCAAATTGATGCCGGATTTTCCTCGATTTTAAGCGCCGGTAAAGATGCGTTTTTAAACGCTGCTGCTTATGATTTTAGTCAGACATATTTCAAGCCGCGAGGTTATGATAGTCAGTATGGGAAGATCATGATTAATGGTATTCCATTAAATAAAATCTATAATGGCAGGCCCCAATGGAGTAATTGGGGGGGATTAAACGATGTACAACGTAATCAGGATTTCAATTTTGGGCTTACAGGTGTAGATAACAACTTCGGAAGCCTTGCCGGGTCTATCAATTTTGTAATGCGGGCATCGAAATTTTCAAAAGGAGCGCGACTAACTGTATCTACCTCCAACAGGAGTTACCGCTCTAGAATTATGGCGACCTATAGTTCTGGGGAGTTAAATCATAATTGGTTTTATGCAGTTTCACTTTCTGGTCGATTTGCTGAAGAAGGCTATATTGAAGGAACTTCGTACAACGCGAAATCAGTCTTCTTTTCCGTAGAAAGAAAGATAAACAAGAATCATAGCCTAAATTTTGCAGCCATTTATACACCTAATATTCGCGGAAAATCGGCTGCAATAACTGATGAAGTTTTTAACTTAAAAGGAAGGAAGTATAATAGTTACTGGGGACTTCAGGGAGACAAAATTAGGAATTCAAGACAACGAAGGGTAAAAGAACCTATTTTGATGCTGAATCATTTTTGGAGCCTTTCGGGGAGTACTAAGATAAATACCAATATTGCTTATCAACTTGGATACATCGGCAATACAAGGATCGATTATGGTGGAACGAATTTAGTACGGTTTAACGAGCAGGCTTCTTATGATGGAGGTGGGCAAAATCCAGATCCAGCCTATTATCAAAATTTGCCGAGTTATTTTTTAAGGTTTGAAGGTAGGGAGAACTACGAATCTGCATATAAAAGCGCAACAGCATTTAGGAAAGATGGGCAATTAAACTGGCGGGCGATTTATGAGGCGAATAGGGTAGAAGCAAATATCGGAAATAATGCGGTCTATGCCTTAACTGAAGATCGTAATAGTGACCATTCGATTTATCTAAATACTGTTTTCGATTACGAGATAAATTCAAATTTTAAACTTAATGGTGGGATTAATTTTCAGCATTTACAAAGTCATAATTATGCCAGAATCGATGATCTTTTTGGCGGAGATTATTTTCTGGATATCGATTTTTTTGCTGAGCCCAATGAGGAGTATTCGCTGGAGCAAGTGGCTCAAAGTAATTTAATAACTCCTAATCGTTTAGTGATCAAAGATGATATTTATAAATATAATTATGATCTAAACGCTACCAGCCTTGAAGCGTTCTCACAAGTTCAGTTTTCCACGAATAATATCGAAACTTACTTTTCAACAAAAATTAACTCCACAGTATATGATCGATTTGGGAATTACCAAAATGGATTGTTTCCTTATAATTCATCGGGAAAAAGTAGGGGGCTGGATTTTATCGATTTTGGATTTAAATCCGGGATAACTTACCATTTTGCGGGTCGGCATTCCATATCCTCAAACCTGTTTTTTGCCAGTAACCCGCCAACCCTTCAAAACAGTTTTGCGAATCCCCGGCAAAATAATACGGTGGTGCAGGATTTAGGCAGTGAGCAGATCTATAGTGGCGATGCTACCTATCGTTACCGATCACCCAATTTTAATCTAAAAATTAGTGGGTATTTCACGCAATTTCGAAATCTTACCGATGTTTCATTTTATTATGTTGACGGTTTGGCCGGTTTGGGAAGAAATACCACCACCGCTTTTGTTCAGGAGATTCTTTACGATGCAGAGAAACAACACTTTGGGATTGAATTTGGAGCTGAAGCTCAGGTTACTTCAACTATAAAACTAAAATCCGCCTTAGCGCTTGGTCAGTTTATCTATTCCAACAACCCTAGTTTGTATCTAACCAGTAATAGTTTTGCAGGAAATGTGAATTATGGCGAAACCCGTCTAAAGAATTATCGACTTCCCGGTGGGCCACAACATGCTGCGCAATTAGGTTTTGAGTATCGTGATCCCGATTACTGGTGGTTTGGTTTTACAACGAACTATTTTGCCAATTCATTTATTAATGTGAGTCCGTTGCTTAGAACAAAAAATTTTACTACTGATACCGATGGTTTGCCGCTCGACAATTATGATGAAAAATTAGCCAGGAAATATCTTAAACAAAAGAGTGTAGGAGATTATTTTTTGTTGAATGCCATTGGAGGGAAATCCTGGAAACTGGGCGATTATTATGTTGGATTTTTTATTAGTCTCAATAACATTTTGGATCAACTATATAAAACAGGTGGTTACGAGCAATCCCGGAATGCGAATTTTAAAAACCTGAAAGAAGATCGGCAGCGTGAAACGCCGATTTTCGGAAATCGGTACTGGTACGGCTATGGAACCACTTATTTTGCTAACCTTTATGTTCGGTTTTAACAATGAAGAAATTAGTAATTTTCTTAATTCTTGTTTTAATCAGTTGTGTGAAGACCGATGATTATAATATACCGGAAACTACGCTTTTACAGAAGGTACACATAGAAGGTACTCAAATTAGTTTAAGAGCGGTAAAAAACAGCTATAATGAAGATACTGGAGTGATTTATACATTTTCAGGAGATCAGTATTTTGAAGCTTACGTGGTTTCTTCAGATCGTGCCGGTAATTTTTATAAAGAATTAATCCTTCAGGATCAGCCTGAAAATCCCGAAGCCGGAATTCAAATTTTAATCGATGAAAATGCCATTTATCAGCGTTATAACTTCGGAAGAAAAGTTTTTGTAAAATTAAATGGACTAAGTATCTCGAAAAATAATGGTTTAATTCAGTTGGGTAAACAAAACAGGGGCAATCTTGACCCTATAGTATCTTCAGAAATCGATGAGCATCTAATCCGTTCAGAAATTGTGGAAGAAATCATTCCGCTGCAGATTAATATTGGTGATTTTTCCTCAGATTTACTAAGTACTTATGTGCAGCTGAATCATATTCAGTTTAACCGAAATTTATTTAGTCCCTCCAATAGCACTTTTGCGGCTGAAGTTTTTGATCAATACGATGGGTTGCGGCAAATAGAAGAATGTG